>Ga0233437_1007006_pt1 | contig 11162 bp, 4 predicted proteins | sample SI_122_August201_FD_182714 | JGI IMG/M metagenome (GOLD analysis project Ga0233437, IMG submission 182714) | Seawater microbial communities from Saanich Inlet, British Columbia, Canada - SI_122_August2016_200_MG | ecosystem: Environmental > Aquatic > Marine > Inlet | place: Canada: British... | reverse complement strand
TAATGCAACAGTAACGGTTTATAATAATTACATAGATGAATCGAAAGTCGGCATGCCCGCTTTCTTTTTAAATAATATTTTTATTGGTAATTTAGATTTTATAGACCAAGCAAATGGTAATTTTCATCTTGGTGAGAACTCTGTTTTGATTGATGCTGGAACAACAACTGTTGATGGGATAACTTTCCCGGCAGCTGACTTAGACGGTAATACAAGGATAGCTGGATCATCAATTGATATTGGTCCTTATGAATATTCTGGGACGGGAATATTAAATACCTATTATTATGATAATGACGGAGATGGCTACGGTAATCCTAATAATTCTAAAGCCACAACTGTGAAGCCAAATGGGTTTGTGGCAGATAATACAGATTGCAATGATAATGATTCAAGTATCAATCCAGGTGCAACAGAAATAATCGGAGATGGCATTGACCAGGATTGCAACGGATCAGATAGCACTTCGGCACCTAACACAATTACCATGGAAGCAGACCTTTCTTTTACTTTTCCCGATGCAATATATAAATCACTAACAGGTGATATGAGCCTGTGGGCTGACTTTAAATTCTTTGGAGAACAAAGCGGCAAATCACTTTGGGAACTTGAAAATTACGGAGCTACTGTATCAGTAGGAAATCCGATAACAATAAAATCAGACCTTTCTTTTTCTTTTGATGCAACATATAGTTTTCTTTTCGGAAAGGATATGGATTTGACATTAAATTTCAAATTCTTCGGTGAACAAAACGCCAAAATGCTTTGGGAGCTTGAAAGTTATACAGTAAAATGATGATCACCATAAATCTTAGTTGATGGTGAAAGGATTGAGTTGAGATAAAGAAAAATTGGGTTTTGCAACTATTTACCAACAAAATTTGATTTGATGCTACCTTATTGATCAATATTTTAAACTGTTGCAGGTCGGATATCATTCAAATTTACAAGAGACACGGAACAACTCATTAACTTGTTAGCTTTATAAAATAATGGCACATACATTTAAATTAAACAGAGAAAGCTTGAAGCGAGAATTTTCTGTGTATGTCGTAATCGTTCATGGTGAACAAGATACAACGCTTTATATTGGTAAAACAGGTGATAATCGAGAAGGGTGTAATCCAATTATTTCAAGATGTGGTAATCATTTTTCATACAACAAAATCCATAGTCAGATACGCAATAAAATAGATAATCATGAAGATTGTGAATACATATATGTATTTGATCACTTTGGTGAGTATTCTGATAATGAGGATATAAGAAAAAATCAAATTGATGAAATTAATGAAATGGAAAGGTGGTTAAATCAAGAAATACAAATACTATCAGGGAAATATAAGAGTTGTAATGTTGCCAATCCATACAAGGGAACTGGTTACGTTAAAAGGGCTGAAAAGGATCATAGAATTTCATTTAGGACTAATGAGAATAAAATTAAAATTAATAGCATTGTTAATACAGTGGCTAATGAAATCAAAAGCTAACATAAGCATGCACCGGACAAACAGCACAATTAGCACCCCATTTTGCTGTTCAGGTGATGCTGGCCGTTATGCGTAAATATTATCACCATCTAAATTCGGCACTTAAAAGAGGGTTAAATGTTAGCTAAAAACGATTTAAAAACTCTTTCTCAAGCTCGCATCGAAGATGCTATTGTGCTTTATAAAGCAGGAAAATTTTCTTCTGCATATTACTTAGCCGGTTATTCCATCGAATTAGCGATTAAGGTTTGTATATCCTAAATATTAACAGGCGATTTAGTTGAATTGACATATTCATTAAACGGTATCAGATCCATAATGTTTTAAGTATTGACCTGCCCTGTAAACAAGTATCAACGTTGAAAATATTTGTAAATAGCTATTGAATTCAAATATATTAAAGCCGACTTAGGATGCCGGGTTTATATAGTCCAAAAGCAAAAATTTAAAAATTCTATGTATCGGTATTAGAAGTATTGATACTTCTAAAAATTGGTTTGAATGTTTTCGAGATAGACCCCAGTCTTACTATCGGTCTCAGGTTTGATGAATCAAAGTATAGTTTAGAAGTATTTTTATTTTCTGAAAAGTCTGGCCTACTTGTCAAATAGTTCTGAATTTTAAATCCGGCATTGGGGGAATTTAGTTATAGACATAGTCAATACCTTCTTTATCTATCAAATCGTATAAAGAAGTCTATTTGAACTTGTTGCCTGGCTACAAAAAAATCAATGAGATTTAAAAATATTTCCATTCTCATTTAGGCAATCGCTTTCATTATTTCACTTATATAAGTATCCTGTGCATCTTTTTGAAAAAGAACATGGTGATTGACAAAATCCTGTTTCGGAATACTTCCTTTGCTCCACCATTTAATATCTCTGTAATGAGTGTTGGAAACAATGAAAGAATTTAAAATTATATTTGTATCTTCAAGACGACTTTCTATTTTTTTCACTTTTTTATAAAAGCTAATTTTGGGATCATCAAAGCCGTGAATGTTGCGTAGACCTTTAGGATCAATAAAGCTTACATACTGTTTATCACCATCAATAATCCATAGAATAAAATCAGGATAAAAATTGCCCTCCAGAAAAAAAGCCACCCCTTTTTTGGATTGATTTCTCAGCAGGTAAAGCTCCTTGTTTTTGAAATAATCTTTATTGCCAGTACAGTATTTTTTTAAATCTTCTACAAAATTATGTTCACCAGTATTTAATGATACAGGACTGATTTTTAAAATCTCATTATTGCTGAAATATATAAGGGGTTGGTAAAGATGTTTAGAAAAATTAAAGATTTTTAAATTTCCTAATTTCATATCATTGTTGAAATTTTGGTTTGTTAGCTTTGCTTCTACTTCTTTAAGAAATTTTATCCATTCTTCTTGTGATTTGTTCACCGTAGCTTTATATTCTTCAATAAAATTATCATCGCTTGATTGCATGTTATAGTATTCAAGATGTGGGGCTTCATATTCATTTTTTCTAAAAGAATAATATCGTTCACAGTATTTTTTCAACAAGGATACAGCTATTTCATGCCAGGTGTGAATTCGTTTGAAATCTTTTATCTCAAGATGTTCTTCAGGAATAAGCAAACGATACCAACTTGAGTCATTTAATAATTCTTTCATGGTATTTTTTGAAATCTGTAGATTATACCATGCCTTTTCATTTTTATATTGAGCTATCTCAAAATAAATAGCTTCAAAATTAAGAAATGCCAAATGAGTGTTATTTAATCTTCCTTCATTAAAGGATGTATCTGAACCATCAACAAAATCTCCTTTTGATTTACGGGCTTGAATCTTGGGATACCAGTTTAAGGTTACTCGGCTTTTAAATTTTTCTGGTGGTATCTCAAGCCATGGTCTTTTACATTCTTTAAAGGTCGGGATATCTTCTTTTAACCGGATTAATTTTAAATCATCAGGGAATTCTCGTTTAATAACCGGCAACATTATGGTTTCTGTAACAGACTCACCAACACCTTCTTCTTTAAGATACTCTTCAAACTCTTCCATATAATTTGAACGGATACCAAAAACATTTAAGGTTTCAAGAATTTGAAGATATTTGGGATGTTTCATGCCGGGAATTGAAGAGCTACGTTTAAGACTAAAATCATATCCTTTTAAACGAACTCCCCGTCCAAAAAGCTGGATTATTTCAGAACCTTCAGATCGCCCAACATTCATTAAGCCCATTGTAGAAACACGCCATGAACTCCATCCTTCAGTAAATTTTTTAGCACCTACCAATATATTAATGGGTGAATTTTTGCTGTTAATATCTTGAAAAAAGGATGAGGAAAACACCTGGTCCGTTACAACCATATTTTCTTTCAGATTTTCTCTAAAAAGTCTGATTAAAGATGCTGCATCACCTATATTTACAAGACCAAAAAAATCATTTTCTCCAACACGAAGCCCAATTTCACCACCACTGCCTTTCAAATGGACAACATGCATATTCCCACTTGATCCAGCACGAAAAACTACTTTTAAAATATCATGAAACAGGTCTGTTGCCTGGTCAGTATTCCATTGTTTATTGATAAAAGGAAAAGCTTTTGAAAAAATTCTATCACCTTTCCCATTACGCAAATCATCCCGTTTGGTGAACAGCAGTTCAAGAAATTTTATTGATTCTCCTCCCTTATTATGAAGAAACCGGCATAAAAAACCAAGGATAAGCTGAATGTCTGAGCCTGTATCATCATTCACCATATTCTGGGCAAGTACTTTGCCACCTGCAAAAATCCATAGTGGTTCTGCAAGCAGATAGTTTGTAATGGATTTTTTTTCAGAATTAAAAAAAAGTTTTTGCTGATAAAATGATAACAGGCAAGCTGTCAAATAAAGCTGGCGTTGCTCATCCAATCTTTCCTTGTCCAGATTAAGAATAAGATGATCTTTACCATAACCATCCTTATGAAAATACTTATAGGAATAATCAAAAAGAATACATTTGCCATATTGTTGAATGAGTTGATATTTTTTTGATGTTGTCTTTCCTCTTTCAGTAGTAGGAGCATCCGAACCAGATGCTGCTTTAATAGCTTGACCAAAAGTAGCAGAATATTCAAAGGAGAATCCTTGTTCGCAGAGTTGGTTTCGTTTTGCCATCCAATCCTGACCGCTTGCCCCTCGATGACCTTCATCAACCAATACTAAATTGTTTGATTCAAAGGAATCAACAGCAACAGTCTTTTCCCCTTTTTTTTCTTTTAGTTTGTGAATATCAATAATATCAATTTCTGCTTTAAACAGGCTTAGTTGTTTGTCTTGTTCAAATAATTGTGCATGTATTTTTGATTGCAACAGTTCGGTTTCATGTTGACGGGAAAGCCCTTCATTGGGAGTGAGCAGGATTGTTTTATTAAAGGATTTTTCACCTGCCTTGTTTTGATAATGCTTAAACTGATGAAAATTGACATGCATAATAAGTGTCTTGCCCCCACCAGTTGCAATCCAAATAGCAATTTTATTTAATTCTTTTTCAAGAAAAATTTGGAGTTGTTCTTTTGATGGAAGATTTTCATTAAACTCTTCAAGGTGTTCATTTAAATCATCACAAAGTGCAGTTCTATCAGTGAAGTAACGATCAAGATAATGCTCTGTAAAAAGCAAAGCAAGATATTGGAAATATAGAGGAAAGATAATGATGTTGCCACCATGATTTCGTTTTTCAGTGATAATCCTCCAGTAACGGACAATATTTTCATCATAGGTCAGCAGAGTATCTGTATTTATAACCCGTTCAGGAAAAGGTCGGGCAACAAGTTCATGATGGAAATGGGATATATTTGCTTCATCAAATCCAATAAGATTTGAATCTGCCAGAATATCCTGGAAAATGCTAAAATCATCAACACCAAACTGCTTTAACATCCAGTCGCTTAAAATAAGTTTTTTATCAAAACGTGCCATGGTTTTAAATTCTCCTTACACGTCCTGAACATCAAACATCAGTCGTTTAAATTCAATTTCAGTCATCTTTACCTTGGAATGCGGGTCTTCCAGAGTATGGTCGCCATTAATATAGATTCGATCAAATTCCGTATCCCGTGGATGATAGTTTTGCTTGTCCATAAATTTTTCCAGGACCTCATTGTTTTTATCGGCTATTACACGCCAAACAACCAGAACAGAGTCTTCCTCTGAATTCTGACCAACAACTACTTTGAATCCACGAATGATGTCAATTTGTTTGACTGTAAGACCGAGAAGATAATTGAAAGTCTCCACTAAATCCACCTTGGTTGGCTTTGTTACTCCCACACTGTCTGTTGCAATATTGAGTTTATAATTAAATGGATCTTCAAATTTGTTTAGATTGAGAAGTGAAGCTGACTCTTTGGTTTCCACATCCAACCAGTAAGAAAGCATATAGTCTTCTTTTAATTCAGGATTATTATCCAAGGTGATTTGCTGTTCCTGAGTAGGTTTTTTAATTGTCAGATTATTGAGGGTGTCTTCGTAAGATTCAAGACGCAGATACTTAAAACAATGGGATATGCTGTTAAGATCGTTATCCTTGTCCATTCTGGGTTTACCATCTTTCCAATCTTTTGAATAAATAATTTTTTGGATTCTGGGTTTAAGGACCGTATTGAAATATTGTCCCATTTCAACAAGGATATATTTTCTATTGCCACTACCTGACTGATTTAAGTTGTCTTCACGATTAAGATTGATAGTAGCATGACCAGTAGTACCAGAACCGGCAAAATAATCCAATATTAACGAATCACTATTCGCATTGCTTACAATCAAACTATCTTGAACTGCAAAAATCGATTTCGGGAATGCAAAATCACCCATTCTACCAAATAGAGACTTCAATAGATTTGTACCATATGCTGTTGCTGAATATTTACTTTGATCCCAAACCGTTAAAGGGAGAGTTCCTGCTTTATTAAGCCGTGCTTTTCTATACAAATTTAATTGTCCTATCCGATCTCGTTTTACACACAAATCATCAATATTTGCTAATACTGTTGATATTTCCCACTTCCAAACTCGTTCTTCTCCATTAGGAGCTATTGGGTAGATTACTTTTTCATCGGCATTTTCTTTTTCTAAAATACGCCAAGCCTTTAGTAAGTCATCCCACTCAAGTTTTGGAATCCTAAAAGTTTTCTTTGTCACGAATATAGGATAATGAGCCTTTGGTTGTGCCCTCCTTAATGCAGTTGCACCACCATGACGTCTAAAGTTTACCCACTCAAATGGTCCCTTCTCATCCCTTTCGCCATACCTCGACTTTTGTTTGTCAGAATGAGGAAGTCTTCCAATTACAGCTTGTTCCGAATTCCCAAAAAAAATGCCATATTCATGGGCTATAGAAAATCCTTTTGTTGTTGAGCGGCCTGATGGATTATTCTTAACTGCTACAACACCAAGAAAACTATCATTGCCATACAAATCAAATAATAAACTTTGAAGTCTATTGAACTCAAAATCGTCAATTGTTACACATGAGATATTCTTTGCTGACAATAATGCTTTTGATAAAAGCAATCTATCTTGTATTAAAGACAACCACGATGAATTTTTATAGTTATTCTTATATATAATTTCTGATGCAGACGTGTTGTATGGTGGGTCAATATACATGCATTGCACTTTATTTCGATATTTCCCCTGCAATAAATTTAGAGCCTGAAAATTTTCTGAATGAATCATCAAACCATCGCATTGTTTATCAAGATGATCAAATGATGCTATCAGCTTATCCTTAAAATCTTTTCCATAGAACTTCGTGTCAATAACTAAGAAAGTCTGCTCTTCTAAAACCTCTCTTCGTTTTTTCTTCTCTTTTGTGGTCAAAAACCCAAGCTCCACCCAATTCAACCACTGCGCATCACATCCAATAATCTCTTCAAACAATTCCTTTGGCACCCGATCCAAAGTCACACAATAATTGGTTTCCACTACAAATTTTTTTTTGAGCCAAAGTTTTTTCTGAAAATTTTCCAACTGAGCGAGGAAAATAATAATCTTATGAGCAATAGAACGAATTGCTTTAATCTTTCGTAAAAGGTGTTCAGTGACATCAACAGAACCAGAATCAATATCATCCAGGTATAACACTTCATTTTTTACATAAAAATCCAGTTCACGGCGTAAAAATCCACCCAAATCTTTATGGATAAAATAATCAAAGGTATTGCGGGCAGTATAATCATTAAGATGTTTTTCTAATATGGTACGCTCTTTATTTTTTTCAGTTGGTGCTTTTTGTTCCAGAGCATCCAGCCATTCATTAAATCCTTCCTGATTAAAAATTGTATTTACTGCTTCTTTGTTTAATTTTTCTTGTTTTATACTTTTAGGTTTAAGGATATAATGAAAATGAATACGCAGTTCATTTCCATTAACAGCTAATGGCGTTTCCTCATCAAGTACAAACCGCCTTTCTCCATTTTGAGATTTGGTATTGTCTTTTTCCGTGTCTGCTTCCATCAGTTTGATACGGATAGACTTATCTCCATCTTTTTTAATGATAAAAGCATAATCCCGCAGGTGTTCAGAAGATTTAATATAATATTGATCAGCATTTGCCCAATGAAGTTTAACCTCTTCTCCTTCATAAGGAATAGCATAGGTATCATTTTTATAACGGCGTAAAGAGATGAAATCACCTTTATCATAATAACGGCTAAAAAAGGTGTGGAGATGGGAATATATTTCTTGTTCAATAGCAGTAATATCAACGGTTGAGAACATTTTTTCTTTTATTGCAAGAACAGGTGGAGCGTTTTCAGGATCAGGAGCACCAAAAGATTTAGCTTGCTCAATTGCAGCTTCCAATTCTTTTTGGAGCTCTGCTTTATCTCCTTGTTCAATGCCAACAAACGCCTCTTTAACCTGTGGAAGCAAGTCTTTATCTAAAAATTTATTTATTTCATCTCTTTTTTGATTCATGATTCGGTAAATGCCAAAATCAAGATCAGCCTTATCCATCTCAAAGAGTTGTCTCAGGGTTCTGATTAATTTTTTATAATTTTCACTCATAGATATTTCCCTTTTTCAAATTATCTTTACTCTTATAATCAAATCACATTCCAACGGATAGTAAAAAGTCGTTTTATTTCTGTTTTTTTTGTCATTCGTTTTTCCAGTGCATCAATTAATTCATCTCGTTTATCAAGAATCTCATCTTCTGCATCAAATATTTGCTGCCTTTGTCTGCGTTGTCTTCGTTAAAGAGCACGTATTTTTTCTTGGTATTCCTTTTGTTGCTCAATTGTTTCAGCCTGTCTTGATTCCCGTTTTAAACCACGGAGTTTAGCTTTAGTATCTGATAATGCTTGTTCTACTGCTAAAATTTTATCATCAGCCCATCTTTCCAGTTTATCCCGTTCAGCTTGAAAAAATCGATTGTTTGCATCCATTATACGGCTAAGGACTGCTTGTTGATGACGTTTAGCATTATCAATAAGTTTTTCAGGAAGTATATGATTTATTGGTGTTGGTTGATTGGAAATAAAACAGCTGAACATTTTTTCACAGATTTCCTGATCCATTGATTTAAAATTATCATCGAGACCGGTAAAAACAAGATGCTCTTCTTCTTGAAATGATTCAAGACTTAACAAATCAAGCACAAGCCAACCTTTTTGTCCTTTAAGCGCCTCAATCATAGAGATTTTATATGGATGATTGCTGATATTAAAATATAATTCAGCCTGTGGAGTATCACCATTTTTACCGCTATCAAGAACATATTCTCCAAGAGGATGTGTAAGACGGTAAAGATGATCAGAATTTACTGTATTTTTTACACCCTTTTTTATAAGCTGATAATACCCTTTGTGAAAATTTTTAGATGGAGGCTCATGTAAAACAAAGTCATACTTTTCATCATTAAAATTTGCTCTTGTGTTCAGAATAAATCCTGTTAAATTCCAGAAAATCCTTCCAACACGATCAAGGCGTTGACGAGCTTTATCAAGTTGGATTTTCAATAAATCATGAATATCTTCATCAAAATATTCTATAACCTGTTTTCTGGTTTCATCCATACGCTTGCTGATGTCATTTTCCATTTCTTTTTGAAGAACATCAAAGGCAGTTTTAATTTCATCAGGTGTTCTACAGCTTTGATAAATAGCAAGAATTCTTTTTTCAAAGTCAAGACCGCTTTCTATTGTGCCAAGAATTTCATCTGAAGCTCCAAAAACTCCATGAAAGAGATTGAATTTTTCTGTTAGCAGCTCAAGAACCCTTTGATCAGCTCCATTTTTTTCATTAATAAAATTAATTACAACCACATCATGTTTCTGCCCATAACGATGGCAACGTCCTATACGCTGTTCAATGCGTTGGGGGTTCCAAGGAAGATCATAATTTATGACAAGTGAGCAGAATTGAAGATTAACACCTTCTGCTGCAGCTTCAGTGGCAATCATGATTTCAGACTGATTTTTAAAAATGTCTATGAGAGCAGTACGTCGATCTATTGGAGCAGAACCTGTTATTTTTGATGAATCTTCATTATCTTTTAACCATTGCTGATATTGAGATGTTGAAAGTGAATCAGTATTGGTGCCGTTGAAAGTAACCAGTTTACCTTTGTAGCCATTAGTCTCAAGATATTCTTTTAAATATTCCTGGGTTCGGCGCGATTCTGTAAAGATCACTGCTTTGCTGGCAGCTCCCATTTGTTCCATTTCAGCAAAACCTGCTTTCAATGCTTTGACTACCTGTGTGGTTTTCCCATCCACTTTGATTGCCTTAGCCCATCTGATATATTGTTCCAGCTCTTCTATTTCTTGTTCAAGAAGCTCCAGGTTTATTTCTTCATCAGTATTATTGTCCTGCCAGATTTCCTCCATCTCATCCAAATAATCATCCTCTATTTCCTGGGATGCAATAATACTGGAAATAATATCTTTGGGTACAGGAGCATTGTTGCGTATTGCAATAAGCCTTTTAAGAATTCGTTCTAAAGTCGCTGTAACTGCTCTGGTTGAAGATGCCAATAATTTTCTTAATATTAGAGTTGTTAAATGTCTTTGAGAGACAGGCAGAGCATATGATTCTTCTCGTAACAGAAAACTTGAAATTCCATCATATAGCCTTTGTTCCTGGCTGGAAGGTGTAAATGGCTGTGTAATAGTTCTTCGTTTGGTATAACGCACATATTCCAATACCTGATGACGTAGGGTACGTTTAACATAGTATGAAAGACGTTCTCTAAGTTCGGGTAAGTCACCAGTTTGATGTAGATATTGTTTTCGGAAAGCCCTAATATCTCCAAATATATGGTCATCAATTAATGAGGTAAGACCATAAAGTTCAATAACACTATTTTGCAAAGGAGTAGCTGTAAGTAAGAGTTTTTGCCTGCCATCAAGAACGCGGCGTAAAGTTTGACCCATTTTATTGCTTGTTCGATGAGCATTACGAAGTTTATGTGCTTCATCAATGGTAACCAGATTCCATGGGATGGTTATAAGCTGTTCTTCTTGTCTTGCTGCAAAATGAAATGACAGAATAATGACTTTATTTTGATCAAAGGGATTATAAATACCTTCTTGTTTTTGTTTTTTAATTGTAGATGCATCCAGAATAACAGAAGGCAGGTTAAATTTTTCAGAAAGTTCAGCAGCCCATTGACGTCTAAGAGATGCAGGACAAATTATAATAAGTTTTCGTTT
>Ga0233437_1007005_pt1 | contig 11165 bp, 14 predicted proteins | sample SI_122_August201_FD_182714 | JGI IMG/M metagenome (GOLD analysis project Ga0233437, IMG submission 182714) | Seawater microbial communities from Saanich Inlet, British Columbia, Canada - SI_122_August2016_200_MG | ecosystem: Environmental > Aquatic > Marine > Inlet | place: Canada: British... | reverse complement strand
ACGGGACTCCCATTTACGATGGAAGTCTAACACCTACTGCAACATTTCGTTACCCGCTTTATGATAAGCCAACAGATTTCAAAAAACCCTATTTCACCCGCCGTGAAATTGAGGAGCGTAACCTGCTGAAAGGTACTGAAATCGCCTACCTCAAGTCAAAACTGGAAGCTTATCTCATCCACGTTCAGGGTTCCGGTCAGATTAGGCTTCCGTCAGGCAAGAAGGTGTATGTAGGATATGCAGGAAATTCAGGACACTCTTATACAAGTATCGGCAGGTTATTAGTTCTGGACGGCAAGGTCCAGGAAGAAGAGCTAACCCTTCCTGTATTAATAGAATATTTTGATCAACATCCTGACGAATTAGATCACTACCTCAGGCAGAACGACAGATATATCTTCTTTAAGAAAGTTCCTCATGCTGTTCCTCATGGATCCATAGGCGTACCTGTAACCTCGATGCGAAGTATAGCAACCGATAAGAAAGTCTTTCCACCGGGTGGATTAGCCTTTGCCACGATTGGAACACAAAGGCCGGGAGGTACCAGCAGGTCTAATGAAAAGTGGCATGCGGAGAAATCTTTCTTTGTTCTGGACCAGGATACCGGAAGTGCTATAAAAACACCTGCCAGGGCAGATGTATTTTTCGGAATTGGTGACAGGGCAATGTATAAAGCGGGAAATTTAAATACTTACGGCAGACTTTACTATCTTCTGAAAAAATAAAAAATGAAAGCCACAGCTATAAAGGCAGCCAAAGAAGCAGGAAAGATAATATTACGTTATTATTCCAAAAACGTAAATGCCACGAGCAAAGGGGATACGTATAATCTGGTAACAGAAGCAGATTTAGCTTCCGAGAACAAGATTATACGTATAATAAAAAACAGATTCCCAGACCATTCTCTACTAACAGAAGAATCAGGTGAAGAAATACACAAGTCTGATTATTGCTGGGTAATAGATCCGCTGGACGGCACAAACAATTTCTATCATAAATTTCCCATGTTCTGTGTGTCAATCGCATTGTACAAAAAAGGGAAGCCTCTGATTGGTGTTGTTTTTGATCCACTTAAGAAAGAGCTTTTTTTTGCAGAAAAAAATAAAGGAGCATTTCTCAACAATAAAAAAATCAATGTCTCAAACGTAAACAAACTGAACAAATCACTACTGGTCTTAGGATTTTACTATGAGCGAGGCTTATTGATGAGGAAAAGCCTTGGCCAGATGAAAAAATTCTTTTACGAAAATGTCCACGGTATAAGAAGAACGGGTTCAGCAGCGTTGGATCTCTGTTATACTGCCTGCGGCAGGTTTGACGGATACTGGGAATTAAAGTTGAATCCATGGGATTTTGCAGCCGGCAGTCTGATAATAACAGAAGCCGGAGGAAGGATTACTGATGCACAGGGCAAGAGGTACAGTCTTATGATGAAAAACGTCGCTGCCTCAAATGGAAAAATCCACAAACATATGTTAAAAATATTAAATGAATAAACCGTGAGTAATTTGGCCGCATGTGCCATCTCACAGTTTAGATATCAATGTCAATTAAGTGCTTCTTCTCATCCAGGTAGTCTGTGAATATTATCATCTCGTTTCCAAAGCTACCTTTAAACTCCACAAATACCCCTTTAGGATAATTATTATCATGGTTTATACCCGTCACTTTACCCTCAAACTCACCCAGAAGTTTTTCTTCAGGAGGTATGTAAAAATGCATTATCAAGAGAGATCCTTTGGGGATCGGAGAATCTGTAATAATGAATACCTCTCCTTTGTTCAAATTTAATACGAAGTCAGAATAGTAAAAAAATTCTGGGAATTCTTCCTCTATTTTTACGGCAAGTTTAACCGGGAAACGGACGTGTACAGGACGGTCGTTCTCAGACACAAATTTATATACCTCGCCACCCCTATCAACAAATATATTTCCCATGTGCTTTAGTGTGATAAGATCAGAGCTCGATTAGCATTTTAACTTCTTACTTATTAATCACTAAACTAATTCCTTTATTATACATATAGGTGTTAATCTTTTCTGTATGACCCCTGCAATCTTTGTTTAACATCTGAAATATTTTCATGATACTGGACTCGGGTAATTTTTCCGCGGCAAGATTAAAGCTAAACTCTCCGGCTGATCTCTCGATATCCAGAGCAATCTTAAATGTTGACTCCCTCAAAGGAGGTTTCTTGCCGTACTCCTTTATTTTTGCAATCAACCTTTTATTTGTTTTTTTCAGTATTTCCACCGACGAGACCAGGAGGTCAGAAGGAAATTGATGTGGCAATAAAAATGTACTTTTCATACTCTGGATTAAGTCTGCATGCTTTTCTTCTTCACTGACAAGCCTCGACCACAACTCTGAATCTTCAGGGAATGTATTTAAGAAAATCTTGTACACACCTGCAACATTTAGTTCAAGCGTTATAGATTCATCTATAAGTTGTTCCAGAGTCTGTTTCATATAGAACATTTAAAATGCACAAAGAATAAAACTCTTCTGTTCAGCGAGGAGTGCAACTCATAGTAGAATAATAAACGTCCAACAAAAATCAAGAGGAAAAGCAGAATGGCAACAGCAATCTATTGGTTTTTAAATCGTATCCTAAACCACAACATCTTGCCTTTATGATTCCCTCTGCGCTCTTTGCGTCTTTGCGGTGAATCTTGCATCTTGTCTCATCTAAGCCTCAGCACAACATCATTATCACCCTTACCACCATGACAATACGCCAGTATATCGCCTGCGCTGCCACCTGCATACTCTTCTGCATTCTTGCTCATTAAAAGCTTGTGCTGTCCCAGCTCTATTATCCCCTGGGCCCTGACCTGATGAAATTCCAGCCTGGCTTCGTTATCGTTAATCGTTATCGTCCTGAAGGCATGCGGGTATTGAACCGTTGCAGGTGATGCGATATAGTGGAGCCCGTTAACCGTCTGAACCTTTGAGACATGATGATGTCCCATCAGACACGCTTTTATCTGAGGGGCTGCATCAAGGACCGCATTAACCTCCAGATAGTTCTTCAGGAGATATTTTTTCTTCCACTTTGGTATGTCCCTGTTTCCCCATGTGGGAAGTAAGAGGTGATGACTGAGCGTGATAATCACATCATTTGGATATTTTATGATCTGATCCTTTATCCAGTTGAGCTCTTCTGCAGGTATTTCACCGTTATCGTGACCCTCTATAGTTGTGTCTAGACCCAATATCCTCAGACCTGGCACAGGTGATACGCTCCACGAATAGCGACCCATATCCAGTCCGTGTCCCTTCATCTTTTCTGCGTACTGTTTCTTTGATAGAGCGATTCCTGGTGGAAGTGGAGAGACCTCACGGTTACCAAACTGTGCAAAGTATGGAACCTTGACGCCAGACATGATGTCCATAAACTCATTAAAATCTTTTGCGCCGGGATCCGTATTGTTTATATTGTCACCACCAAAGAGAAGGAAGTCAATATCGGGTATATTGTTGACCTGGCCTATTACATCCCTGAAGATATTGAAGCTCTCCTCCTTCAGGGCGGTACCGTTTTTTCCGGAGAATGTAAGATGGGTATCTGTTATGTGAGCAAACTTGATACTCTTCTTCCCTCCGGCCTTTGCCTCTTCTTCCTTCTTCTGTGCAGTCGTACAACCTGCAAAATTCCCAACCAATACACCACCTATGAATACTGCCTGTCCAATTGCAAGACCACGTTTTACAAAAGCCCTCCTGCTTAAACCTACCTCCAAATGTGATGTTATATCCTGTTCTGTCTTCTTTTCCATTTTATCTACCCTTCCCTTTATCTGGTTATCTTGATAAATAGGTGTTTTCAATTGTTGATAGCAACCTACCTTGTCTTACTCAGCCATCTCAAATAACCTTTTATCTTATCCTCATCTTCTACTGTGATAAACTTTCTAGACGCCTTTGTGTCGTGCATGTTATCGATTACGCTTGACCACTGTTCCGGAGTATAGGGATAGGCATTAACATCCGGCAGTTCATGGCAAAGAGAACATTTAATATTGAAAAGTTTCTGGCTGATCGGATCCACTTCTATCTTATGCAACTCTTCCTTGTGCAAATCCTTTGTTACTGTCGTCGCACAACCGGAGATAAACTGCTGAGCAAGCAGCAGGACAGCTATCAATATTATGTAGATACTGGAACGTTTTTTCGTTTTCATTTAGCCTTTCTTTAGCCTTCAAAATTCTATCACGACAGATACTCTTTTATCTGACTGACAGTTCCAATCTTCTGAATTTTCCCTTCTGTCATTACTACTATTCTCGTAGCCAGAGAAAACGCTTCTTCCCTGTCATGTGTTACATAAATCATAGTTATGGCAAGTTCTTCCTGCAACCTTAATATTTCTTTCATCAAAACATGTCTGAGATCTGCATCAAGACTCGACAGCGGCTCATCCATCAATAGTATCTTTGGGCGTGTTACAAGAGCACGTGCAAGTGCGATCCTCTGTTGTTGTCCACCGGAGAGTTCTCCCGGATATGTATTCCTGAATTCGACCATTTGTACTTTCTCAAGAATTGCGTCAATTCGTTCTCTTATTTCTGCCTTTGAAACTCTCTTCGCCTTCAATCCAAATTCAATATTTTTATAACTGCTCATATGCGGCCAGAGGGCAAGGTCTTGAAAGACCATCCCCACCTGCCTGCCTTCAGGCTCAATAATGCATTTCCCGTTATCCGATACAGCCTTGCCATCAATAGCGATCTTGCCTTTATCAGGATGTATAAATCCTGCAATCAACCTTAAAAGAGTTGTCTTTCCACACCCTGACGGTCCGAGGATTACGACCCTCTCCCCCTTTTCAATGTCTATCGACATCTCCCTTATAACGGGGATCTTATTGTATACCTTTGAAACATTTTCAACTTTAACTATCATTTTTACTTTATTAGCCGCAGATCTAGGTTATATATTTTTTTACCAACCCCAGCCCGCATAGAGGTAAAAGTGCTATCACGATCATAATCACGCACAGAGCCGAAATGACACTGTCCGGACTGTTTGCCATAAGGGTAAATGTTCGCACGGGAAGTGTATCATGAGCAGGAGGATAAACCATCATGGTAATACCGACATCCCTTAAGCAGAAGATAAAGCAGATCAGCCATGTTGCAATCATACCCCTCTTAACTAAAGGAACAAGAATATTAAATATCCTTCTGTACCAGCCTGCTCCTGCGATTTGTGCTGCCTCTTCCATTGAACAAGAAACGTATGGGAATGTTGCTGCCATAATCCTCTCCCCAAGCGCCGTATACTGTGCAATATAACCGAATACGATAATAGCCATAGAGGCATATATAAAATTAGTCCCCGGTGTATTCCATAGGCCGGACAGTCCGATGCCTATCACTGCACCCGGTAAAGCAAAGAGGAATACCGCTATGGAGTCTGCGGCGTAGTATAGGCGAAGGGACTTACGATCTAGAATATAACCAAAGAAGAAACCGAGCACGACAAGACATGTGGCGCCTACTGAGGCATAAAGCAGGCTCCTCATAATGCTGTCTATTGAACGAACAACTGCCTCTGAATATGCAGAAACAGAAACGGACTTATACAGTAATACACATAATGGAATAATAACCTGAACCGATACAAGTATACTTACGCCAATCAAGAAACATGGTTTGTACTTTCCGAGTGTCATTACCACCATCTTATTTTCCGATCTAATCGTTCTGGTAGCTCTGAAAACAAATGTCTTCCCGCGCAGAAAAAGTCGTTCTATAACTAAGACAACAATTGTAATTATTCCCAGTGGTACTGCTGCTGCCGTGGCTGAGTTAAAATCATAAAATGCGGAAAACAGGGTAAATGATTCAACAGAATAGACATCAAAACGCAGAAAGGACGGCACTCCAAATTCACCGAGTGTAAGAATGAAGGTAATAAGGGCTCCCAGTGCAATACCCGGAGATATGAGGGGAAGTGTTATTTTCTTCAGCACTACAGGCCACGAGCCATAAAGTCTTCCCGCCTCCTCCATATCCTGATTAACCATACGCAAGTATGTCATGGTCAGTATAATAACTATTGGAAGCAGCGCTGATACCATCACAAAAAGAGTTCCTGCAAAACCAAACAGAAAATTTGATGTAATAATGCCAATAGCTTCTCCTAGGACACTCGCCACAATCCCAGACCTGCCAAGACAATAGAACCACGAGACTGCCAGGATATATGAGGGGATAAGGAGCGGAATAATAAAAAGAGTGGCAAAGATCCTTCTAAATGGGAGGTCTGTTTTTGCGAAGAGAGTTCCCAGAGGAACTCCTAACAAAACAGTGATGAAGGTTGTCGTACCTGCCAGCGCAAGAGTATTAAAGAACAGCATCCATTCTCTATTTGATTGGAGCAACGTTCCATAATTTTCCAGTGAGAACCCACCATCAACAAAAAGGGATTTAATGAATATGGCTACAACAGGGGCAAGTCCTATTCCTGCAAGCAGGAATATAGTTACGTATAGAGTAAGCTTTTTTGCCATTTTTTACTCTGAGCAATCTGGTTTATATTACTCCATTTTGTATTATATCCCGGAGCATTCAAGCAGAATATTACCAATCTCTATTTTTTCGTTTTCTCAAGGCGAGCGGCAAGAATTCCGGCAAGCAGTCCAAAAAGATGACCTTCCCACGAAATGCGAGAAAATGTTGGCAACAAACCCCATATTATGCCTCCGTAAAGGAATACGGTAACAAAGGCGATAATAAACGATTTCAAACTGCGGTCGTACCAGGCACGTAAAACAAGATAACCGAAGTATCCAAAGATCAGGCCACTGGCTCCTACATGATAAGAGGAACGTCCAAATAGCCATAAAGCAGTACCACTTACAAGAATAATGATAATAGATATTTCGAAAAATATTTGCCTGCCCTGCAGTATAACGAATCCACCGAGGACTGCTAATGGGATAGTATTCATCATAATATGGATTAAACTTGCATGTAAAAAAGGGCTTAATGGAATACCCTTAAGTCCTTTTAATGTTCGTGGAAGTATGCCCCAATCGGAGAAACGGTGGCCTGTTGAAAAGTTAATCAATTCGACTACCCAGATTAATGCCACAAATCCGAGAATCCAGTACAAATTCTTTTTTAGAGGTATATTCATTTAGTACGTTAATTAATAAAAAGCTTTAGAAGCTCAAGAGCTATCTTTGGAACTACTGAAGTATTTTGAGGAAATGGAAACATCATTGTTTGATGTCACCTTTCTAATTAAAGCCCATTAACACAAGTCTGCTTGACTCCAGTGTTAGTGCTGTGTATGTGGTGTGCTTTCATGCTCAGCCGAAATCAGGTTCTTAACGTCACCACTCTTGATTTTTGATACAACCTGGCTTGTTACTTCCGGCTTCAGGACATAACCAACGCCAAGGGCACCAACAACGACTAACGCTACCCAGAATATCAAAGATATGCTTTGCCGCAGTATTTTATAAGTTCCGAACAGCGCAATAAGACCACACGGAATAATAATTGCCCATGATTTGAAATCCAGATCCAATATATTCAAGGTCCCCTCCGTAAAAAAAATAGGTTTTGTATCTCTTTACATTCAAACATAATTCACGTTCGATAAGTGTAGGTTTCACAATATGGCAAGTCAAGAATAAAGTCTACCTCACTAATTCCAAATCAGTACCCCACCCACCCTTTAAGATATGGTTGTATCTCTTGAAGCTTCTTTGCCACAACCTCAAAATCCACCTGCATAGTTCTTAGTTCTTCAATCCTTATAACATCATCCGGGGTTTCTACTCCCTCATGCAATGGAATCTGTGCGCAATCTGCAAAGGTCAGTTTACGTTCGGTCTGAGAAGATATGACATAGTCTATGAGCTTCCTGCCATCAAAGTGCAAAAAGAGACATGTGGACTCATGTCCATTTTGCAACGACTAGTTATGCCTTAGTCATATGCAGTTCCTCTTCGATTCTCTCTGACAAATAGATCTTTAACAATGATTGATATGGCACATCTCTTTTGTTTGACAGAAGTTTAAGTTCTTCTAGCATAGACTCTGGAAGACGAAGAGAAATTGTCTTGGTTGATGGCTTTAAATTGGGCAATACAACTTTTTTTGCCTTATCCCAATTCAGAATTTCAGTAGAATCCTGCTTTGCCCAATACTCTCTTTCTTTATCTTCACTTTTGAATTTAGGTATTCTCTTTTTCATGTGACTTATATACCTTCCTTTCTTTACGACTCATATCTCTTGCTGAAATTATTCGGATATTATTATCTTGAACAGCAAAAACCACAAACAACTGCCTGCTTGCGTCAGTACGTCCAAGAGCATAATATCTATTTTCTCTTCCCGAATATTTTACAGCATCGGCAACTACTAATGGCATATTAAAGAATATTTGTTCGCTCTCAGAGGGTGAAACCTGATGTTTCAGCCATATCTTCTCTGAATTGTGTTTGTCCCACTCAAACCCTGTACAGTCAAATAATAATTTCATATCATTGATTACAACTAAAGACAAAGTATATGACTATCATATACATATGTCAAGTGTGGCTTTAATTATCTGAAGCTTAAAGGGGCAGTTGTACCTATCATCGATATGAGTATCACATCCCTCCGAAAGGATTGGCAAACGAGCTCTCCACTTAACAAAATCTCACATTTGACTTCTTAATCAAAACTTATCTGTTTTTAAATATCAAATAATCAATCATAAATATTCAATCCTAGTACCCCACCCACTCTTTAAGATATGGTTGTATCTCTTGAAGCTTCTTTGCCACAACCTCAAAATCTACCTGCATAGATCTTAGTTCTTCAATCCTTATAACATCATCCGGGGTTTCTACTCCCTCATGCAATGGAATCTGCGCGCAATCCGCAAAGGCAAGTTTGCGTTCGGTCTGAGAAGATATGACATAATCTATGAACTTCCTGCCATTTTTGGGATTTGGTCCGCCTTTAATCAAGACTGCGGCATTTGGCAGAACAAGACACCCAAACCCACCCTCATCCTGATCAGGATAAATCTGCCTGACAGGTTTTCCATCCCTTATTGCATTCGTAGCATCGTCACTGTCAACAAGGCTGAATACAAACTCCTTATTAGCAACAAGCATCGTAGACTCTCCATTGCTAGTAGACATCTTTGTACCATTCTGTTTCATTTTTTCCATAAAATCCCCTGCTTTATCATCACCCCAGATAGTAAAGAGTGCGGCTACCCAGGAAGTAGTAGTACCAAATAGCGGGTTTGCCACCACTCCCTTATTTCTCCATTTCTCATCAATATAAGTAAGGATGGAAGATGGAGCCACTTCCTCTGCATTCACTACCAAGACTCTCGCACGTGCTGAAAAACCGGTCCAATATCCCTGCGGATCCTTAAAATTAGCTGGAATGCCATGTGAGTTTGGAGAGTAATATTTCTCGGATATTCCCTTCTGCTTTAGAACAATGGCACGTATAGGTTCGTTTGCCCAATATACATCTGCCTGTGGATTACCTTTTTCTGCAATAAGGCGATTCATCACCCCGGTACTCTTTGTCTCTTCAGTATCAAAAACGGCCATTACTCTTATTCCCGTATATGATTCGAAATCTTTCAGGATAGGTTCCGAAAAGACCTGATCCTCAGAGGCATAGACCACAACCTCATTTGAATCCTTTTGGCCACATCCGACAGTGAATAAGAGAGAAAATAGGGTAAGCACCATAATAATAAATTTTCTCATGTTAATCTCCCTGTTTTAATCCCAATATATAGTTTGCAGTTTAGAGTTCGGAGTAAAGAAGAAGAGAATAAAATTTGACAACCCAGAACTACGAACCCTTCATTCCGAACTAATATTAAATTTTCAATATTCAATCGACAATCAAAACTCCTACTCTATTGGCCTGACTTCTAGATCGTCAAAATAAGTAACAGCATCAGCCTTTGTCCACAGACCGACTCTTCCTGCTTCCTGGAAGGTGTCATCTTTTACTTCTAAATAAGATTGTCCATCGTAAAAACACCGGATTTGGTCTTTTCGGGCTACAACCTTAATCGTATGCCACTCACCACTGGTTACTTTCAAGCGGGCAGAATCCATCTGAATGCGCTTGCCATCAACAACCTTGTAAACCCTGAAATTATCCTCAAGAGGGTTTGCCCTTGCAACATAGTAATTATTATTGTCCTGATAACGCCACACCGGCCCACCTCCCTGATCTTCCTTCCCTTCAACACCTTTGAATTTAACTATCAACTCAAAGTCATCATAGGTCTCATTCTCATTAACGGCCATACCGAAATGATAACCGAAATACTCCTGAGATGTCTGGGCAATGACGTTGGGCATACTCGTGGCTGTGTTATCTTTGATTACTTCCCATTTTCCCTGACCACCCTTACCTGTCAATTGATTTGAAAAACCTTCCGCTATTTCGCCCTGTTTATCATTATCAAAATTCCATACCTTAGTTTCGCCTTTGTATACAATCTGTTCTTCATGACTCCCCTTTTCACCATTCGCATGCTCTTCACCACATCCAACAAATATCACAAAAGATAAGGCAAACACTGATACAATTAATTTTTTCATGGCAAGTCTCCCTGTTTTAATTCAGTTATATTGTTCGGAGTTTGGAGTCCAGAGAAACAAAAAAATATTTCCTGACAACTCTGAGCGGTTAAATCGTAAATCTCAAATCAACACTCTTCAATCTCCCTCGCAAGCCCAGGCTCGGACATACGTCTTAAACCAATTAGTTCTGGACTATTAACTCCCTTATGCTGTATTAACACCTTAAACATATCACCCATCCCTCCCGGCAGAAAGAGATTCTTCATTGTCAGGAGTTTGCTGATATCTCCATGCGCATCATTCATCTTATTGAGAATACCAAGCGCTATTAAGAAGTTTGATTGTCTGACAAATCCGGTTATGTTTAATCCTGACCTGGTGCCTTCTTCCATTATGCTGCTAAAATTTACATGGGATGTTATATCCTGATTACCTATCCTTTCATACGGATTCTCACTTGTCGTGTGCTTGTAATAGCACATCAACGTTCCCCTGTGCCTTTCTTCAGAATATAGCTCTTCCGCCAGATGGCCATAGTCTATGGTTATAACAAAGCCTCTATTTAAGCAACAAGATATATTCTTTAC
>Ga0233437_1007001_pt1 | contig 11168 bp, 11 predicted proteins | sample SI_122_August201_FD_182714 | JGI IMG/M metagenome (GOLD analysis project Ga0233437, IMG submission 182714) | Seawater microbial communities from Saanich Inlet, British Columbia, Canada - SI_122_August2016_200_MG | ecosystem: Environmental > Aquatic > Marine > Inlet | place: Canada: British... | reverse complement strand
CCATTGATTGTGACGGTCCTCAAAGGTTTGGCACCTGTCCCCTGCATACCCTCTCCGAATCCCTCTGGCAGGGTGTCGGGCGTGGGGGCTTCAGATATCTCGATGACTCCGTCCCCGTTTCTGTCAAAGAAATTGAATTCATTATCCGGTCCCTTGAATTCATCAATGGTCACCTTGCCGTCACTATTCGCATCCTCATGCTCCATGAATGCCGTTGGCATGTCTTCTGCGGAATTGTTAAGCCATATCGGCTGTGCAAAACTGCTTACACCTGAAACCAAAATGAGCATGGTTGCAAAAATCATAATAATGACCGGAACTTCCAACAATTTTTTAAGTATGATACTTGTCCTTTACGTTTTCACATAATATGGTGTTTGAAATTTTTACAATCCATCTTTTTTGTTTGTTCTACTAATGTTTCCTTTCTTTGCCCGGTGACTTAAAAAACTCACCATTTTCGCTGTCCACCAGCACTTCACATCGGTCATCCCACCCGTGAACATCAATTACATAATGGACCAAACCATCTGATAACTCCAGTCTTGCTCTAGAAGCTTTTCCCTTACAGGCTTTTTGAGCGATTGAAATCGCTTGGCTCATGGGTATTTTTGAGACTTGGGCTGCTTTTTTTAACGAGCGTTCCGTCAATTTTTCCCATATTCCCTCTTCGGTCGCGTTAATGATTTGCCCGGATCTCGGATCGATAATGATAACCGTCACTTCTTGATCAATTAAGGCATAAACTTCAAAAACATGTTTTCTTTTTCCTCCGCGCTCCAATTGGGCCTTGTACACTTTACTTTTCATTTGAACTTCAACCCGTTTAACGGCTTGTTCTAAGTCGACCGTTGCCTGGGTGAGCAAATCATACAGTTTTTGTTCTCGATGCTCTTTTTTGGCGAATACAGTGGTCAAGCCCACAGTGATACCAATCAGAAATAATAAAAGGAGCGTTTTTTTCAACATGTTTTAAGATCGCAGGGCATCCTTTCAAAAAAAGGATGCCTTATTAAAAAAAATTGATTCAATTTAATGTTTCTTGGATTTATCATGTCCTTTTTTATCGTGTCGAGCATCCTTGAAGGTATCGCCTGAATCGGTATCAACCAGAATCGTATAGCCACCCTGGTTGGTCACCATCTGAATTCGATAGCAGTTCAACTCCCCTTTATTGGAAAACTGGGCACTGACAATCAATCCGTCATACTGCTTTTTGGCAATCTCCATAGCACTCAATAACGAAACTTTGGCATTCAGGGCTGCTGTTCGATCTTCCTCATCACTATATCGAGAAAATATCCCATCTTTGCTTGTTTCGACAACCTTTTTGGTTTTTGGATCCAATAACACTTCCATCACGGTTCCGTTTTCAATGCGTTTCAACTCAAAAAACGGCGTCTCGTCCTCCATTTTAACAGCTGCCGAAACAACTTTGCCTTTATTTTCCTGCTCCAATTGCTGAATGGATTGTTCAAGATTGAAATCCGTTTTCTTCAGGAAAAAATAAGACATGGCCTCTCTTTTATGGCCCTTGGCAAAAGCCATTGAGCTGATCAGAGAGAAAGCAACAAAAAGTATTACAGATTGAATTTTGATTTTTGAAAACATTTTGTACCTCGTATTAAGATTAAGATTATTTGAATCATTTAATGAAAAAGTGATTTCAGGTTATCCAAACAAGATGACAAAATGATGACCAATTTATGACAGATATGTAATGTTTGTTATTTATTTTAAAAACGAAAGTCAATCAGGAGTCCTTATCCTCAATGTGTTATTTCTAATCCCTTAGGTTTAATCCATATGGCACTATGACCCGAAAAACTGAACCTTTGCCCATTTTACTTTCGACTTCAATTTTTCCCCGATGTGCCTGAACAATGGCTTTTACAATGCTCAATCCTAAACCCAAACCCTTTCTTGAACGACTTTTGTCGGCTCGGTACAATCGATCAAAGATCAACTCCAATTCGTCATTATTGATTCCCATTCCTTGATCGCAAATCTCGATAATGATACTTTCTGTTTTCTGATAGGCTTTGAGTGTTACTTTCCCGCCAGAGGGCGAGTATTTTATGGCGTTGTCGACTAAATTAGCTAAAAGTTGTTTCAGTCTGCTTTTATCTGCTTTAATGGAAAGACGTTGCTCCAATTGTTTTTCAAAAATAATCTCTTTTTCCTCTGCCACCAGATCATAAAGAGCAATAATTTGACTGTATCCTTTCCAAACCAAGGCTATATCATGATGATCCAGAAAATAAATATAACGTTTTTCACTTTCATTTTGGTAAATGCTCAGTATTTGGTTATCGTAGTTAAAAGTTTCTAATAAATCTGAATCCTGATATTGTTTTACAGCACATATCCAGTGTTCACGTAACTTGATTGGTTTCTTACCCTTCATTACTTTTATATTTTTGCTCTGACTTCCCTTGGTTAAAAACCGATATCCATCTGTGTTCATAAGAAGCGCATATACATCATTAGCAACAATAGAATCACAGGTTGCATGAATAATTTTTTTTATATTGTACTGGAAATGTTCAAAGAACTCTTTAGGAACCATTTCATTCCAAATCACCGGAGCATTTTTCAATATGAAAATGAAGCCTTCTTCACAACTCTCGAAACGACAAACCATATAGACTGTTTCCTTCAGCTCCTCTTCATTAGAAATACTGCCAGTTCCCAATGCAGTCAGAACCATGTCTAGGCAGACTTCCAAATACCGCTGATATTCTGCAAATTGATTTTCTGATTCCATTGTTAACTCTTCTTGAAGTTGGAAAGCAGCATCATATGTTGCATGTGATTTTATTATTTGATAAAGTTGGCAATATGCTCACATCCCAACTCGAACTCATCGTAGGTATTAAATCCAGCCACCACTGTTACTTCGCCATCCTGATGATGATAAACAACATAAAAGTACTCATGCAGGTCGAACTCACTAATTGGATCGTAATTATCGTTACCATAAAGTACCTCAAACGCTTCAATCGTTTGTACTTCAGTTAACCAGAGTTCTGATTCAGGGCAACCAAAAGATTTTAATTTTTCAACTTTCAAAGCTTCATAATGTTCAACGGAATGGTCAGGCTTAGGAATAATTTTTTCACTGATATAAACTAACGTGGGATCATTATGTTCCAAGTCGTATACTGGAATGGAGCTTTCGTTTTCTTGATATTTGTTAAGTACTTTCCCATCCACGTCTCCAATAATAGCACAGGGGAAGCCGTCGTATTCACATGATTTGATTTTCCAGTGTTCTTTCAATAGTACTTTGTCCCCGTTATCCAGCTTGATGGAAATCAATTGCGGCTCACCAATTAAGAACTCATATCCGGCTGTATTCTGCAGTTTACGAAAAATATCAATGCTTAAGGCGGAATTTACAACCTCAATCACAAGCTTTTCTAGGTCAAATTCATGTTGTTGCAAGGCTTCCTCATTAATGTACTCGTCCCATTCATAGGGTGCGTGGTCATTGAAAAATGCGAACGCTTCTGAAGCATCGGTAAACTTAGATTCAGTCTCAATGTATTGCACCAACGCTTCTTCAGATTGGATTTCTGCAAGGTGCATTTCAACTTGTACAGTCTTGACAATATTCTCAATGGTTTTGTTGTACTCATCCGGTTTATGCTGTTTTTTCATCACTGTTTCTCCTTAAAAGTACTCAAAGGAGCTTGCCTGAAATAAATGTCACGTTCGATGGTTAGGCCGTAGGGGCGTTTAATACTTTCTAATTCTTCAAGGCTTATATATCCAAGTTCATCGTACTGAAGCCCCATCACATAACCAAAAGCTCTTTTTTCAACAGCATCATATTCGGTTATTAACCAGGTTGCACTCCCACAGGGATCAAAGAATTTGGCGATTACTAACGGGTCTTCAACATCCTGAGAACCCAAAGGATAATCTTTAAACTGCTTTTCAAATTCAGGGGTGATTAGTTTCATAAAGGTCTCCAAAGTTATTCGTTAGGTTAGTTAATTCGGCATCATGTCTTCATCGATAAAAGAATAGTATCCCTCACCAACGATTACATGATCTAAAATTTTGATACCTACTACTTTCCCCACCTCACATAAGCGTTTGGTAATATGAGTATCCTGATTACTAGGTCTTGGATCGCCCGAAGGATGATTGTGAATTAAGATAACAGCAGCCGCACGTAGTTCAATCGCTTTAGCGAAAACTTCACGGGGATGAACCAAGCTCTGATTAAGGGTGCCAATACTAATAATTTGTTCACTAAGAATCCGATGTTTATTGTCTAGTAAGATTGTAATAAACATCTCTTGATAGGCATTCGATAATCTTACTTTGAAGTGTTCGAAGATCTGTCGCGAGTTACTAAAAGGCTCACCATTATTGATTCGTTTTTCACCATACCGATGACAAATTTCTTCCACTAAGCAAGCTTTCTCATGACCTTCCAGGTTGCATAACATCTCTTTGATGTTTTCACCTTTGAGTTGTCTTTTCGACAAACGCAAAAGTCTCATTAGTAATTGAGTATCACTAAGGTATTCCATTTTATTTCTTGGGTAATACAGGGTTAAAAAGCGGGCAGGTTTTAAAAAACGGTGTTGAATAAACCACTTGGGTACTCAACACCGTCAAAACCAAAATGGAGAGTATTATTTCAGATCGGTCACTTTCGATATTTGATAGGAATGCCTAGTTCCATTAAACAGAATTATTTGTTTTCCAACTTCAGAAACCAATCCTTTAACAAGTATATGAGCGTATCTAATAAACTTCGGTTTTGTGGGTGTTTCAAGATTGGCTTTGCTGTCTTCCTGAAACACTTCACCAAAGTCCAATAAAAGCATTTCATTGGTATAAGTACCAACAAACGGAAAGACACCTGCTTTACCATTTTCGTCTTCAATGGTGCAGTACCCGTAACATTCAGGTTTAGTTTTGAAATCAGGTTGTCCTTTGTTATTAACACAGATTTCTACGACCACATTTTCTTTTGTGATTTGTCCTTTGTCTGCAATGTAGACAGCTTTGATTTTTCGGATCATTTATCCTCCTGTTTTTTAGGTTTTTAAAAAATGAACAAAGTTATATTCACTATATCAAATACCAATGACAAACTTCAAGTTTAATTATTTCAGCGAGATAAAGACGTAAATCAGTCTATTAATATGCCAGAAACAGGAGTTGGGATGAATTAAACGTTTTTGAATAGAATCAGAGAAGAAGAACCGGATAGGAAGATTGTATCTTTCTTGATCAAGGTGACAGAAGAAATGATATAGGATTTGGTTATTATCCTTTTTTATACCACCATTATCAGAAGTGGTGACATATAACGTTGCAGTTATGTTTCAATATAATATTACAATATATTATACCGTACCTGTCATTGTATAGTTGCTGTTTGAACTAGGAATCGATTTTATTCGAGGGATGATCGGTAATGATAGTTAATCTGAAAGCTAGATGTAATACAGAAATGAGATTAGTTCTCATACTCAGAGTGCTGGTCATTAATTGTTACTAAGGTTTCTTAAGTTTTCAAACTGCAAACTTTGATTATGGATGAGAAAATGGTCAAACTTTAGCCGGAAAAGACTTCAAATCAAAGATTTAGAACGATAATAATATTTAGACCCCACGAGCAGATTGTAATTTTTTCAAAAAACTAGCCAATTTTGCTATAAAATTACCTAATTTGAGGGATTGTTAATCAAATCTTTCTTTCATAGTATAATAAAAAAGACAAAATGTTTGGTCGGGCTACTTAGGGATAATTTGGATTCTCTTGTTTGGACATTTAGCTTATTTCGCTATTCTTTGTTGGATTTAGAGTTTTATCTAAGAGACTATAATTTGTGAATCATATTTAAGTGAGGAAGTTTTATGGATGAGCTAATCCATACATCAGCAACAAAATTAGCAAAAGCTATTCGTGACAAAAAGGTGTCTTCAAAAGAGGTCGTCGAAGCCTATTTGGAACAAATCGCAGCGGTGAATCCCAATCTCAATGCTCTTGTCCAATTGGCGGCAGATTCTGCGCTTACGCAAGCTAAAAACATGGATGACTCTTTGGCAAGAGGCGAATCTCAAGGACCTTTGCATGGTGTGCCAATGACAGTCAAAGACACACTTGATACGGCAGGTGTAGTGAGTACTTGGGGAACGCCAGGTCGAAAGCAATTTGTACCAAAACATGATTCCACTGTAGTGGCGCGGATGAAAGCTGCTGGTGCGATCCTTTTGGGAAAGACGAATGCGCCAGAGTTTTCTTTTTCCTTTGATACAACGAATCCATTGTATGGAGATACCAAAAATCCATATAACCTGAAAAAAACGCCTGGTGGAAGCAGTGGCGGTTCTGCTGCTTTGTTGGCAGCCTGTGGTACACCTATTGAGCTAGGCAGTGACACGGGCGGAAGTCTTCGTTTGCCCGCTCATTTTTGTGGTATCACAGCGATCAAACCGACCTCTGGAAGAGTTCCAAGGACAGGTCATGCTGTTCCCTTTGGCGGTATACTTGATTATTTCACCCAGATTGGGCCAATGGCACGGTACACAGAAGACTTGGCTCTGATATTACCAATAATATCAGGATACGATGTGCAAGATCCTGCTACTATCACTGTGAATTTGGAGGACCCGCAAAAAGTTGACCTTTGCAAGCTTCGGGGGCTATTTTTCACTGACAATGGAATTTATTCGCCAACGCCAGAAACAACTATGGCTGTTGAGACTGCTGCCCTAAAATTATCAGAGACTGGAATGGAGATTGAAGAAATTGTTCCTCCGGGAATTGGTGATACCTTTGATATAGTTTCCGGTTTGTTCACTTCTGATGGCGGGGCATGGATTCGTCTTCTTTTAGAACGCGCGGGGACCTCTTTGGAAGACACCTCACTTAAAGATTTTGCATCGGCACCATCAATGTCAGCCGAACAGATTGTTCATCTAATTGATCGTTGGGATCAGTTCCGTATAAACATGAATAAGTTTATGGAACCCTATGATTTTATATTGTCTCCTGTTAATTCATTTCCGGCGTTAGATCCTGGTGAGTGGGTTGAAAAATGGTCAGCCTTTAGTTATACGATGACCCACAATCTAACCGGTTGGCCTGCTTCAGTTGTAAGGGTTGCAACCTCGCCTGAAGAGATGCCGATAGGTGTTCAGATAGCTGCTTCTCCCTGGCGTGAAGATATTGCAATATCTGTTGCTCAACGTCTTGAAACAGAGTTCGGTGGTTGGGAACCTCCCAAGATAATTCGCTAAAACCTCAAAAAATGTTGAAGTCATGAATTTAAAAGAATCATACCAGGCGGTACTTGCCGGTGAAAAACCGGAAAGGTTGCCATTGTATGTGGCAAATATGAGTGATTTTTTGCAGTTCTACTACGGTATTTCAGCATGCAAATTTGTCGATGATGCTGATAGTAACGTTGACGTAACTATTCGATTTGCCCAGGAGTTCAATATTGCAAGTGTCGCACCTGCTGCATATATTTTTTTTGGTTGTGGCCCTGAAACAGGCGTGAAATGGACCTTTACGGGGGATAGTCTTCCCGGCTTTTCAGGAACAGTGATTAATAACCTTGATGATCTCGAAAAATTCAAGATCCCTACAAAGGCTACGGGGTATTTTAAAACCTATATTGAGGTTTTAAGCCAGTTAAATGAAAAAATCGGTAATTCCGTTTTTCTTCAGAGTTTCCCCCTTGGACCCTTTGCTATCGCTTGTTTTATGAGGGGGATAGAAAACGCGATATTAGATCCTTTGAAGAATCTGCCCTTTTATAAAAAATGCATGGCGAAATTTGTTGAGCACTCAAAATTTTTAGTGGAACAGGTTTTAAAACTGGAGCTTCCCGGAAATATTTTAAACGAAATATTTTTGTCACCTGATATGATTGGTCCTCAATATTACGATCAACATATTTTGCCCTATGATGAAGCGGTCAGCCAATACTTTCGAGCAAGGAATCAAAAAATTCCTAACGCCTTCTCCATTTTTATTGGAAAACCGGGCGATCCGAAATCGCAAAAGACAGGGAAGCTGCTCTTTAATCACTTTTTTGGAACGAAGGAATCCTTGGACGTTATTCGGGAAGGCATGCAGCACAATATTCCCGGTTTTCCTGCAATCGTGACACTATCTGGCAGGATGATGGCAACATGGCAAACAGAAGAGGTTATTGAATTTTTAAAGGCAGGAATAAAGATAATTAGGGATGAGTTCGGGAAATACCCAGCTATAAGACTAACATCTTTACAGCCAGCCAATAAATCGGCTGCTTTTAAAATGGCGGAAACCCTTCATGCGATCAGAGATTATTTGTCTTCAGTAAAATTATTATAAGTGTCATCTCCTTGAAATACCTAATTTGAGCGATTGAAAACCAAGTCCTAGTTTTTTAATATGATAAAAAAGTAACGATGTTGTAAAATGAATAAATGGATTGATCAATCTTCGCAAAAGGTATTCAGATCAATTGCAGAACCACTAACAATCAAAAAGGCGTGAGATGGAACTTGTTGTTAAAATGGTTTTTGAAATATTGTCTTACACTTCAATCCTGCTGATAGTTGTTATGGGACTAGCAGTTGTTATCAGCATGATGGGGGTGTTCAATATTGCCCATAGCGAATTTGTTTTACTTGGTGCTTATGTCGTCTATATTTTTGAGGTTTGGAGTTTTCCGATCTGGTTGGGCATTCTGTTTGCGCCGTTTTTTGTCGGTTACATCGGCTTTTTGATTGAGAAAGTTATCATACGCAGATTATATGATAACGCAATCATAGGTATCTTGGCCACTTACGCACTTGCCATTGTTATCCGCGAAACCGTTAGAGCCCTTCTGGAAGGTCAAGCTTATAGTGTGGCGACCTCCTATGGTGGCTCTTTTAAAGCCTTCGGTCTCTATTTTTCAATATGGCAATCGGTAATCATCATATTGACCGTTGTGATGATTGCATCCTGTTATCTAATTTTTACACGAACATCGGTTGGTTTAAAGGTTCGTGGGGCACTTGATAATCCAATGCTGTCAAGAAGTTCGGGCATTTTGACAACTCAACTATATTCTTATGTCTTTGCCTTTGGCAGTGCTTTGGCGGGGCTGGCCGGAGCCCTTGTCGTACCGTTGTATGGAATATCAGCAGATTTGGGGCTGTTATTCCTGGTGCAATCATTTCTTTCAGTCATGTTAGGTGGAGTAGGAGGATTCATTGGCCCCATTTTTGGTGGTGGGGTGATAGGATCTTCACTATCTGTCTTTCAATGGGTAAGAGATCTATCCGGTCTTGATCAATTTATCGCTCCAGTATTTGTCGATGTTACTGTTTTTGCAGCAGCATTGATTGTTGTTAAATATCGTCCTAATGGAATCTTCAGTTCAAAATCCTAAGGAGGATCCAAAAAAACTAAAAAAAGGAGTAGCTAGATGGAAAAAGAAGCGAAAAGCAAATATGCGAACAGTGTTAAAGAGGGAATAAAAGGAATCTCTCGACGTCGTTTTCTCTGCAATAGTGTCCTTGCAGCAGCTGGTTGGGTGGCCACCACAGCTGGTGGATGGGTACTGCGTCCTGAATGGGCAAATGCGGCTACTGGGCCGATCAAAATCGGGGCACTACTCCCTATTTCCGGTAGTAGTGCATCTATGGGAATCGGGTGTTGGCAAATGATGCAGGTCTGGGCGAAAAAAGTGAATGATAACGGCGGTGTTTTGGGCCGACCAGTGGAACTTTATATTGAAGATTATGGATCGGAAATTCCAAAAGCAGTTCAGGCTGCCCGCAGATTGGCGCAGCAAAGAGGTGTTCACATGATCACAGGAACCTTCTGGAGTTCTACTCGAATTGCTGTAAAAAAACAGATTACTGTCCGGGATAAACTGCCTTTCTTCTATCCCGCGGAATATGAAGGGGGAGAATGCACAAGAAATCTGTTTTGTACCAGTAATGTTCCCAACCACGTTGCGAATCCCTTGGTTTCTCATTTATTAAAAACAGGGTCAAAACGATTTGCATTGTTGGGAAGTGATTACACCTTTCCTCGAAATTTTAATAAGGCCTATCGGAAGATTTTGGAAGAGAAAAACATCGATATCGTATTTGAAGAATACTATCCGATGGATCAAACCTCTTTTGCCTCATTGATAGCAAAAATAAACAACGAAAAAATCGATTGTGTCTTAAGTAATGTTGTCGGGGGATGGCTCTCTTTCTATAAATCACTTTTTGAATCCGGCTATTATGAAAACGGTGGAAGGGTTGGTTGCCACTTTATGGATGAGAGCATGTATACTTTTGTTCCTTCAAAATACATTCCCGGACTGATTAGCTGCATGGAATCTTATCTACACCTGGATCGACCATACAATAAAATGGTCAAGAAAGCATATTATGATATGTTCCCTGATACGAAAGCAGAACCTGGATATGCACCAGGTTCTACCTGGAGAGGTCTTCAGTTTTATGAGCAAGCGATTATCAAAACCAATGGCGATTTGAGAACAGAGGCAATTACCGAGGCTTTGCCAGGTATTAAACTTAAAGATTCAATTGGAGGTCCGGCTGAGATGGTTGGTAATCATTGCAAATTCAACATTTATGTTGCACGCAACGTCGGTAAAACTTATGAAATCCTGGATCAGTATGATATGGTTGATCCCCGAGAATGTGTTTAAAAAATAAAATCAATATGAATAAAATCCCAAAATATCGGGCTCTTCCAGTTTTTGAGGGAGCGGTATTTGCGTTGTTACTTTTTGTCCCCTTAATAGCAGACAAATTTGTGATTTCCAGCCTGACCGTTTTTTTGCTTCTCTCCATGCTGGCAATCAGTTTTGAGTTGTGTTGGGGGTATACTGGAATTCTCACCTTTGGGCAGGGGTTTTTCTTTGGCATCGGAGGCTACGTTGTAGCCATTCTGATGAATAAGGCTCAAGTGATCAATTTTTATGTCCTTTCTGCCGGTGCCATTGGAATCGGTATTTTGCTCGGTCTTTTTTTTGGAGCCTTTCTGTTCCTCGGAAAGCGTGTGCCAACAATCATTTTTATCGCCATCGGAACAATGACCTTGTCTTATCTCGGTGAACGCTTTTTTACTGGTTGGGCTTGGGTTGGCGCAGCTAATGGACAGACACTTTGGGAAGTTGTTGAAGTATTCG
>Ga0233437_1006998_pt1 | contig 11169 bp, 10 predicted proteins | sample SI_122_August201_FD_182714 | JGI IMG/M metagenome (GOLD analysis project Ga0233437, IMG submission 182714) | Seawater microbial communities from Saanich Inlet, British Columbia, Canada - SI_122_August2016_200_MG | ecosystem: Environmental > Aquatic > Marine > Inlet | place: Canada: British... | reverse complement strand
CCAACGCTCGACGCTATGCGGTTCGAAAGGGGGATTCCCTCTGGAAAATCGCCAACCGTTTCCGAACCACCACCAAGACCATACAAACCGCAAACGGCATGTCCAGTACCGCCTTGAGTATCGGCCAAGTACTTATTATCCCCGGTCCGCCCACCACCATCGGCAAAGTCAAAACCGCTTCTTACCGGGTTTTGAAAGGAGATTCCCCGTACATCATTGCCCAAAAACACCAGATGGATCTGTCTTCCCTCCTGCGGATGAACCGGCTGACCCCCCGAAGCACCATTTTTCCCGGACAGGTTCTATTGGTCAAAGCAAGATAACTTGTCCAACAGGATCTCAGCCACCTCATCAAGATACCTGCAAATATAATCAGGCGCCGGGTCTCCCGGTGCCATTGCGGATACCCCCCCGTTGGTCAACAGGATGGTCCCGTCACCGGCCCTTTTCCCCGCAATCACATCAAACCTGAAATCCCCGACCACCATCAATTCTTCCGCAAGGCATCCCATACCCGCTGCTGCTTTAAAAACCCCTTCGGGCGAAGGTTTCGGCGGAGCCGCTTCACGGGTGATCACCGCATGAAAATCATGGCATTCACTTACAGGTACATATAAGCAGATTGTCTATCGAAATCTCCATTTTGCATCCCCCGAAAAAACTTTAAACAGATATAAAGCCCTGAATATCCTTCTCTATCCTGGCTTTGTAATATCGTACAGCTGCGTCATTGGTCATTATCATATCCAATTGTCTGGTGTGGAGGGTGAGATAACCGAGGATCTGGAGACGCTCCTGCATATATTCTTTTTCATGATGTTCAATGCGGGCAATGAGATTGTCTTCTCTTACATCCACCCTGAAATCATATTTTTCCAATATTTCCTTTATGAAATGGGCTCTCTTCAGTCGTCTCTGGTAGTCGGCTGCGCCCCCCTTGAACTGAAACCCCACATAGTTCTCACTGATCCTGTCACTGACCAATGCCTCCATGGTGGAGAAATGATAACCGAGTCTTGAACTCAGGTTGCAATAGTTTCTTGAGATCATAAAATAATTCCGGTCTGCGTACCGTGAACGAACCCCAGGGGTCAGTGCCGTATTCCGGGTTGACTGGAACATAACCGACATAAACCCCTTTCCGTCAATTGCCGGGGGGCCGTCCCAGGGGACAGCCACAAACCCGTCCCAGAAAGCCAGCATGGGGATGGATGCGATATTGTCAAGTTTGACGTGCTTCCCTTTAACTTCTTCATTAAACCCGTCGTCCAGATTCAGGATCCACCACTGCATGGGGACTTTATAAAAAAGCTGCTTGCTAGAGCGTTCTGGAAACTGATGCTCTTTTCCAAACTGGAACATCTCATGCACTGCCTTTTCATGGGAGAAGCGGGTGATATCGTGCATTGTACGGCAGTTATCGGGTTTGAAATCGGGACTATCCGGATCCAGAAGATGAAGAGGCACGATGTGGTGTGCGGCGCCCTTCAGGGCCTCATACACGGGACTCCCCTCCATGAGATTCCTGGGTGTTTCCCCACTTTTCAAGAGGGCATCCACACGCCCCTGGTATACGCGCATCCCCTCTGCATCTACGGTGACCAGGTCGCCGTTTTCCAGTCTGTCCATGACCCCTTCAATCCCGAAAAGGGCCGGGACTCCAAATTCTCTGGCCACATTGGCCAGATGTCCCACAACGCTCCCCTGGCCTGTTATCACGGCTGCGGCCCGGTTCAATAAAGTGGCCCAGCGGGGCAGGGATTGGGCTGAAACCAGGATGCTTCCTTCAGGAAACCGCAGGGCATCCATATCCTTTTTCACAATAAAGACCGGACCTGAGGCCACTCCCGGACTGGCAGGAACACCGCCCCGTAAAATAACAGGGACTGGTTCATCTTCATCCGACATCTTCATGTGACGTGTTCTGTGCTCCTCAATCTGCTGCAAAGACCGGCATTGAAGGACGATAATGGTTTCATCCTTTTGGATGGCCCATTCGATATCCTGAGGGGCGCCATAGTAATCCTCCAGCTTCACCGCCACCTGCGCCAATTCAAAGGCCTGCCTATCCTTCAGGGAAGGTAAAGTGCTTTCATCCCCGACAACCTCCAATCTGCAGACCCCTTCATCGGGGTAACAAACAAATTTTTCCCCTTTGGAAGGGATTTCTTTTTGGATGATCTCCATGGGTTCTTCACGGGAGATAACGAAAAGGTCTACCGGAGCGCTCCCATCAACAACTGATTTGGGAAGTCCCCAGACAGAATTGATGACAATGGCTTTGTTTCTGAAGTCCAGGGGATTTCTGGAATACATCACCCCGCCGCAGATAGCATGAACCATCCCCATGCAGCCCACGCACATGGCGGCATCTTCATCACGGATTCCCCGGTTCAAGCGATAGGTCATGGCCGGCAGACTATATTTGCTGGCAATGATCTCCTTATAGGCCCGTAAGATGTTTTCGCCACTCACGTTCAGCTCAGAACGGTATTGGCCGGCGAACGAGGTCCCGCTCAGGTCTTCCCCCAGGGCGCTGCTGCGCATGGCCACCTTGACACCCTTTCCCTCCTCTCCTTCCAAAATGCGGTAGTGCTCATAAATGGCGGATTCAAGTTCCTCCGGGAGAGGCGCTCGAATAATGAGTTGTTGAATGTCCGCGCAGAGGCTGAAAAGCTGATCTAATCGCTTTACATCCGTTGCCTGAATACGGCGGGTGATTTCAGTGGGTAAGTCATTTTGTTGCATGAAGTGGTCATAGCCTTTGACGGTGACGGCGAATCCGTTCTTCATATGCAGGTTCATCCGGTTCCTGAGTTCACCGAGATTGGCCATCTTGGTGCCCACCAGATCTGCCATATCCTTGTTCACCGACTGCAGCGGGATGACCATGGGCCCTTCCTTTACTGGGGCCCGATGATGAATGAACGGGTTGATTTTCAGCTGGATCTCTTTGAAACACCCGTAAAGCGCTTCATATTTTCCAGGAGCCAACTGGCTCAAGTTACTGCTGATCTGCCAGACGTTCGTTGAAATGGAGGTGCAACGGGAGAGAACAAAGGTCATCCCAAAGGGCTGGGTTCCCCTTAAAGCCTCTTCCATTTCAGACATAATGCTGAGGGCCTTATTATTGGCATTCAACAGAAGCTTGAAATGGTGATAACGGCCCCTGAAAGCATTGCGGAGGCTTTCGACATTTTCGTCATCCTCTTTTTGGGTCTTCAGGAAAAGGCTTTTAAAAAATCCGACGATACGGTCCATGGGATACCATTGTTGACCAACAATCCTTCAGTGTTCCAGCCTCAGGCCCCATCCCTCAAACATGTACATGATGGCAAAGCCGTACCACAATGTATAGACCACATAAAAAACCAGGGAAAATATGACAATGCCAAACCGATCGGAGATCTTCTGCGGTTCGATCTGGTAGTAGTTGTAAGAGGGTTCAATGGCCTTTTTTACAACCAGAGCGACCACTTTGGCCTCCTTAAATTTTTTCTGTTTCTTCAATTCCTTATCCATTTCTTTAAAGGCTTCCCACCAGTTGAAAAGGACCTGCCTCTCATTATAGCCATATTTCAGGGAGACCTCTTTTCCATCATTGTTATACATGTTGTCTGCATCCCTAAGAGCGTTTTCAAAGATCTTACCTGAATCGCCGGTGATCCGCAAGGATGCTCCGGTAACCGTTGTTGACGCCCCCCCCTTCTTAAACAACAGGGCTGTTTGTTCGGCCTGTTTGTCATCGGTCATTTTCAGCGTCACCGCTATGGATTTTCCAGCGAACTTGCCGGCTTCTTCCTTAACCTTTGGAATATAATAGGCTGACCCCTTTGATATGGAGTTATAAAGCGCGTCTAAGTACTCCAGGCCATTCTGACCCTTAAAGACGGGTGAAAATATGATTATCAGCACGGCAATAAACGCCAATAACATCAAAGAGCCGCCAAAGAATTCTTTCTTCTTAGCAATCATGATCTTCCCTCCTCTCCCTTGAGGACATTGATGTTTCTCAGAAAGGTGCCGATTACCCATACCGAGAATCCTCCGATAACGATGAAGAAAGCCCAGACCCCAATGGTCTCCAAAACGGCCCCCGTCCCTGTTGAAATGGGAATAACACCCATTTCCCCTAACTTGGCAGGCAAGGCGAAGATACGGTTAACAAAACCGGCCAGCACCGCCATGGCGTAAAACCCGCGGATCGTGATACCGGGAACCACCTTGGTGACCAAGGCGCCGATCTGAATGCCGATCAGCGACCCCAAGAGCATGCCCATGGCCAGGGTATAAAAGATAAACCCATAGATGGCATACTGACTGATCGCCGCATACCCCGCTGTAAAAACGATCTGGAAGATGTCGGTTCCAACGGTGGTCATGGAGGAAACACCCAGCATATAAACAAAAATGGGAAAGGTCAGAAACCCTCCGCCGACCCCCATAATGCCCGCTGCAAGTCCCACAAGCGCACCGCTCAGGACCAGGAACAGCCACGAAATACTCCTCCCGCCGGGAGTGATTTCCGCATCGAATTTAATCATAGGAGGAATTTTCATTCCCTGGAGCTTCTTGGGCAGATTGCCCATTTCGGCGCCTTCTATCTTTCCCCCGTGGGCATCTCCGCCGCCATGGGGGGAGTCAACACCCTTATCGGCCTTTCTCGCTTTGAGAAAGTCTGTCATGGCGTAGATACCTAAAAATCCTAACATGAGGGAATAAATTGTCGTAATAAACGCGTCACTGAGTACTGGGTTGATTTCGTAAAGCACCCGGTTGATCAGCCCTCCGAATGTTGCCCCGATAATGGCGCCGATCAGGAAGACAACAGCCAGAGGGACAGAGACATTACCCAGTTTTCTGTGGATGACGCTCCCCATGATGGCCTTGGCAAAGATGTGGAAGAGATCTGTTCCCACTGCCAGAATACCCTTGATGCCGGCGCTCATCAGGGCGGGCGCGATAATAAAGCCGCCGCCCGCCCCGATACATCCGGTGATTAGGCCGGCGCCCAATCCGATAAGAATGGATACGATGAAGATCCCGGTGCTGTAAAAGGCCGGGCTGTAGGCCTTTTTGCCGCCTAACAATTCGGGCAAAGCAGTGCCGATCTGGTCGGCAAAGGCAATGCCCCCCCATATGACGGGGATGGTCAGCAGCCCCAGAATAATCATCCGTTTCTTGTCTCCAAGGATGGTATTGGACATATCCATCTCCCACCTTGCATGGGCCCTGGCGCCCATCATCATGAATTTGCCCCACTCTCTGAAAAAATTCATTTCAAAATCACTCCTTTTCCTGAATGGATTTCTTTTTGTAGGCATCTTGAATCTTGTACACAAGATCGTCAATGGCCATTGGCTTCATGAGATAGTCAAACGCCCCGATTTCCATACCCTGGATGGCCACTTCCATATCGGCATGTCCCGTAAGCATAATGACCTCGACCAATGGATGTTGTTTCTTGATTTCCCTGAGCGTCTGAATGCCGCCCATGCTCGGCATTTTGACGTCAAGGATAACGACGTCCATGGGATGTCGGTCTAAGAATTCAAGCGCATCTTCACCGCTGTTGACGCTGGAGGTCTTCAGTTGGCGCTTGTTCATCCGTTTCGTCAATGTGTTTACGAAATCCGATTCATCATCTACGAGCAAAACGCTGACATCTTCCAGTTGAATCACCCCCCTTGATGAGTTGCCTGGTGAATCTTCTTTACCAGGTCTTCCAGTTCACAGGGCTTGGTCAGATAATCAAAGGCCCCGTATTGAACACCCTCTTTCGCGGCCTGTTCCGAACCGTGACCGGTGAGCATGATGACCGCCATTTCCGGGTATGCTTTCTTGAAGATCTTGAGGACCTCGATGCCGCCCATGTCCTCCATCTTCAGATCCAGGAGCGCCACGTGAAAATCGTATTTCCTGATGGTTTGAATCGCATCGGTTCCGGTATAAACCGGTGTTACCGCCATGCCTCTCTTACCCAGTCTCTTGGTCAGGATATCAGCGAATCCAACTTCGTCGTCCACAAGGAGGACTTTGATTGTTTCCTCTTGGCGGTTTTCTCTGTCTTCCATAATCTTTTCTCCACAAAAGGGGATGGAAAATCATTTTCAATAGCGGTACAATTGGCGCTCAATCCCCGGGTTACGCTTAGTCCTCACCCCAGGCCCTCAAAACCCGCTTCATCATCCACGAGAAGAAGCCTCATATCATCTGAATTAACGCCTCCCGTACCCGGCATAATCCTGCCCCCTGTTTATGCGTGGCGGGTGGTAATTTCTTTCATCCTCGCCTCGATTATTTTTTCTTCATGTTTTCTCTTCCTGGCAACGGCCCCTTTCAGCTTATCTAAGAGCACATCCATATCGCACGGCTTCATGAGATAATCAAAGGCGCCAAGCTTCATCCCTTCTATGCCGGTTTCAACCGTGGCATGGCCGGTAAGCATGATGACTTCCACCAATGGGAACTTTTTCCGGATTTCACCGAGAGTTTCGATGCCATCCATGCCGGGCATTTTCACATCTAGGACAACCACTTCCACGCCCCGGTCTTTTTCAAGTAGATCCAGGGCTTCAGGTCCGGTGAAAGCAGTCAGGATGTTCAGATCTCTCTTTTTCAACCGTCTAGACATGGCTTCCACGAAAGGAATTTCGTCATCCACAAGAAGTACGTTCGCCATAGGCATGAGTTTTCTCCTTATATGATTAATATTTTAAATACTTACCTAGCGAACCTTCCTGTCTATCCAGAACACAGAATTTCAGGAATTCTCTTTCTCCGATTTTGGCAGGGGCAGCTTCAGTATAAAGGTGGTGCCCCCATCAATAACGCTTCGCGCTTCAATACTTCCACCCATTTTTTTAATAATACCGTAGCAGATAGACAACCCCAACCCGGTCCCTTTTCCAACGGGTTTGGTGGTAAAAAAAGGATCGAAGATTTTACTCAAATTGGCTTTCGGAATCCCGCACCCATCATCTTCTATGCGGATAATGATATCCCTGCCCTCCGTTCCATTCACCAATTGGGTGGCAATATGGATGTTGCCCCCTGTTTTCTCCATGGCATCAAGGGAATTATTGATCAGGTTTAAAAAAACCTGTTGTAATTCCGACTCGGAAACCTTTGCGGACGGAAGATTTTCGTCAAGGGAGGTGCTGATAACAGTATTGCTGTACTTGGCCCTTTGTTCGGAAAGGTATGCCACTTCCCTCAGCAGTTCATTTATCTGCACATCCTGAACCCTCGAATCGGTTTTCCTTGCAAAACTGAGCAATTTGTGTGTTATCTCCTTACACCGTTTTCCCTGGGTGTTGATTTGTCTCAAAGCCCTGTTAAATTCGTCCAGATTTTGGCTCCCTTTCAGGTCTTCTTCGCTTAAAAGGTCTTCGATCCAGCCTGATTCCTCAACCATAATGGCAACGGGGTTGTTAATCTCATGGGCAATTCCCGCTGCCAGTTCCCCGATCGCTGCCAGTTTTCCGGTTTCCACCATCTGGGAGCTCATCATCTGTTTTTCCCTGTCCATTTTGGCGATACGGCTCCCCATTTTCTTTGACAGAACGTATGCCATACTCATAATGCCGATACTGCCCAACAAAATAATCACAAGGGTTACTTTGAAAGCGTTTCGGAGGTCCCTAAAGGCATCTGATGCCCTCTGTTGATATACGAGCAGCCATTCGCCGCCTTTCAGAAAAGCGGCCACATAGATGTTTTCAATCCCCGTAGCATTGGTCTGCTCAATAAGGGTGATCTTGCCTTTGAGATTGGCTTCGTTCCGTAAAAAACCGGCATAGGGCTCCTTGGTGGGAATAATATTGTGAAGGGGTTTGGTTTGAAATTCTCCTTCCCGGTTCAAAATAAAGGCAAATCCGGTTTCACCGATGCGGATGTTTTTCACAAGGTTATTGAACGTCACAAAGTCGATGGTGGCCCTCAATATCCATGGCTCACCGTTCCAGTTATCCTTCACGGCCACGATAAAATGGGGAAGCCCCCGAATGCCCAAAAAAACATCACTAACGTAAACCTTGTCGGTTTCCATGGCCTTCCTGAACCATTCAGCGGACGAATAAACCGCCTCTCTCAAGTTGAAGGGTCCAGCATATGCAACCTGAACCCCTCGGGAATTAATAACGCCCAGGTCCACAAAGGCGGGACCATACCCCTCCTGAAGAACGGTAAGTCTGTCTTTCAGAAATGATTCGTCACTCATCTCTTCGAAACTGAAAGTTTTTGCAAGGGACCCGATATCACTCGATTTTTCTTTCAGGAAGCTGTTGATGTTCTGTTTGTGCTTCTTCACCAGGGTCTTGAGGTGTGCCTCAATCTTTTCTTCATAGGATACATTGAACTGATAAAGGATACTGGCACTGACTAAAATCATCGGTGTGATGGAAACGATGATGATGGTCAACAGCATGTTTCTTCTAAGGGAATGGTAGTACCCATCATTCTTATGCTCAACCGGTTCCATGCTCGAATTCTGGTTCATTTAGAACTCTCAAAATTTCAAATTAAAATGTATTAACAGGCGCTTTTTTTAATGCGCGATCCATGCCAAAAGGTCATATGGATTGATTCAGAGCCCATATGATCCGTAACTATCTAAACACAGGCGCTTTTTGAATGCCATGATAACCCCGTGCTTCAAACATTAAAGAAATAGCAGTGGCGAAATTCTTTACATCCAGTAAAAAAACCTGACACCCGTATTCCTGAAGGTTTGATTCCCATAAAACCCTATCCATTGCTTTTGTAAATGTTATCAAATCGTTAAAATGCTTTAACGGATCAAGACATTCTTGGAACGTTTGTTGCTTTTATAAATAAAGGATGAACGGGAAAAGCGCATCAGCAGGGCTGAATCCAAACCGCTTATGGGAAAAAACGGGGGCACTTGCTGACATCATTAACCCTGAATGAAGCATAAAGGAAATCCTTTGAAGAACAAAGAACCATTCACCATCCTGATAGCGGACCGCAATCCGAATGTGAGAGCGCTCTTGAAAAGAGAGATGACAGCCGAAGGGTACAGGGTGCTTCAGGCAAAGGACCACCGGGAAGTATTGAAACGGGCCTTCAGCCGGACGTCCCTTGATCTCCTTATCTTTGACCTGGATTTACCGGATGCCGGGGAAATTGAGATATTTAAAAAGCTGAGTGAACGTATCCCCCCGCTACCGGTGGTGCTTCATTCTTTCCAGACGGATGGTGTTGAAGTTTCGGAAGCCGCAATTCCGGTGGTCTTTGTGGAAAAGAGGGGAAACAGTGTCGAGCGACTCAAAAAAGTGATATGGGAAATGCTGAACAGGACCTGAGCCAACCCTTATTCCCGCCAGAAATCCCTTGACAATCGATCTGAAACAGGCTCTCTTTATTTTTTTTGACAACACGCCGTGTGGGCAATGGAAATATCCCCACGGAACCCCGGGAACGATAAATGGTTGCAATAAAAATGATCAACCTCCGTACACGGATCTATCTGCTTCTGGCAGCACTGATATTGGTAACCATCATGGGCGGGTTTGTGATGGTATGGAACACCTATCGAATGGAAGGGCTCCTGACCAACATTATCTCCAAGAATATGGAAACCCTTTTTGCTGCGGAAGGGCTGGAAATCGCCCTCGTAAACCAGAAGGGGTTTGTGTCATACTATTTTATGGATGGTGATCCGGACTGGCTGAAACAGATGGGGGAATATCGGCAGATCTTCAAGGAGCGGCTAAGAGCGGCAAAGGATCTGGGTAAAACCGAAGCACAAAATGCCGCTGTTGAACAGATCGAAGCCGAATATGCCCGTTATGTTTTTTTCAAAGACCAGGTGATTTTACATTACAGGGAGGGTGATCCTGAAATCGGTGCCAGGCTCCACAAGGAGGCGCGAAACCGTTTTTTCAAAATTCTGGATCTCTGCGAAGCCTACAAAGGCCTTCACCGGCAAGCCATTGAAACTGCCAAGGAAAAAACCCTACTGCAGGCCGGGAAGCTGCGGTTTATTGCCGGCACCGCCATCTTCACCGCCCTGATCCTTGGTCTGCTCCTGGCCCTTGTATTAACAAGGCAGATCCTGATCCCCATCCGAAGACTGGCATCAGAAGCGGACCGGCACGAAGACCCGGGCGGTTCTGGAGATGAAGTCAATATTCTTAGCCGGAATGTGCGGGACCTCATCAAAGACGCAGACCATACCCAGGCCGCATTGGAAAGAAGCCAGGAATCGCTCCTGCAGACGGAAAAGATGGCATCTGTGGGCAAGCTGGCGGCAGGCATGGCCCATAGTATCCGCAACCCACTGACTTCCGTAAAAATGCGCCTTTTTTCCCTTAACAGGACCCTTGAACTGACACCTACTCAGCGGGATGATTTCGAGGTTATTTCCGAAGAAATCCGGCATGTGGATACCATCGTTCAGAATTTCCTCGAATTTTCCCGCCCCCCCAGGCTCAAGACACAGAAAATCAGTCCGTCGGAAGTGGTGGACCTGGTCCTTCAATTGCTTCGGCACCGCCTTGAATCCTACAATGTGACCGCCGCCGTCAATCGCCGGGAAATTCTTCCTGAAATCCAGCTGGACCCGGAACAGTTGAAGGAGCTTCTGATAAACCTTCTGGAAAACGCCTGTGAGGCAATGGAAGGAAGCGGCGCCATCCAGATCCATGAGGAAAAAGGGTTCAGGGAACCGTATGGACCCGTTGTGATCATCCGGGTGTCTGACACCGGACCGGGGATACAGGAGTCAATCCGGGAAAAAGTCTTCCAGCCCTTTTTCAGCACCAAAGAAGAAGGTACAGGCTTGGGCCTGAGCATCGCCTGCAGGATTATCGAAGGCCACGGAGGGAGCCTGGAGCTCGTTTCAGAAAATGGGGAGGAAACCACCTTTTTGATTACCCTGCCCATGGAGGCGCCTCAACCATGAGTACGATTCTGATTATTGATGATGACGACCAGTTGCGGACGAGCTTTGAAAGGCTTCTGAAAGAGGAGGGTTATTCCGTTGACAGCGCCCCATCCGGTGAACTGGGCCTGAACTGGATCAAATCGAAAATCCCCGATCTGGTGATTCTGGATATGCGATTGCCCGGAATGAACGGTCTCGAAACCTTTAAGTGCATCAATGAAGTGGAACCCAAGCTCCCCGTTGTTATCATGACCGCCTCC
>Ga0233437_1006993_pt1 | contig 11175 bp, 11 predicted proteins | sample SI_122_August201_FD_182714 | JGI IMG/M metagenome (GOLD analysis project Ga0233437, IMG submission 182714) | Seawater microbial communities from Saanich Inlet, British Columbia, Canada - SI_122_August2016_200_MG | ecosystem: Environmental > Aquatic > Marine > Inlet | place: Canada: British... | reverse complement strand
GGCTATTACTGAAATATGTAGGTTCAGCCTTTGCACAATTCAACATTTTTATCGCTGGAACATTCGAAATGTAATCTCTTTCCTTGAGCCAGATAAGAAATGTCTTGATTGCTCTCAGTCTGATGTTAATCGTGGTTGCAGAGTATTTGGGTTCCTTAGTCTCAGAATCTTTTCTTGTACAAAATTCCTTGAATTGGTCAATATGTTTCAACCTGATATGTTTGACTGGAAATGAAGGATTTAATACCATCTGTAAACTTAATAAGGCTTCTCGATATATATTCCTCGTTGATTTGCTTATTTGCTCAGATGCACGGGCTTTAAGATACTGTTTTGAAGCTTCCTCAAGGGTTAAATGAACTACTAGAAGTTTACCCTCATCATTTAGCCAGGGGAACGAAAGATCAACACCTGCTCGAAGATCATCCTCACTTCGTTGCACCTCAATTTTCCGTTCCCTTGCCAATAATTCATTACTGGTACGTAATGAGATCTTCAACTCCTTTCGACCTGAATCTCTTGAGAACTGGATCCGAGCATAATAGGTATTACGGATTTTACGCATACTCACCATAATGGATTCCTTTGTTCAATATTATTAAATACTATAATACTAGTATAATAGTATTTCTTATTTTCACAATACTTATTCTGCTCAACCTTTTCTTTCTTGCTGCAGTGATAGATACTCTTATTCAGTTGTTGGGAAAATGGTGCGGGACAATATTTACAGATAGGTCTGGGATTGCATCCGAAACTTGGTGTTACAAATCCTTGTATGACAAAGGTTTTTACCCTTTTTGCAGTGTGGGATTTGAGGTGTCCAACGGTGTGGGAAAAAGGTATGGTAGATATTTTCATAGAAATAGTCCCCTATATTTCCCACGCCAGGTCAGGATTAGTGCCTTCCTATCGGGCGTTATTTCTGATGTCAAGCAGCCTTCCGCTATCAGCTTTCTTACCGTTTCACGGGCTACATCTTTAGTAGTTTTCGATCTATTCCCAAGCGATTGGTAAGAAATGATCAGCGAAGCCCGTGAAACCGTAGAACCCAAATATTCATGATCCCTCGTGTTGGTGGAGGCTATCAGTTGGTTAAATACCCTAAATTGACTATCAGGGAGTGAATCAATAAACGTTGAATTACGGAGAAGTTGACACAAAAACCTAAATTCATTTACTGGTGCACGATCACCGACTTTCGATCTTGCACCTGCAACAATGTTTTCAAGCCAAGAGGTCTCGTTCAGTGGAGGTATATTTCTACTATCCCATTGCTCTAACTCTTCGACCATTCGCTCTTCACCATGCCCCCTCCATGCCAGAGCGTATGCAAGGCTCAATGCTGTAGAATGTCTGAAGCCGTCAGGAACACCAATTTTCAACCTCTTTTTAACTTCTCCATCACTTGCGCCAGTGTTTGCACACAGAGCATCTTCCCACAACCCAATTAATTCTTTATTTGATGTTAATTCCTTTAAAGGAATCGACCAGTCATCATTGCGTGGAGATTTTGCGATTTTTTTTATCTGGTGTACAGTGAGGTTGCCTAACTCATAAAGTTGAATCGGTATTTTGTATAGATTCGAGTTAAGATTAATACTATTTGTGAGCCTGATCAATGAGTTTGTGTTATAGATACTACGGTCCAAATATTTAGCTGCGCTATACCCATAAACTAAAGACTCAGCCAAAACCCTGAGATTTCTTTCAAGGGAATATCTAGGAAGTAATCTGAAGAGTTTGGATGGAATAAGAACATGGAACCCTTTGCTTCCAGAATAGTAGATCCTAATCGAGTGTTGTGGGATATCATATTTATTGAGCAGACCTTCCACAAATTCATATACAGTTCGCTTTACCAGTTCCCGAGAACCTACATTGCCATCGAAATCAAACGGAATGTACTCAGTATATTTAGGGCCGTAGAATAGGGATTCACTTTTATGCTCCTCAAAATATTCTTTAAATTCTTGCTGATAACGCATATACTGGCAATAGGCATCACCATTGACCTGCTTGGGAAGACCGTCATACCTCACAACCTTCCTGTCTCTGTGATGGTTCTTCACCAATAGTGTGAATTTGAATGATGAAAGCTTCATTGATTATCAGTTAAGAAGTTGCTTCAATTGATTCTTTTGTGATGCCGAAAGACGAGGTCCAAATCCACAGGCAAATGAGTCGAGCCAATTCTTATGGAACAGGTACCTTCCTCCGACCTTGTTTCTGCGTAAATGCCCTTTGTTCATCGCTCTCCTGATTGAGCGAGGTGATGTCTTTAAATAATCAGATGCTTCCTTAATATTGAACCAAGTTGACGACTGGATCGATCTATTGCTCATCTGCGGATCCTTCCTCATTTCGATTTAGATAGTCCTTCAGAATTTGGATCGCCTGGAAATGATAGATGTTTTCGTCACCCTTGCCCTTTGCTTCATGCATAAGTGGTAAGCGACCTGAGAGTGTTAGGTGAACAATAGTCCAATAAGGCGCTGAGGTCTCCTTCATTAGGACTTTTCTTGTAATCTTGCGTGATTCATTCATGGCAGTACTCCTTTTTCTCCTCATACAATGAGAAAGGGATGCCAATTAACGTTTTAACAGAATGCGACTGATTCTGTTAACAACAGAATGTTATGGGATTAACACAATTAAGCGGGTGGGGTCAATAAGTAGGTCAAATTACGTTCATGTATAAGCTTGGAAGCAGACTGGCGAGTGATATGCAATAACTTGCCGAGTTTTGTATAGCTGAGGCGTCCATTTTTTAATCGAGCTTGGTCAGCTAATTTTTCAATATCGCTATCATCCAATTCACCCTTTAAAAGTTTCTTATTACGCCTTAAAGCTTGAATAGTTTTTCGGGATTTTTTTACATAGTTTGTCAATAATTCCTGATGTTGTGAAGAGCTGTCAAAATTGCTGTCTTTTCCAAGATCTTTTTCTGGTTCAAATCGGCTCTTATTTGAGAAATAGGATTGAAAATCCATGTAGTGCAGGTGGAGATCGGTAGGAGATTCAGACTCATAATTAATCCAGGCATTAAGTATCAGATTGAACACTTTGACAAAATTGTGGTCGTGCACATCAGCATTAGGAATAGTTTCATGTTCAGGTACTAATTCTTTATATAAATCAATAAATCTACGATCATTGATTACATAATTCTCTCCAACGTATTCGCCTTTGCTTGGTTTCCAGTATATCCTGACCTGTTCAGGCTCCATTAATGTTTTGTCAACATCAAATGGATCATCGCTCTCCATAGCAGCGTCGAAACCTGCTGATTCGATATGTTTTTTATGTTGGTGAGTACGTACACCAGCCATTATGCGAGGCATATCTCGGACTAAATCTCTAAATGAAGGTTCTAATATCATTTTCATCATCCACTTCTTTGCGTGTGAGTCAGTTCTAAGCCTTTATTAGAAATGGCTATTGAAATTGGTTAGAGCGATTTGAAAAATAGAAATACCACAAGATAACTATTACCGTGTTGATTGTTCCAAGCCATGGATCATCAGGAAAGTACCCTACTACTGCAGCGACTAAGCCAAATGCTAAATACACATATGTAACAATTAGACCCCATCTTTTTCGCTTGAACACACCATATGCCGTCATTGCTGATGGGATAGTCAGCAGCGCAATTGCCAAAAACAATGGCTCGCCTGAGTCATACATGAGGTAGATAGCTAAACCAATCCATGAAATTGTACCAAGGGCGTGTCCGATGACCCAGAAAGTGGCAAGCTTAAAGCCTAAATCTTTTTGTTTTAATTTCTCACTCTTGGAATTTTGGGTATTTTTCCTTGAGTTGGGAGATTTATGTACGTCTGGTTCAATCTCAAAAGATTTTTGGATTAATTTAGTACCATCTTTTTCACAATATTCGTCTGTATCGGCGTATTCAGCTTCACACTTTTCACAATATGTTACAGTCCTAAAGGTCTTCTCAATCAATCTTTTGCCGCATTTTCTGCAATATATTGCGGCTGAACTGTTAGAGGAATTACAATGAGGACATTTTTGCAGAGCTGATTCTTTTTGTGAAATCTTTTTTGAAGGCGATAATTCAGCTTTTGGTTTATCCTCGAATGGCACCTTGGTATATCCACCACAAACTGGATGGAAATATGCTATACCAGGTCTCGCATCAGTCGGGGCTAATTTCTTGCCGCATTTAGAGCATATAAATCTAATTATCTCATTCATAGAACATCTCCTCTCTGTTCTGCAATCAAAATTACTTTTTGTGCTTCCTACTCATGATGCGAATTAAAATATGCGCTGCGCTTTTTTGACTTTCCTCTAATTCCTCGACAGCTCTATGCCTTTATTAGGTATTTGATAATTTATCTACAACGTTCAATAGTTTCGAAAGAGACCTTCTCATTTCATCCAATTGAATAGAGTCCTGTTCTTTCAAATCTGTGTCAATACGTGTTAGAGTTTCCGAATATGCATCAATAGTTTCTACCACTTGTGCAAAATATTCTGTATTAGACGAAATAATTTTTAAAGCTGATCGAATCTCATCATGCACTTCTTTTCGATAATTCTCTTTGCTAATTTGATAGCTGAAATGTGGAAGCTTCAATAATTGTTCATAGCTAGCTGGGTCAAGGCTCTGCTTAAGAATTTTATAGGCGTCAGCGCCAAATGCCAAAATGATAGGATTCTTAGCGCCGATGAACTGTAGTTCCGCTATAAAAGTTTTTATGTTCTGCTCCAAGACATCTGGATTCTTCCTTAAATAGCTACGTACCATTTTCGATGAAATCATTGGGAGATTTTTCAATATGTCTGTCATATATGCCCCATAAAAAGGGGTGTCTTTGAACGCAAAACGAATTTTAAAATCATTGCCATGCGGATTTGGATCATGAAAATTAGAGAAAGGCAATTCGAAGCTCACTTCACGGGCAAAATTTAATGCCACCATTACGATGTTGGGCTTGAGACAGTCAAAGAGAATTGGATTTACATTCTGATCAAAGACACTCATATCACTGATATTTGATTTTGGCCTGTCACTAGCATCTCGCCAGATAGCCCAACTTGCAACTCCCCCATATTTCAGCTCAATCTTTCGGTATAATGCTTTACTAATCATACAAGTTGCCTATTGTGCTCGGATTGAGCTGCTTCCCAAGATGTAATCGCTTTGTGAGTTAATTGAACCCCTCCACAACATTTTTGTCAACTAATCCCCTGCATGTGAGTCCGATCTAAGCTTTTGTTAGAACACAGATGGCTGGAGAGACGTACTATCTAAATATTTCTATTCTCCAGCTAGCTCAGCCATTCTTTTTCTAATCTTATCCGCCACTTTTTGATTTCCGCAAGCAGAGTATGTAGCGTGCTGGCTTGTCCCAATAAGGAAATATGCCCCTGACTTGAATATTTGGGTAGTGTTGCGATCTGAAGTGTCAATTTCCAAAGCTTCATGAATATCCTCAGATAGTGTTATTGCAAGCCTTTCCATATCCCCTGAACAGTCTTTGTATTTTTCTCGATAATTATTCGCCCGTGATTCTTTGAGAGCCTCCATTTCTTCACTAAGCATTTCATCAAAGAGAAGCATTTCTTTTATATCTTTAATGTGTTCCCAAGCGATACCAATCATTGATGTTAGCTGGAAGCCTTTTAAAATATCTTCAAGTTGACTACCAGGTGTAATGTCACGTGATATGGAAGTAACATCTTTCCCATAACGCTTCATTTGCGAAATTGAATTAAAAACAAATTCCTCTCTACTTGTCTCAAAATCCAGCTTGAGTGTTTTGATTACCGAAGAAAACTCTTCCTTGCTGATGTATGGTTTCTTGTTGAAGATACCCATTTCACCTCCAAACTATCATTAGCTATTTTCTGTCTAGATGAATATCACTTATAGGAAAACCCAATCCAATATCGATATAACGCTTTAGGCTTGAGCTGCAGCCCAAGACCTTTTGCTTGCCCCGTAATTTTACATTTCCTCAACATCATCTCAGATTTGTACTCACCAATATTCTGTCAGCTCTATGCCTTTGTTAGCCAGGTGTCTATGTTTGTCTCACCCAAAGAGTGAATTTACTATCCATGCTAATTTTATAATCTCCACTCTTCAGTTTGGATCGTAAACTCATATTCTTTAGAATCACTCCATTCAAATCCCTAGCTACTGCAGACCCACTAAGATTGTTTGCCACCTTGCCCCGCTCGTATTGAATATTGAAATTGTATCTAGCTCGATTTCCTAGCTGGTCAAAGGACTTTTTCTCTAACTGAAGGCTCTGTGGTGTTTCACAATTGTCAAACATTTCCTCTATGTCTGGCAGGAGTTGATTCCAGAAATTGGTGTATAATCCTGTGCCACTACCTCTTTGAGTATCTTTCTTTCTAATCAGTTCCTTCCTAAAGGCTTGTTGAATTTCGGGAGTATCTGCTGTTTGCGCTATCTCAGCACATGACTTTCTTAGCTTCTGCATTTTTTCTCTATACAGACCCCACTGGTTCTTCTCAATATTCAGTGCTGGCTCTAATTTGTTAATCAGCTCGGTTTCAAGAGCATCTATTTGGTCAGGAGATGCATTGAACTCAAAGAATGACATCGAGACATGTGCTTTCATCCACTGGGTCAATCGAACTTCACTTTCCACATCGAATTTGTAGGGGCTGAATCTCCCCTTCGAATAGTCTGTCGCATTTCTAGGTATTGGATTCAAGCCAAGTGATTGACGTAAAACAGCTCCTAATGATCTCCTTACTGTAGAGCTCCCAGTCTTCCCACTTTTGAAATGTGTATTCGCGTCTCTACTTTTTTGACTAGATTCAGTTTTTCCAATATAGAGCAATCCACCAGAACGAAATGCTATACCATTGTATATCTGTGACTGACCCTCATAATAAAAAGCATAAATTCCTGGTTGTTCTGAAAATTTATCAATATCATCAAATAGCTGCGGATATAGTTGAAGTTGTTCTATTACAGAATTTAGTTCCATCTTGTTTTCTCCCTTCTACTCTGGCTAACGCCTTAGGCTTGGGCTGCTTCCTGAGAAAGCCTCGCTTTGTGAGTTCAGTGTATCCATCCTCATCATTTCCCCATGCACTATTTTGGCTTTGTGTAAGCTCTATGCCGTTGTTTTGTGTTCATTCTTAAGAGATTTTATGGTGTCAAATTTATCATTATAGCAATACCCAAAATCGATTTCAGGAAATAGTTTGCTAAACTTTCCAAATATCTCAGATATTTCAGCTTCAAGTTCTTCATATATTTTATTTTTGCCAATTTTTAAATAACCCGCGTTCTTGTAAAACAAGTAATAAAAATGTATAGATTCTTTTCTGTTCTTATTCCTGTTTTTGTATGAGAGGATGCCCATCAAATGACAAAGAAATTGTTTAAAATCAAAATGTGTTGTCAACAGAGTACAGCCAAAACTTGATGCAGTGAGATATTTATTATCTACTGAAATGTATTCTACTGGTTTACCTCTTTCTATTACGGTTTTTTTTGATAATCTAACATTTCTTAAGGGAAGCCTATTAAATGAGTCTGCTTTTAAATACTTCCACTTCAATTTGATGGGCTTATTTTTGCTGGTGTCAAAGATTTCATGACACTTTACCTCTAAAAAATAAGTATCACTCGAATTAGTTTTTATCATTGCATCCATCTGAGGAGGATTCAAATTTGCAGGAATCCCCCCAATGTTTAGACCTTCCTCTAGTTTGATTTCAACATTTTCAACCTTACCATTTAGGTTCATTTTATTTCGTAATTCAATTATTCCTTGATTGGACTTCTCAGAAAAACTAGAAACTGTAAACCTGCTAGATGAAGCTACTGAATAAAATTTACCAGACTTAAGTTCACTTCCTTTTCCTTGATCATAATGCCTCTTTATATCTGATGAAAGGACCGAATCTAGGTTTAACCTTTTAGATAAATAGCGGTCGTAGAATCTTTTTTTTTCTGAAAGATAGAACCCAAAACTTGATTCATCTTTATCCGATAAGTTTATGCCAGGCAGATAATTTTCTCCCAACAATAATTCTCGCTTAATGCAATAATCAAATATTTCTTTTTGTGAAGCTTTTGAAAATGGTTTTTGGGGTTTTATCGAAACTATTTGATTCCATTCTTTTCCATTTTTATTTCGTATGACTTTGTACAAATCTTTTATCCTATTCTTTTGTGCGGGAGATATTTGACATATACATAACGCCTCAGGCTTGAGCTACTTCTCAATAAAATTTCTATAATTGTGTCCCAGTCCAATATGTCAGCTCTAAGCCTTTTTTTGACTGACCGTTTAATAGCCAAGAACAGGTTTAAATATTATTGAAACATCAATATCTGCAATTTCAGACTGAAGTTTATATTTGTAATCGTCAGGTGAGTAACTCGCATTAACATTAACAGGTATATAAAAATATACATATCCAGAAACGGATCGAGAGGGAAATACTGTATTCTTCTTGATTAATATTGAGTTCATATTTCTTGCGAAATGGTCATAATTATCTGCAATATTTTGAGCTCTGTTCGACGTATTCCTATTAACAATATTAATTTTTTCATCTAGGTCATTTCGCTGAATATTGACTCCAGTTGAGGTGCGAAAAGTAGTAGATGTAGTCGTAATGACTTCCGCCATCCCAATGAATGCATTTGTAATTAACGCTGCTTGTTCTGCCTTAATAACTCTATGTATAATTTCTGATGGATATACTATTTCAAGTTGTGAATTTGTACCAGAAGGTTTATCGGTTTGAGTTAGGATGAAAGATTCCATCGGATCGAACAAAATTGGATCTTCAGAGAAATTTGTATAATTGACCCACACTCGCATATAGTGCCGATTTGTTAATTTGGTGTGTTCGATAGCGGATTGAAAAATTGAATTGTCTGTGACGACAGCCGCTACAGGGTTCCCATCTACGTAATATGGAAAAACTGTTTTGGTATTCTTGGGTTCATATACAGTTGGTCTAGCACTTTGGTGTACACAACTACTAATTAAAAATTGCAGTGTCATCAATATTAAGAACTTCTTCATAAATTTCTCCTGTAAACTGCGATCAGTCAACTCTTTGCCTTTACCTGCAGTCCATTTGCTACACAGTCAGAACACCTTTACCCAAATTGCATGCTCTACAAGAAGTACATAGATTGTCCAATGTAGTTGATCCACCTTCTGCCCAAGGCACAATATGATCTACATGAATTTGGAACTCGGGGGCACGTCTTCCGCAGTATTGGCATGTAAATCCATCACGACGAAGTACCATAAATCTTAATTTTTTTCCTGGAGATCGAGGACCCCTTGGATCTTGTGTTCTTGGTTTCAACCGTTGATCACGTGAATCCTTGGTCCAAAGTTTTCGTTTTTCTGAAGTATCTAAATAAATCCAACTAGACCCACGACTCCGACTCTTTGAAAATATTGGATCGTCTAACCACTGCTCATTAGTCAGGAAAATAATTAACCCATTAAACATCTTAGGTCTACTATTCCAGTAGGAGGCTTGGTCGTACAGTTTGAAACCAAATATACCAGCTCGAAATAATTCCATAGTCGTATCCGCCATTTGTCTATATCCTGATACAATGGCTTTCGCAACTATTGGACCACCACTCCACTTCACCCACACAAGATCTCCTGCGTGAACTTTGCCCCACGGTGATGGTTTTCGAAATGCACTAGTCTGGGTAAACACTCCGATTTCTGGTTTTTCAGAAGTACCAGCTACATAATTATAGTCACGGATGCAAACATGTTGGTTCATTTAGTTTCAGCTTTGCCAAATCTCAGGGAAGCTGTCTCCCAATTCAGGTGGCCGTACTTGCTGTCTGTGGCATTCACTTAGTCACTTCTCTAAACAATCCTTTACCATTTTCCCTTTCTTATAAATTCTGAATATGGCCAAGAGACCATCCTCTGTATATTCCTTCCACTCACCGTCAAGTCTATCATGCAGGTACGTCTGAATCTTCATCTCCTTCCCATTGGGGAAATAGTGAATTTCCTTCCCTTGCTTAGATGAAGAATTATATGGAATTATCATCCTTGGATTTCCATTCTCATAATACCAAGTATGTTCTCCTACCTTCTGACCTGATATATAGTTGCCCTCAGATAGAAGCTGACCATCTTCAAGATACTCCCTCCAAAAGCCATGTGGCCGTCTCCCTTTAAGTCCTGACTCACTATTAAGCTGACCATTTTCATAATACTTGCAGTAGGTTGAGAGATTACCTTCCCATTCAGTGGAATCTTTCATGTTACCATTAGAATAATAGTTTTCCGTTTTTCCAGGTTTGCCCTTATTAAACCTAACTATACTTCTTATCGTTCCATCTTCCCAAAAGGACTTATTCTCCCCGTGTGGCAACGTGCCTTCGTAAAAATAGGTCGACTCAACACTTCCACTTGAGTAATAATTAATGATATTGTGAAGTTTATCGTCTAAAAAACGTGACTCTGAGAGGAGTGTACCCTCTTTACTATAAGATCTCTGCAACAGCTGTGATCCCTGTTGATATTCAATTTCCGTTGTGCTTAAACCATCAGCAGTATTAATCTTCCATGTTCCAGATTTTAGCCCGTCTTTATATATTTTTATCGATTCAATTCGACCATCGTCATGATAGCTGTACCACGTCCCTGATTCTTTACCGTTTTGGACAAAGCCCTCTTTAAGAAGTCGATCCTGGTCATCACAGACTCTAAATTTTTCTATAGTCACAAAAAACCTTTTACCCTAATTACCATTACTTAGTAAATTCAATTAATAATACAAAGTATCTTATCAATAATATTTTATGCAGTCTTTTTATGATGAACTATGCATTTGCTCCCAACCAGCTGGTCAATCGTTCCAAAATGTAATAGTTCGGGCGATTTTATCAAGGGGTATGATGCGGAGAAGATAGCGCACTTCGTTTCTCTGTTGCCTGCAAAAGCGTTGCCTGCAATAAGGTAAAATTGCCAATTTTTGTCAAGAATTGGCAACTTACTTATCGTGAGAAAACAATGTATATTTTAAGCAAATGGCTCTATAAAATAGAATAGCCCCCAGGAACCGAAGTTCCCAAGGGCTTGGGGGGGTGGGCGCTGAGGGATTCGAACCCCCGACCCCCTGCTTGTAAGGCAGGTGTTCTAAACCAACTGAACT
>Ga0233437_1006992_pt1 | contig 11178 bp, 3 predicted proteins | sample SI_122_August201_FD_182714 | JGI IMG/M metagenome (GOLD analysis project Ga0233437, IMG submission 182714) | Seawater microbial communities from Saanich Inlet, British Columbia, Canada - SI_122_August2016_200_MG | ecosystem: Environmental > Aquatic > Marine > Inlet | place: Canada: British... | reverse complement strand
GTACATGCATTAACCTTATTGCTGGCAAGTTGATCTCCACCAGAGCTTGCTTCCTCTTCAGGTTAACGGTGCTATATACAAATTTTTTTGCTAAAAACCACCAACTATTTTTCAGTACATTGCCTTATTGAATCACAATCTTCTCAACCTTAGATAAATTCCTTCCCGTAAAGCTTATAAAATAAACTCCGGCTGGTAAGCCTGATAAATCAAGTTGTTTTACAGTAAATCCTTTCAACTTGTTGTCCGTATGGATTCCTGTAAATTCAAAGATACGATATTCATTACCGGTTAAATCTATAACTTTACACTGTAAATCACCGCTTACTCTTTCTATTGAAATATTAAATATTCCATCAGATGGATTCGGATAAATATTGATATTTGAAATATTGTTTTCGTTTTCAATATTTTTAGTGATTTTCAGAATACTGTATTCTCCGTCATTTGTTGGAAAATAATTTTCTGTATGTGCTGTTCCGTAAGGGTCTTTAAATTTATAACTTACAGTAACTTCTTGTTTGATTTTGTTATCCCAAACTTTTAAAATTATTGGTTTTCCGGGAGTGTATCCTTGACCGTTATTTATTGTGCTAAATATCGGAAGGTCGTTTTCAAGAGTATTTGATGAATTTATTTTCATGTTACCGACAATTAATTCACCATCGTAAGCAGCAACTTCATCACCCATTTCCAGGCCTTCAAAATAAATTGTATAAACCGGATCGGCTGCATTTCCACCATCAAAATTAAAGTGTTCTGGTTTGATGTTTGCTATGCCTGTGAATTTCTCGCCATCAACAGGGTATATCAGAACATCGGGATTGATCATTTTAACGAGGTAGCCTTCGCCCGGATTCAAATCGCCAATACTGTTTACCCACATCGGGCCTATTTTACGAAGCATTAATCCGGCGGTATTCCTCACAAAATCAAGATTATCTAAAACATCTGCAAAAACATCTAAAGCGTTCATTGGGTTTTCAGGTAAATAACTAATGAATTGATATCCCTCAACTAATGAGATTGGTGTTTGAGGGTCAATCACTTCACCGGAGATTGAAAGTCCATCTTCGTAAGTCATTTTAAATATATAGCCTTCAGTGGTTATCCAGTCGCCGATACTATTGATCCACATAGGCCCAATCTTACGAAGCATTAAGCCGGATGTATTCCTGACAAAGTCAAGATTGTCTAATATTTCATCACAAATACTTAACATATTCGGATCTTCGGGAATAATTCGTGTTGAGATGAACTGATATCCAATTTCAAGCTCAATTACTATTGTTTCTATTCCTATTTCTCTTGCAATGATGAATTGGCTGAAACCGGTAATCCCGTTAAAGATTGCCTGATTGGTTGCTGCGTCCACTAAGCTTGCCGAAGTAAGAAATACCCAGCTTGTATCTGCATTGCTGCCACGGGTATAAAGCTTTATTTGGGACGGATTGGTTTCATCTTCTGCTGTTAAATCTTCGCTTATTGTAAAAGTCAAATCCGTATCGAATGTCCCTGTTCCAAAACGATTCACTACCCAGTATTGAGAATCAAAAACGGTATCCGGTTCTGTGGGAATAATATTCGGAATACTATCAATTCGTGTAACGGTTATCTCTGCCCCGTTTTGAGAACTGAAATTCATTGTAATACCTGTTTCAGTAAAATCAACTGTGCCTGCTGTTTCTGTTTGAGAATTACTCACTCCGGAGCCAAACGGAATAGTGGATACTATCCAATCGGTTTCATCCATATTGTGCAAAGTTCCGACACTTCCACCGGCAATGTCCGAGAGCACCGTGCCTGTTCCTTCATTACACTGCCAGTAGCTTATCAGCCCGGTCATTGGCCCAAATATAGGAAGATACATACTTTCACGAATCTGTATTGAATCGCGGGCAATATTCCATATACGGATTTCTTCAAGGGAACCACTTGTAAATTCACCTGAGCCATCGTAACTTCCAAAAAAGACATTTGCATTGATATTTGAAATAGCTGTATTGTTACTGTTTCTTTTACCCACAATCTCTCCGTCAAGATAACTGACAAAACCATCTGCCGTATTCTGTTTCCATGTCATGGCGATGTGATGCCAGTTCCCATCTTCGGCACCGATTCCAACGGGTAACCCATTTCCTGATCCTCCGTCATTTGAGAGAATATGAAAGTCGTTCCAACCGGCAACTATATAATTACTTCCGGATTGCTGCCTTAGGGCCGATTGTGTGCTACTGCCCCTGAACCAGTATTCAATGGTTATTTCCGAACCACTTAAATCATCTAAGGTTGTTTCTACATAATCATTTGTTCCGTCAAATTCCAAAGCTGTTCCCGGGAAGTTATCTACTTTTACATCCTTTGCTACAATAAACTGGCTAAAACCGGTAATCCCGGAAAAAGTAGCTTTATTGGTTGCAGCAACAACAGTAGTGGCTGATGTTAAAAATGCCCAGTTCGTATCGGCATTGCCTGGACGGGTATAAAGTTTTATCCGTGAAGGATCATTTTCATCATCAATTGTCAGGTATTCATTTACAGTAAATGTCATTTCGGTATTGAATACTCCGCTTCCGAAACGATTTACCACCCAGTATTGATAATCAAATACAACATCAGGCCCTACAGGAATAATATTAGGAACAGTATCAATCCTTGTTACCGTAATCTCTGCCCCGTTTTGAGAACTGAAATTCATTGTAAGGCCTGTCCCGGTAAAATCAAGCGTTCCTGTTGTTTCGGTTTGAGAATTACTCACCCCGGGACCAAACGGAATAGTGGATTCAACCCAGTTTGAATCATCCATATTCATCAAAGTTCCATCATTATCTGAAATAATATCTGATAAAACTGTCCCGCTACCATCGTTAAATTGCCAGTAGCTTATCAGCCCTGTCATTGGACCAAATACAGGAAGATACATATTTTCACGTATTTGAACCGAATCCCTGGCTATATTCCAGATACGGACCTCTTCCAGAACACCTTTCATAAATTCGGATATCCCATTATTACTACCAAACATTACATTCACATTTATGTCCGGGATGGAATTATTGCTGCTGGTTCTTTGGGCTACCAGGTTTCCGTCCAGATAACTTTTGAAACCATTGGGGGTATTCTGTTTCCAGGTCATAGCAATATGGTGCCAGTTCCCGTCTTCCGCTTCATTACCAACAATAATACCACCTTCAGTCCCTCCATCATTTGAGAGAATATGAAGGCCGTTCAACCCTGACACGAGATAATCACCTCCAGATTGTTGCCTTACAGCGGATTGAGCATTCTCTCCCTTAAACCAGTACTCGATGGTGATTTCAGAGCCGCTTAAATCATACAGAGAAGTTTCTATATAATCATTGACCCCGTCAAATTCCAAAGCTGTTCCCGGGAAATTATCGGTTTCTGAGCGTGTGCCGCTTACTAGAATATATTGTGCATCAGCCCACACGCAGGAATGGGTAATATTGCCTTCATACACTCCAAGAGTATCCGGTTCAAAACGCACATATACCGTATCGGAAACAATACCGTTGTCGGGGGTGATGGAAAGATTTTGAGCAAATCCTGAGTTTTCTGAAAGTGAAACTTTGAAGCCTTCAGGGCATTCGATGTTCAAATTATCCTGCAAATTTGCTACCCTGATCAGATAACTCTGTGAGGCAGATATTGCCCCTGGTGATAACGATCCGAAATGAATTGAATCAGCAGCAATCTGTTCGTAATGATGCAGATTGCCACCACCTTCTCCAATAATTAAATCTAACAGGCCATCACCATCAAGATCGGTAAATACCGGATCCGGGCTCCAAAATACTTCAATATTATTAAAACTACTTGTTACAAAGTTAAATATATTGGAATTCAGGTCATCTTGTTCATAATGGTTCAGGTTACTTTCTTCACCTTCTCCAATAATCAAATCTAATAGGCCATCACCGTTAAGATCAGTAAATGTTGGCCTTGAATAGATACCTATGTTAATAGAATTGAAATTATTGGTTACATAAGAAAAGGAATTGGAATTCAGGTCATCTTGTTCGTAATGATTCAGGTTACCATCAGATTCCCCAATAATCAAATCTAAAAGGCCATCACCATCAAGGTCGGTAAATGTTGGACTTGAAATCGAACCTACGTCAATTGAATTGAAATTATTGGTTATAAGAGAAAAGGAAGTAGAATTCAGGGCATCTTGTTCGTAATGATACAGTTTACCGTTAACTTCTCCAACAATCAAATCTAAAAGGCCATCACCATCAAGGTCGGTAAATGTTGGGCTTGAATAGTTACCTACGTAAATTGAATTGAAATTATTGGTCACATAAGAAAAGGGGTTGGAATTCAGGATGTTCTGTTCGTAATGATACAGCTTACCGTTAAATTCTCCAACAATTAAATCTAACAGGCCATCATCATCAAGGTCGATAAATGTTGGACTTGACATGTTACTAAGGTCAATAGAGCTGAAATTATCTGTAATCAGGTTTAAATCAAGTGATTTTAATAATGTTATTTTTGGATATATATTTCTAACGATAATAAACTGGCCAACTTCTGAAATTCCATTAAAAACGGCTATATCATTTGCGGCATCTACAAAACTTGCATCAGCAAGATGTACCCAGCCTGTATCGGCATTACCGGCACGTGTGTAGAGGGAGATTCTGGAAGGATACGCTTCATCAACAGTTGTTAAATCCTCACTTAGGGCAAATGTCAAATCCGCATCGTATGTTCCGGTTCCGGAACGGTTTACAACCCAATACTGTTTTCTAAAAACAGTTTCCAGGCCAGAGGGATGTGTATTTGGAACCGTGTCGATACGGGTAACAGTAATATCCGCACCGGTTTGTGAATTGAAATACATATTGAGATTTGTTCCTGTGAAAGCCACTGTTCCTGCTGTTTCTGTTTGCGAATCGGCAACTCCCGGCCCAAAAGGAATGGTGGATCCGATCCAAGATGAATCAGCCATATTCTTTAAGGTTCCATCATTCCCTGAAATAATCTCTGATAAAACAGTTCCGCTACCATCATTTACTTGCCAGTAACTGATTAGCTCGTTTTCATATCCTGCAAGAGACAGATACATACCTTCACGTATCTGAGTTTCTGTACGGATAATATTCCAAAGACGGACTTCCTCTATTTTTCCTTCAAAATAACCGTCATCGTATCCGAGATCAAGTGAGGTGTCCCAATCAAAATCAGAACTGTCTTTCACCCCTAATGCTACCAATTCCCCATCCATATAAATTCGCTGGCCAACTCCCGATTCAACCACCACAGCAACGTGATGCCAGGTATCATCAGCATAGTTTTGTCCGGTAGAACCTATTACTTCCGTATTATACAGCCTGTGAAATATGTTTCCTGTTTCAAGGTAAAGGTTCCGGTCAGTAGCACTTCCCAATGAAGGATGTCTCACAGAGGAAATTGGTGCATTCTGATCAGCAGTTTTAAAAAACAATTCATAAGTATAATCTGTTTGCGGGGAATCAATACTTATTTGCACATAATCATCAATCCCATCAAATTCAAGGGCCGTTCCCGGGAATTTATCAGGAGGGCGCAATAGCTGAACCTCTCCGTACCAGATACCTAAAGAACTACTGCAGAAAGCACGGATATAATAAACAGAGTCGGGCGATAAGCCGGTAATCGTATCCGAGAATTCCCCTAAACCGCTTCCCATAATCTTTTGTAAATCATTAAGAGTGGGTGTTGTATTGGTAGAGCTATAGCAAACACCCCGTCGTGTAATAAGATGTGAGTTATCGTCGCTAATATTACCGCCACATTCTGCTGATGTTTCCGATATCAGTAGTGGATGTGCAGTTATAACACAAAAAGAATTTACAGTTTCAAGTCCTGATTCCAGATGATTGATATATCCGGAATATGCCCCGATAAGCATATCCAGCTTGCCATCCCCGTCAAGGTTAGAAAAAATTGGTTTAGCCTCATGACCCACATCAATAGAATTAAAGGCTGTAGTCACCAGTGCAAATGAAATTGAATTGACCGAAACTTGTTCATAATGATAGATTTCCCCATCATATTCTCCAATAAGAAGATCCAACAAACCATTACCAGTAAGATCTGTAATTGTTGGGACAGAATGGCCGCCCACATCAATAGAATTAAAGGTACTTGTTACAAATGCAAAAGAAGTGGAATTGGCGGTGTCCTGCTTGTAATGACTTATCTTTCCGTCTTCTGCTCCGATAAGCAAATCCAATAAACCATCCCCTTCAAGGTCAGCAACCGTAGGGGCCGACCATATTCCGACATCAATGGAATTAAAGTTTTCTGTGACCAAAGTAAATGAGGTTGAGTTGAACTCTTCCTGCTTATAGTGATTGATATTTCCTTCCTCTTCCCCGATAAGCAGATCCAATAATCCGTCCCCGTCGAGATCGGTAATTGTCGGCGTTGACCAGTTTCCAGCATCAATGGAATTAAAGCCATCTGTAACCAATGTAAATGTAGTTGAGTTGACCGAATTCTGTTTGTAGTGACTTATGTATCCGCTTTGTTTCCCGATAAGCAGATCCAACAATCCGTCTCCATCGAGGTCGTCAATGGCTGGAGCGGAATATCCTCCCACATCTATGGAATTGAAGGTAGTGGTAATCTCATCGAAATAGGTGGTCGTAAAAGCTTGGACAGGGCCATAAAATGTGCCGAGCGAACTGGTGGCAAAGGCCCTGTAATAATAGGTTGTAATTTCTGTTAAACCATGAATTCTTTTTGAAAAGGAAGCTGCTGAAGTTCCTATGGTTTCTTTTGAATCGAATAAAGTCGGGAGAACATTTGTGCTACTGTAACATACACCCCGACGTATAATAAGATGCCCGTTGTCATCAGTAATGCTTCCCCCCAGGAAGGCAGAGGTAGTCGTTATAGAATCGGCGATATCAGTAGTAACACAGGATGAGTTTATAGTTATTTCATCAAGCTCAAAATGAGAAATTCCATCAACACCACTGATTAGCATATCCCGTTTCCCATTACCATCAATGTCAGTAAATACAGGGTGTTCTCTTACACAAGGGTAGCCTAAGTAGTAGGCATTAAAGTATTGAAAGTCTGTGGAATTAGTTGTTGTTTGCTTATAATGGCGAATAGAGGAGGTAAATTGTCCTTCTATCAAATCAAATAATCCATCCCCATCAAGGTCGGTAAATGTCGGAGATAAATCATCAATGTTAGAATTTACAAAATCAGATGTAATAAAGGTAAAAGAAGTTGAGTTGACAGTATCTTGCTCATAATAAAACAAGTCAGAACCATCATGTCCGATAACCAGATCCAATAGTCCATTCCCATTAAAATCGGCAAATGTCGGATTACTACTACTACCAACATCTATGGAGTTAAAATTGGATGTAACAAGCGAAAAAGAAGTTGAGTTGAAAGCATTCTGTTCGTAGTGAGCGAGTTTTCCAGTCGTTCCTCCAATTATCAAATCCAATAAACCATCCCCGTCAATATCAGCAATAGTTGGAGTAGATTTGTAATCGTTGTTAATAAAGTTAAACACACCTGTTCTGAACACAAAAGAAGTTGAGTTGACAGCATTCTGTTCCCAGTGCGAAATATAGCCCATAAAACTGCCCACTAGCACGTCGTGTAAACCATCTCCGTCAATGTCAGTAACTGTGGCAGCTGGATGTTCACTGGTCGTATTCATAATAGTTTCATTAATTAGAGTAAAAGTTTGTGACTGCAATGTCAGGCTAAACACCAATGTAGCGAATAAGGCTAAAAAGGTAAGTAGATTTTTTTTCATAATTTATTATTTTAAGTGATTTATTAATAATAAGTATTTATTTCATTGATAAATTTTGAACATTATCCAGCACTTCAAAAGAAGTATATTTCTGTAGAGGTATTTGTTTTATCTTAACATCCTCAATAAGAGAATCTTTATTTCCATTGCTGAACTGTCTGATAAATTCATCCATTTCAGGCTTACCCCCTGTAGCCATAACATTCACAGAGCCATCTTCATTATATGATACAAAACCCCTGATTTTTAATTGGGAGGCTTTCTGTTTCAGGAAATAGCGGTATCCGGTTTTATAAACTTTTCCACGGATATTTATTATCAGATTAAACATGGAGGCAAATCTACGTCCGGAGGCAAAAGAAATCACTGTAAATACAACAAAAGTACTGTAAATACGTCAATTTATTTTATAATACGCTGATTTAAAGGATGGTTTTAATTAGAAAATTTTTGGGCTTTTTCGCGGAATTGTTTGGGTGTAAGATTCACCAGGTTTTTAAATTGCCGGTGAAATGTTGCATTATTTTTAAATCCCGCCATCTCGCCTATTCCCTCAACCGAGAGGTGTTTATTATTGGAATCGGCCATAAGGTCGCGTGCTGTACGAACCCTGTATTCGCACAATAGATCATTAAATCCTTGTTTGTATTGATCATTGATCAGTTTTGACAGATAGGTGCGGTTTGTATTCAATTTCTTACAGAATTCATCCATATTTATATCGGCCCACAAATAGGGTTTCTCTCCAATCATAAATTTTTCAAAACGCTGATGCAGTTCGTTGAGCTGGCCGGTTGTGTCTGTTTTGCCTGATGCCAATTGAGTTGGTGCATCGGCAATGCTTTTTTCAAGTTTTTTCTCAATCTTGAGTGATTTCAGATTTTGATGTACCAATACATCGTAGGCTTTGGATTTTTGTTTGTAAAACGAATAAATAATGAACAGCAATGTAACAACAAGCAAAATAACAATTATAAAAATGATTATCAGTTTATTCTTTTGTTTAATGCTTATTTCTTTGATCTTCACATCTTTTTGTAACAATTGATTTTCCTTTTCTTTTTTTTCTGTTTCGTATTCTATGTGAATATTTGCAATTTCTTCTCTTGTTTCCTGTCCCGCAACAGAATCCTTAAGTGTTGTATATTGTTTATAATAGTCTAATGCCAAATCATTTCTTCCAAGTTTCTCATAAGTTTCCGACAAGAATTTATAGTTGTTATAAATTTCCAGCCCGGCTTCAATTTGCATGGAAATATCCAATGCCATGAGAATATAATTTAAGGCTTCTTTATAATTAGCAAGATTATAATAAGTTGTTGCTATACTCCTGTTCACAACTGATAAGTTGTATTTGTCACCGGTTTCAATAAACAACTGTTTTGCTTTCTGAAAATATATCAAAGCTGAATCTGCTTGTTGTTGTTTTTCGTAGATAGCCGCAATACCACCCAGTATGGCAGCTTCATATTTTTTATGACCAACCATTTTTGCAATATTCAATGCATTTTTATATTCACTAATAGCTAAATCATATTTTTTAAGTCTATAAAATATCCCTCCAATATTAGAATAGGCTCCTGCTATTTTTATACTGTCATTTATTTCTATAGCATAAACAAGGGTTTTGTTATAATAATTCAAGGCCATATCAGTACTGTCAAGTCCATCGTATATCAAAGCTTTATTATTGCAAATGGATGAATAAAGACGTTTTATCGCTATTTGATCGTGATATGTATTTAGGAGTGTATCGCAGCTTTTTTCTGCAGAGATTACATGAATCATTGATTTAGCGTAATTAGATTTCATTTCGTAAAGACTTCCAATAAAGTTTTCAATTTTGGCTGCCTCCAAATATTTTCCATTTTCCAGATAATTTACTACTGCCATTTCGTAATAACGGATGCTTTGGTTATAATCAGATATCCAATAAAATGACTCTCCTATTGCTTGATAAGCAATCGCTTTCTGTTCGTTGTTTTCTTTGCGTTTAGTCTGTTCAACACAAAGTGTTCCATATTTAAGACAACTGTCTGTGGAAATATCAACATATTGCCGTGTAAGCTTTTGCAGAATTTCTAATTTATTACTCCCTTCAGAACCGGGGAGGAGGTTTTTCAGACTGTCAATTTGTGATTCCTGCCCGTCCGGCTGGCGGGGATTATCTGCAAGCAAAAAAATTGGTAGTAGCAGAAAAAATAATAATGAATATCTCATATACTTACTTTTTTTAAAGATGGTCAAAAATAAGAAATTAATTAATCACAATCTCCTCAACCCTTGATAAATTCCTATCTGTAAAGTTTATAAAATAAACCCCAGCAGGTAAACCTCTCAAATCAAGTTATTTTACTGTAAATCCTGTAATACCATCAAATAAAAAAGCCGCTAATACGCGAATAATATAAGCGTATTAGCGGCTTAATAATTAATTAGTGTGAATTTGTGAAATTCGTTTCTTATAATAAATTTACGGGGCCACTAATTAATCACAATCTTCTCAACCTTAGATAAATTCCTGCCTGTAAAGCTTATAAAATAAACTCCTGCGGGTAATTCTTTTAACTCAAGTTGTTTTACTGTAAATCCTTTGATTCCTGTAAATTCAAAGTTACGATATTCATTACCGGTTAAATCTATTACTTTACATTGTAGATCACCGCTTACTCTTTCTATTGAAATATTAAATATTCCATTGGAAGGATTTGGATAGATTGTTAATGATGAATATTTGTACATATCCGATAATCCTGTAATAGAAAAGTTTAACATGCTATATTCTTCGTCAGTTACCGGAAAAACTTCATTAGTATAGGCATCTCCGTAAGGATTTATGAATGAATAATCACTTAATAAGGATTCTTCATTTACATCGCTATTCCAAACTTTAAATGTTGGATAATTTCCGCTTTCAAAAAGATTGCTGAAAACCGGAATTGAATTTCCCAAAATATTTTCTGAAGTTATTATTCCTGCACCTGCAAGGATTTCTCCATCAAAAACTCCGATTTCATCGCCGATGTTTAAACCACCCTGTTCAAAATAAATTGTCCAGACAGGATTGTAAGGATTGCCGTTTTCAACTTTAAAATGTTCAGGTTTTGGTGTTTTTGCTACAATTAGTTTTTCTGTGGTTTCTGGATAAATAAGCAAATCATCTGCATTCATTTTTACAAGATAACCTTCACAGGGTTGCATATCACCTATACTATTTACCCATACAGGCCCGATTTTACGAAACATAAAGCCCGCTGAATTTCTTACAAAATCAAGGTTAGTTACAACATCTGCAAAAGCATCAGAGGTGTTTACCGGTGTTTCAGGTAAAAAGCTTATCATTTGATAACCTGTAACCAAATCAATAGGTGTTTGCGGAT
>Ga0233437_1006991_pt1 | contig 11181 bp, 9 predicted proteins | sample SI_122_August201_FD_182714 | JGI IMG/M metagenome (GOLD analysis project Ga0233437, IMG submission 182714) | Seawater microbial communities from Saanich Inlet, British Columbia, Canada - SI_122_August2016_200_MG | ecosystem: Environmental > Aquatic > Marine > Inlet | place: Canada: British... | reverse complement strand
TGCACTTGGATTTAAACACCGTCCTTTTACCAGAAAAATAAAAGTAGTGCCCCAATTGTAAAAATGAAAATCGTTTTTCACTGAGATTGAGATAGTAACGAATGTAAATTTACAAGTTGGGTTAAGTGCATTACTTAATAAAAAAATTAAGCTATTTATTTAAGTTACAGCCGTATTATTCACAACTCAAAACAATTTCTTTAACAATATCAAACAGCATATATTCTTTTTGATTATTGAAATTTTCTCCTGTAAAAGCTAATATCATATTGATTTGGGGAATAATAAACATGTATTGTCCGTCACCGCCGCCTGAGTAGATAACTTTAATTTTTTCTCCATTTTTTTCTATTTCCATAATCCACCAAAGATAACCGTAATAAACCCCATCGTTTTCATTTAAAACACTGTGTTTTTGCGTTGATTTTTCAATCCATTCTTGCGAAATTACCTGCTGATTATTCCATTTTCCCTGCTTTAAAACCAAATATCCGAATTTAGTAAAATCTCTTGGCCGTAATTTCAGGCTTCCCTGACATATTGGGAAATCATTTTGTTTTCCTTCTTCCCAATTGTAATTTTGTATCTGAAGTGTAGAAAAAATTTCATCTTCTGAAAATTTATCAATATGCATATTTGTTGCTGTTTTAATTATTGGGGCAATCAGGTTGGGTGCAATATTGTCGTAAAAGAATACTTCACCGGGTAGATTAATCATGTTTCTATCTAAGACATATTTGAATAAATCAACATTTTGAGGAAAATCGCTTTTTGCCGGTTCAAATCCTAAACGCATGCATAATAAATCATGAATTGAAATTTTCGTGTTTTCCGATGTTTTCAAATTTTTATAGTTGGGCAAAAATTCAAAAATGCTTTCGTTTAAATCGTCAATTTGGTTATTATCATAATCAAGGAGAAAATAATGATTTGAGAAAATAACTTTTTTGTTTTCATTGTTTTTGATTTTCTAATTTTAATACTTTGCATAAAATACATTACAGATAAAGCGATAACATTTAAAGCTATCATTATAACTGCATTTTCTTTTGTAAAATTATACATTATTCCGGTTTGTATGGATCAGGTATCATGAAGAAAGCAGGTATGTAAAAAGTAATATACCGACTACAATGAAAAGAAGCATTATAATAATAAGCCGAATACGTCTATTTTTCTCTTTTTTCAGTGTAAGTTCTGTAATTGTGTCTTCGTCAATTTCTTGAAGGCTACTTTTCAACTGATTCATCTGAAATCTGAATTGCAATAATTGAGATGCAATTGCAATAATATAACTGATGATTATAGCTGAACCGAAAACGATGAAATCGTCAATTTGAAAGGCTCTGATTTCTCCATATTTATAGTAGAAATAAAATAACATTCCACAAAGGAAAAATAAAGGTGCAGAAGCTGCACCAATGTATAATGCTTTTTTATAGTGATTATTATAATAATTGATTTTCGAATTAATTATGCTTCTTAGATTTTTTTCTCCAATTTCAAAATCCGGAAATTTTAATAAACATCTTAGTTGTAAAATTCCGAAAACTCCTGAAATTAACATTAATCCCCCACTTATGCAGGCAGTTTCCACTTTTGTTTTCCAAAAAAAGATAAGAATTATAAATCCAATTGTAAGAGCAAATTTTAAAACAATGTCAATATATAATCCCGATTTGAAGAGTATAGAAATATCTTTTGATTTTCCTTTTAGAAAATTCATTATTTCAGAATCAGTTAGTTTTTTGTTTCTATAGATATTATCTGACTCGGTTTTCCAGGCTTCTTTATATTTATTTAACTCAATGTTTTCCATTTTACTGTAATTTTTCAATTATTTCGGCAAGTTTTGCTTTAATTCGAACCAGTTTAACGCTTACATTTTTAATGCTAATACCGATTGTACCGGCAATTTCTTCATAACTTTTTTCTTCCAACCAAAGCAGTATAATTGCTTTTTCAACCTTTTTCAAATGCCCGATTGCATTATACAGTATCTTTATTTCTTCACTTAGGTCGATAAAATGTTCATTGTTGTTTGAAATTCCTGTTGGTGGATTTTCAGTATAAACAAAAATATTTTGCTTTTTCCTCACTGTGATAGCCGTATTCAAAGCCACACGGTACATCCATGTAGAAAATGCAGATTGACTTTTAAATGATGAAAACGACTTCCAAAGTTGTAAGATAATTTCCTGGTATAAATCCTGTCTATCATACTTATTGTTAGAATACACAAAGCAAATCTTATGAATAATATTTTGATGTTTTTTAATTAAATCAAGAAATTCTGTTTCTTTTTGACTTTTATTCATTACACAAAATCAAATTAATTGTCTTTTATAAATGGTTTGTCTTTGTGAAATTAATAAAACTACAATTTTTTGTTCTTTTTTTCATAAATCAAACCGAAAACATAAAAGAGATACCGTCCGCTCAAAACAAAGTTTGGAATCCCTTCTTTATAATACTTCATTATATGTTTCCAAACACACTTTTTTCTTTCCCTCAAATTCAATTCTGTCCCTTTTAATCCCTTTTTTGTTCACTTTACCTATTATTTGTAAAAAAATTTGTAAAAAATTAACATACATTTGCAATAAAATAAATCAAAAAAAATCAAAAATGAAAAAACCAAATTATTATCTAATCACAGTTGTAGCTGTACTGTTTGCAATGCTAAACGGAAATCTATCAGCACAGGATACTTTAAGTGGAATTATAAAGTATCAGAAAATTACAAAATTAAATTTCAAAAAAAATGATAATCCGCGATGGAATGATATGATAGCCAATTTACCTTCTGAACAAAAGAGTGCTTTTGTGTTGTACTTTGAGAATGAAGTTGCTCTTTATGAAAATAATCCCGGAGAACAGGAGACTGCTCCACGTGGATTACAAAGAGCACAACATGTACAACAAATGAGGAAGCCACCCAGGCCTGAGTTGAAAAAAGTGTATTATGATCTTGAGAATAATAAAATGTTGGAGCAATTGAATTTTATGACCCGAAATTTTATCATTGAATCGGAAATTGAAATTAAACCGTGGAAATTAACGGCCGATAAGAAAAAAATTCTGGATTATGTATGTATGAGTGCTGAGCTGAAAACCAAAAAACAAATAATTACAGCTTGGTTTACGCCTCAAATCCCTGTTTCTGTGGGGCCGGATAAGTTTTTCGGATTACCCGGAATAATTCTGGCTGTTGAAAAAAACGGGGAAACCATTTTTATGGCAACTTCGGTTGAATTGATTCCACTTGAAAAGGATTTATTGTTAAAACCTGATGAAGGTAAAAAAGTGACCCGGGAGAAATTTGATAAGATCATTGATGAGAAACTGGAAGAATTTAAAAAAACAGCACGTGATAGAGGCCACGGTAGAGGCCAGGGCAGGGGCCACGGCAGGAGATAGTGATGTTAGTTTCGGGTTGCGAGTTTCGGGTTTCAGGTTAACCTAGCTTCAAACCATAAATCATTAAACAAAATAAGCATGTTTAAAAATTTGATCGTAATTATAGCAATTAGTTGTTTTTCACTAAGCAGTTTTGCCCAGCACTTTATAAAAGGTAAGGTGATTGATGAAAAAGGGGAGCCACTAAATTATGCAACTGTAACACTATTAAATCCAATTGATTCTACACTGAAATATTTTGGTGTCTCAAATGATAAAGGTATTTATCAAATAAAAAATGTCAAGACAGATAAGTATCTGATGCAATTTTCTTTTGTAGGTATGGAGACAATTTACGAGGAAGTTTCAATTCCATCAGATTTAGGAGAAGATTTTGGAGAAAAGGTGATGAAAACTTCAATGCTTGATGAGGTGATCGTAACTGCAGAATATGTCCCCATTCAATTTAAACATGATACTGTAGAGTTTAACGCAAAGGCTTTTGTAACAAAACCCGATGCCGTTGTTGAAGACCTTTTAAAGAAAATTCCGGGAATTGAAGTAGATGAAGCCGGCAATTTGAAGGCTCTGGGTGAAGATGTTACAAAAGTGCTGGTTGACGGGAAAGAGTTTTTTGGAAGTGATCAGCAAGTAGCTACTAAAAATCTACCTGCCGATGCCATTGAAAAGGTTCAGGTTTATGATAAAAAATCTGAAGAGGCAGAGTTTATGGGTATTGATGACGGAGTTCGTGACCGAACCATTAATCTCCTGCTCAATGAAAAAAATAAAAAGGGATACTTTGGAAATTTGGAAGCCGGAGCCGGAATAGATGATCATTATAAAACATCCGGGAAATTATATAGATTTTCAGAAAAAATGCAGACTGCCATTTTAGGAATGTATAATAATGTCAACGAATTTGGATATTCCGGACATGGTAAGGGAGGATGGGGACAACAAATAAACGGCTTAAACACCACTGCTGCGGGTGGGATTAATTTATCTTACAATGCTACCAAATATAATCGATACTTTGCAAGCTACTTGTTCAGAGATACAAAAACGATACTTGAACAGCATACTTTAAAAGAAAATTTTATCGAAAACGGTTCTTACTTTCAGGATAGTGAGTTTGACAAAGATGAAAAAGATGCTTCTCACAGTTTGAATTTTGGTGTACGTCACAATTTTAATCCCGGAAATAATATAACTGTAGATGGAAATATTAACTTGTCTGCAAATGGTATCGATAGTCAGATGTTTACCAATACAAGCCTGAAGGATAGTTCTATCAACAGCCTTATTAATGCAATAAATAATAATTCAAAGCTTAGAAATGCCGATGCCAGAGCTGTTTATATCCATAAATTCAATAATGATAAGACACAGCTTAAAACCAATATCAAGACTGCGTATGATAATAATATATCAGATTTGGACTGGGTCAACATAAGTAATATTCTCAATCCAATTAATTCAAAAATAATAGCTCAATTTCAGGATAATAATACTGAAAAATTTAATCTTTCTGCAAATCCTACTTTGGTTCATGAAATAAAGAAATTCTGGTATCTCAGTGCTAATATAAAGATTGGATTAGGCAATGAAAACTTTGATCGCACACAGGGGAATCCGCGGGAAAATAAAGTTATTGATTCTCTGAGTGTCGATTTTAAAACCGTAAATACCTTTATTAAACCTGCAGTGTCTTTGCGTCGAAGTACAGCCAATAAGCGGTTTAATATTTCTTTGGGAGTTGGTTGGAATAAATTGGATAAACAAATACCTGATTTATTAAGTGAAAATAATACGTACTTCCATTTCCTGCCTGGTTTGAGTTATGAAAATAGTTATCGAACGGGCAGACGTATAACATTTAGATATAATTCAAATGTAAATATGCCATCAGTAAATCAGCTTGTACCTATAATAAATACAATTAATCCATTGTCTCTTTACGTGGGAAATCCTGATCTTATTCCGGAATATAGCCATAACTTATCTCTCTCCTGGTCAGTATTTGACCAGTTTTCATTTACCTCTTTGTTTTCACGTTTGGGGGCAAGATATACAAAAGATAAAATTGGCCTTTCACAAACCATCAATGAGGATTACACACAAATAATAACACCCGTAAATGTTCCTTATAATTATAACATATATACCCGCATTTATTTCTCAACACCAATTCGTTCTCTTGGAATAAAACTTAATATCAGGTCAAATGAAACCTGGAATCGAGGAATTAGTATTGTGAATTCTCAAAACAATATCACTACCAATTTTACACATTCAATAAAGCTTAGCGTAGAAAACAGAAATAAAGAGAAGTGGAATTTAAATATTGGAGGTTCTGTTGGCCTGACCAATTCAAAACTATCTATTGATGAATCTTTGAATAATAATTTTTTTAATACAAGCTATTTTACACAAATTAGTTTCACTCCGAGCGAACATTGGAGTTTTGAGACAGACGGGAATGTGGTGAACTATAATTCAAAAACTTTCGGTGAATCATTCACCATTCCATTGCTAAATGCAGGTATCAGTTATTATTTTATGAAAGGGAAAAAAGCCTCGGTCACAATACATGGCTACGATTTATTGGATAAAAGCACCAGTATTAGTCAGAAAGCAACAGCCAATTACCTGATACAAACGGAGAGTAATATTTTGGGCCGACGTGTGATGTTGATATTTAAAATGAGGTTTGGAAGGTAAAATCAAAAACACTATTGGAAAATGGATAAAAGTCAAATAATACAATCATCCAATTGTTCGAATATAATGTTTTATAAAAAAACCCGGTTTTCTTTATCAGGTTAAAAACTGTACTGCCGGAATAGCTTTTTCTTCATTAGTGACTTTTGCTTGCTTATAAATTTCTGAAATAATTGCACTTTCAAATTCATGGCCATTTAGTTTATCATTTTTTTCAATAGGATAACAATATTACAATTCCAAATATTACGCCATTATTGTGCGTAATAATCCAAATATTACGTTTATAGTCTTCAGCCAAATTTGGATATAGGAAAGTAAATAATTAGAATCACGGGTTGAACGTTTATATTTCTCACAACGATTTGAAAGGCCGGCCCCTTTGTGTGATACCACATAAACTTGCAGCAGAGCAGTTCATTGCTATTAACATCGTTAATAAGAAAAAAGGATTGGCTTTAATATTTTCACTTTTTTCATTATTGTTTCAGTTTCTTTCATTATTTTTGGGGGGACGATTTATAAAATACTAATACTTTGTGTGTAATTAAAATAGAACCTATGAAGAAAATAAATAATATTTTATTGTTTTTGATTTTAATCACAATGTTATCCTGCTCTGAAAGCATTAAGGAAAGCGTGATAGTTATTGAAACTGTTCAAAACATATCATCTGAAAAAGTGAAAGTAGGAAAAAATTCCAAATACTTTTCACCCAAAATAATGGATGACCATCTAAAATTTTCAATTAACTTGACTAAATCTGATTATTACCATTTAACTATTGATGATTTTTCAATCGATATAATTCTTAAACCAGGTGATAGCATTTACATTTCAAAAGAATTTATTAACAATAGGAACAAATCTTTCTCAGGAAAAGGGGCATTGCTGAACAATTATATATTAAATGACAAACTATATTCTGACGAAATTAATAATAGCATAGACTTTGATTCGATATATTCCATGTCGTCCTTGAAATTCATAAATAGTATAGATTCCATTTATGGCCAAAGAAACGTAAGATTTGAAAAATTCATTGCTTCAGAGAAAATTAGTAATGAACTTTTTATATCGTTAGAACGAAAACGAGTTTTATATGAAGCATCAATTGAGAAAAATCTATATTACAGAGACCATAAATTCTTAACAGGTCAGAAACCAATAATTGATAAGGAGTTTAACAGCTTTCATGAAAAGATTGATTTAAATGATTCCGCAATTCTGCATTTGGAATCATATCGAAATTTCTTATATACCTATTTTGAAAGTAAAGCATTACAGCTAAAAGATTTAAGTAATGACAATCCGCTTTTTACTGAACTTGCGTTTGAAAATGTCATCAATAATATTAGTAACCCTAAAATAATGAGTTATGTTCTGTATCGAATAATGGATGTACACTTGAACGAAACATCTGTTAATGAACTTGGGAACTTAATTGATGAGTTCAATAAAAGTTGTCTTAATGATATTTACAAAGAAAAAATAAATAATTATTACTCTCGTCTTGAAAAGTTAAAATTGGGAATGCCTGCCCCAAACTTTACATTTCCAGACAACAATGGACAAAATATATCACTCAAAGATTTTGTAGGTAAATTAGTATATATTGATGTTTGGAATTCGCTTTGTAGTCCTTGTTTCAAGGAATTTCCACTTCTTGAACAGTTAATTGAGAAATATAAAGGACAAGAGATTGTCTTTATTGGGATTTCATATGACTCTAATCAGCAACTATGGAAAAAGACAATTGAAAAGAAAAACTTGAAAGGAGTACAACTTTTCGCAAATGGTTGGAATTCACAATTTGGCAAAGACTATTTAGTATATTCTAACCCAAGATTTATTTTGATTGATAAAGATGGTAACTTTATTAATGCGAAAGCTCCAAGACCATCGGAAAACATTGAAAAAATCATTAATGCGCATATAAAATAACTACACAAAACACAGGCTAATACCAAATAGCCTCGTTTTGGCTTCGTTTAGAAAAGAATTGATAAATTTGAACATCGCATATAAATACAATAATAATTATAATAAAACCGCCTACTTGGCATAGCCAAAACGTTACCAACCCCCCCTTTCACTTGTAACCCCCACCCAGCAAAATAACCACTTGATAATTTCGATATTTAAAAATAATTTCGATATTTGTAGAAACAATTTTTTCATAACACCTTCAAAAAAGGCGGGCCTTAAAACCCGCTTTTTTTATTTCTTGCTTTGATATTTAAATGAAATTTTTATATTTGTGAAAAATAAATAATAATTTTAAACTGAAAAATTTAATAAATATAAAAATTAGAAATATGAAAAGAGCATTAGTAATTTTATCATTATTAACCATAAGTATGGTTTTAGTGTTTACTTCTTGTAAAAAAGAAGCAGAGAAGGAAAATAAAACAAAAAATCCTCAGACAACAGAAATTTATTTAAAAAGTCTTGAACCTGACATAATAATAAAAGGCAGTGGAAATAAAGATGATTACAAAAAAAATGTAGTTGAAGAGTTGGTTAAGAAAGAGGAATGTAAGTGGGAAGTTGTTTCAGGAATTATTGAGTATTATTACCAAGATGAAATGGTATTTTCGATTGATTTCGGTAATGGAAATTGTGATGGACTTGCTACTGTAAGTTGGTTAGAGAATGGTATGATAGAAAGTAAAGATGTAGATGTTTGGGCGCTTTTTAAACAAAAAAAAGAGGACTATGTAATTGTTCAGAAACTTGTTAAAAATGAAAATTGTGATTATGAAATTGTTTCAGGTATAATTGAATACCAAGACAAAGAAGGAAATCCTTATGTAACTATTGATTTTGGTGATGGTAACTGTGATGGTATTGCATCAAAATGCTGGACAAAAGATGGTGTTGTCGAATGCAAAGATTTTGATGTTCATTATTGGGATGGTAAATACTAAAATGATTGACTAACACAAATAGTTCACCTGGAATATTCTGTTGGAGTTTGACAATTACTTTTGCTAACAAACGCTCATAAATAATTGCCGTGACAATTATAAATTCAACATTTGTAGTCCGTTTCAAGTCTGTTAAACCAGACAAGAACGTACTTCGCAAGCGGCAACTATTAATAGCGCAGGCGTTGTGTGGCAATAAATAAATGAAACTAATCAAATATATATTTTGGATTTTACCATTCCTGTTTATATCATGCCTTGAACAAGTAGAAAGCAAATATGATAATTACCAGGAGGCAACCAATGATAATTTAGAAACTCGTGGATGGATACCAAAAGAGATTATTCTTCCATCAATGACTGAGATATATTTAAGAACAAATATTGATATAAATACGTGTGTCTTTTCATATAAATTATCTTCCGAAGATTTAAAAAAGGTAAAGGATAAACTGACATCGACCAACTATGAGTTTATTGAACCACGTGGTATTAAAATCCCATCTTGGTGGCTGAAAGGAGTATACGGATTAAAAGTAAAAGCAATATTAGAGGAAGATGATTGGATTTATATTGCTGTTAACGAAAGACAAAACCAAATATATGGTTGGAGAAATTAATTACTGCACACAACAGCTAAAAACAATCCCGTATCTGTAAAACATTTCTTCATATAAAATAAAAATTAGCGGGCCTAAAAACCCGCTTTTTTATTTTTTTTGCTTTAATATTTTAATGAAATATTTATATTTGTGAAAAATAATGAAGAAATAAACACTATTAATGCTCTATAGCATCCCAACGGGAGGATAAAGACAATATAGGTGTTATTATTTCTGAGTTGGCAAACATTTAAAAAGAAAAATATGAGAGCTTTAATTTTAATAATACTTTCAATAATTTATATCAAAAGCTATACTCAAGAATACCAGAGTAAGTTTGAAGATGCATTCCAAACTTGTGATACTTTGAAACAAAAAGAGATTTTGCATGAATGGGAACAAGAGAATCCTAAGGATGCAGAACTTTACACCAGCTTCTTCAATTACTATTTCACTAAATCAAGAAGAGAAGTTTTAGAACTGACAACAGAAGAAATTCAAGGAGAAGGTTGGGCTCTTATTGATAGTTCTGGAAATACAGCTGGATATATGGGGAGTAAAATTATTTACGATGAAATAATAATGCAAAAAGGATTATCTAAAATTGATCAAGGTATTGATTTATACCCAAATCGATTAGATATGAGATTTGGTAAAATTTATGCTTTAGGACAAATTAATAACTGGGAATATTTTACGAAAGAAATAATAAAAACCATCCAATTTTCTGCTAAAAACGATAATAAGTGGACTTGGACAAACAATAAATCTAGAAAAGGTGGGTATAAAGATTTCTTACTGGATATTCAAAACTATCAGCTCCAACTATATAATACAGGTGATGACAGTTTACTGTTAAATATGAGGCAAATAGCGAATGAAATACTGAAAATATATCCGAACCATATCGAAAGCTTTACAAATTTATCAACCACTTATTTATTACTCAATGAGTTTGATAAAGCAATTGAAAATTTGTTTAAAGCCTTGGGTATTAATCCTAAAGATATTGTTGTATTAAGCAATCTTGCTCATGCTTACAAATTGAATGGAGAGAAAAATAAATCGATTCAGTATTATAATGAGATTATCAAATATGGTGATAAACAGAGTGCAGATTTTGCAAAAGCACAAATTCAAGAATTGAATGAATAAAAATTTGCCAATCGAGTAGATGGCTGACTACCAAACGGTAGCCAGTGTACCTCTCACACCACTAAGCGTACGGGTCTCGTACTTAGCGGTTCTCTATGCAAAAGAAATTTCGAGTTGTGTCTCATTTGACACTAACCGATGAGATTTCTGGAATTGCTCTGAGAAAGAGAAGTAACCTCGCATTCTCACACCCACCTTTCCCTTTAAACCCCCACCCACCAAAACAACCCCCCAATAATCTAAATAGGCTCTGCTGATTTTCTAATTTACAGTATTTAAATTATAGGTTATTAACAAATTATGTTGATATCTTTATGGTTTTATATTTGTGTAAGTGCAAAGAAAAAAGTAATTTGCAATCAAAATATGTG
>Ga0233437_1006990_pt1 | contig 11184 bp, 9 predicted proteins | sample SI_122_August201_FD_182714 | JGI IMG/M metagenome (GOLD analysis project Ga0233437, IMG submission 182714) | Seawater microbial communities from Saanich Inlet, British Columbia, Canada - SI_122_August2016_200_MG | ecosystem: Environmental > Aquatic > Marine > Inlet | place: Canada: British... | reverse complement strand
TGGCGCCGGCGGTGACGTTCTTGAGGCCCTGCTTGAAGATCGCCTCGGCGAGAATCGTGGCCGTGGTGGTACCATCACCAGCGACGTCGGAGGTCTTGCTGGCGACTTCCTTCACCATCTGGGCGCCCATGTTCTCGAAGGGATTGTCCAGCTCGATTTCCTTGGCGACGGTGACGCCGTCCTTGGTGATCGTGGGGGAGCCGAACTTTTTGTCGAGGACAACATTACGGCCCTTGGGGCCGAGGGTGACCTTGACGGCACTGCTCAGGGTGGCGATGCCCTTCATCAGGGACTGGCGTCCCTTGGTGTCAAATGAAAGCTGCTTGGCGGCCATGGATAGCTCCTAGTATTCTCTACAACTGGGGTCGATTGGGGATGGGGCCAGTGTCTCTAGCCGACGATGGCGAGGATGTCGCTCTGGTTCAGGATCTTGTACTCCTGATCCTCAACCTTGACTTCGGTGCCGCCGTACTTGCTCATGAGGACAACGTCGCCGACGGCCACTTCGAAAGCGACCTTCTTGCCGTCGTCATCGGTTTTGCCGGTGCCGAGGGCGATGACCTTGGCTTCCTGGGGCTTTTCCTTGGCGCTGTCGGGGATGTAAATCCCGTCCTTCATCGCTTCCTGCTCTTCGATGGCTTGGACCAGGACGCGGTCTCCGAGAGGCTTGATGTTGATGTCCATTAAGAGTCTCTCCTTTTGGCTAGTTGATCTTGCCTGTCTGGGTTTTTTGCGAGGGCCATCAGACACCGCTCGGTGCCGTCTTGGGTCGGCAAAGGAACCTCGTTTCGGTCCCCGCAACTACACAAAACACACTTGGGAAACTATTCGTCGACGATCTCGGCATCGATCACGTCGTCATCGTCCTTGGGGGCTTCGGCCGGTTCGGAGTCGGGCCCGCCTTCGGCACCTTGCGGGGGCTGCTCGGACTGGGCGTTCTTGTACAGCTCTTCGGCGAACTTGTGCATCTTCTCTTCGAGCTGCTTCATGATCTCGTCCATGCGGGCGGTATCATTGGCTTCGAGGGCCTTCTTCAGTTCCTCGATCCCTTCCTCGACGGGCTTCTTGACCTCGTCGGGGATCTTCTCGCCGTTGTCCTTGAGCTGCTTCTCGGTCTGGTAGACCATGGAGTCGGCCCGGTTGTGGATCTCGACCTCCTCCTTCTTCTGCTTGTCTTCTTCGGCGTGGCTCTCGGCGTCGTTCACCATCTGGTTGATCTCGTCGTCGCTGAGGCCGCTGCTGGCGGTCACCGTGATCTTCTGCTCCTTGCCGGTGCCGAGATCCTTGGCGGAGACGTTGAGAATGCCATTGGCATCGATGTCGAAGGTGACCTCGATCTGAGGCATGCCGCGCGGCGCGGGCGGGATCTCGTCGAGGCGGAAATGCTCGATGCTCTTGTTGCCGGACGCCATCTCGCGCTCGCCCTGAAGCACGTGAATCTCCACCGACGGTTGGCTGTCGCTGGCCGTGGAGAAGATCTCGCTTTTGCGGGTGGGGATGGTGGTGTTGCGCTCGATCAGGCGGGTGAAGACGCCGCCGAGGGTCTCGATGCCGAGGGAAAGGGGCGTCACGTCGAGGAGCAGCACATCGTCCACATCGCCCTTGAGGACGCCGCCCTGGATGGCGGCACCGACGGCGACGACTTCGTCTGGGTTGACGCCCTTGTGGGGCGGCTTGCGGAAGACTTCCTCGGCCAGGGCCTGGATGCGGGGCATGCGGGTCATGCCGCCGACGAGGATGACCTCGTCCACTTCGCTGCTGCTCAGGCCGGAGTCGCGCAGGCAGTCCCGGCAGGGCCCGGCGGACCGTTGGGAGAGACTCTCCACCAGCTGTTCGTACTTGGCCCGGTTCAGGCTGGCGGTGAGATGCTTCGGGCCGCTGGCATCGGCGGTGATGAAGGGGAGGTTGATCTCGGTGGTCATGCTGGTGGACAGCTCGCACTTGGCCTTCTCCGCAGCTTCCTTGAGGCGCTGCAGGGCCATGACGTCCGCCCGTAGATCGACTCCGTGGTCGCGTTTGAAGTCGTCCGCGAGCCAGCCGATGATGGCCTCGTCGAAGTCGTCCCCGCCAAGGTGGGTGTCGCCGTTGGTGGCCTTCACCTCGAACACGCCATCGCCAATCTCGAGGATCGAGATGTCGAAGGTGCCGCCACCGAGATCGTAGACGGCGATCTTCTCGTCGCTCTTCTTGTCGAGGCCGTAGGCGAGGGAGGCGGCGGTGGGCTCGTTGATGATGCGCTTGACTTCCAGGCCCGCGATCCGCCCCGCGTCCTTGGTGGCTTGGCGCTGGCTGTCGTTGAAGTAGGCGGGAACCGTGACGATCGCTTCGGTGATGGCCTCGCCAAGATAGGCTTCCGCATCGGCCTTCAGCTTCTGCAGGATCATGGCCGAGATCTCGGGCGGCGAGTAGGTCTTGTCGTCGATCTTGACGTGGGCGTCACCGTTCTTGGCCTCAACCACCTCATAGGGGACGAGGTGGGTCTCGTGGGCCACTTCCTTGAACTTGCGCCCCATGAAGCGTTTGATCGAGAAGACGGTATGCCTGGGGTTGGTCACTGCTTGGCGCTTGGCGGTGGTGCCGACGAGCCGTTCGTCGTCCTTCGTGAAGGCCACGACTGAGGGGGTCGTGCGACTGCCTTCGGCGTTTGGGATCACCGTTGGCTCGCCGCCTTCCATCACGGCCATGCAGGAGTTGGTCGTGCCAAGATCGATACCGAGAATTTTACCCATGTCAATAGCTCCATATGTGGCGATTCGCCCGGCGGGCGAAGGGATTTGGTGTCACTCGTCGGCTAGGTCAAGCATGCCGTGTGCCAATAGTTTGCCTTTGGCTTCTTCTAGCCGGGCGGCAGGGACTTGTGCGAATCGGCTGCGCCCGAAGATACCGCTTGGTGTGACACGGTGCCCGGGATGGGCGGGTCGCGCTGTCACAGTGGGACAGAATGGCACACCTCGCCGTGGCTCACGCGCGTCGGTCGCGGGTGACCTCCAGCATGGCTTGGCGCAGTCGCCGCTTGGCCGCCGCCAGATCGACCTTCTCGTCGGCGGGGAAGTGAACGGGATCGCCGACCCGCAGCTCCACGCGGGAGAAGGGCTTCGGGATCTGGGTCTGGTCCCAGCTCCGCAGTTGCCAGCGGCACGGGGCGTTGAGGGAGACGGGGACGATGGGCACCCCGCTTTTGCGGGCGAGCAGGACGACGCCGGGCTGGACCTCGTAGCGTGGGCCGCGCGGACCGTCCAGAGTCACTGCCGTGGCGTTGCCATCATCCAGTTCGCGGAGCAGGATGCGGAGGGCGCGCACGCCGCCCTGACTGGAAGAGCCACGTACGGGTTTGAGGCCCACATGGCGGAACAGCGCGGCCCCGTAGTTGCCGTCCCGCGAGGCGCTGATGAGGGCCGCGATTCGGTGCCGCGCGTCCCGTCCCATCAGGCTGGGCAGGAGGAGAATCCGGTTGTGCCAGATCGCGTAGATGACCGGGAATCGGCTGGGCCCGAAGCCGCCGTGGGGGTCCACGACCTTGACCCGGCAGCTCATCCCCCAGAGGTTGACCAGACGCGCCACGGGCGCGGCCAACCACGTCGGCATGGTCCGTTTGGTCTTAAGGCTGAAGGCACTGCGTTGCTTTGGGGGGCTGGTCACACGGATGTCCTAGGCGCGCTTCACGCGTGGGCCTTTGGGCGTGTCCTCGATGACCCAGCCGTCCGCAGCCAGTTGGTCGCGGATCCCATCGCTGCGCGCGAAATCCTTGGCCTTGCGGGCGGCTTGCCGTTCCTCGGCGAGGGCCTGGATTTCGGGGGGCACGCCCTCCGCTTCGTCGGGGGTGAGCACGTCCAGCACGCTGTCGAACACCTCCAGGGAGGCGACAAAGGCCGTGGCCCCCGCGCCGCCGATGGTGTCTTTGTCCAAGAGGCGATTGCCGTCGCGGACCAGATCAAAGAGGGCAGCCAGGGCGGCGGAGATGTTCAGGTCGTCCTCCAGGCTGGCCTGGAAGTCGGCGATACCCTTGGCCGTGCGGTCCGTGGCAGTCTCGATTCCCGCGTCCGGGGCCTCGGCGGCTTCGGCCAGGCGCTGCTTGAAGGCATCCAGGCGCTGCAGCGAGGCGCGAGCGGCCTCCAGGGCGTGGAACGAGAAATCCAGCTTCTGCCGGTAGTGGGTGCCAAGCAGAACCCAGCGGATCTCGCGGCCGGAGTAACCCTTTTCCGCGAGCTGGCCAAGCGTGTAGAAGTTGCCCAGACTCTTGGCCATCTTCTCGCCATTCACGATCAGATGGGCGTTGTGCAGCCAGTAGTTCACGAAGTGGCAGCCGTTGGCCGCTTCGCTCTGTGCGATCTCGTCTTCGTGGTGGGGGAACATATTGTCGACTCCCCCGCAGTGGATGTCGAAATGGGGGCCGAGGTACTTCTCGCTCATCGCCGAGCACTCGATGTGCCAGCCGGGACGTCCCTTGCCCCAGGGGCTGCCCCAGCCCACGTCGCCATCGGCCTCGGTCCACGCCTTCCAGAGCGCGAAGTCGGCCACCGATTCCTTGGCGTATTCGTCGTGGCTGACCCGGGCACCGGGCCGCAGCTGATCGCGGTCGATCTTCTGGAGTTGCCCATAGGCGGGCCACTTGGCGATGGAGAAGTAGACGCTCCCATCATCGGCCTGATAGGCGACGCCCGCGTCGAAGAGCTTGCGCACGAGCTTGATCATCTCGCCGATGTGCTCGGTGGCGGCCGGGTAGGTGTGGGCGCGGCGGATGCGCAGGACCTCGATGTCCTTGAAGAACGCCTCCTTGTACTGCTTGGTGAAGGCGTCCAGGGACATTCCTGCGGCCCGGGAGTCGCGGATTGTCTTGTCGTCCACGTCGGTGAGGTTCATCACGTGGTTGACCTGGTAGCCGCACAGCTCCAGGGTCCGGCGCAGAAGATCCTCGAACATGTAGGCCCGGAAGTTGCCGATGTGGGCGTAGTTGTAGACCGTGGGACCGCAGGTGTACAGGCCAACTTTCCCCTCTTCCAGGGGGGTGAATTCCTGCTGTTTACGGCCAAGTGAGTTGTAGAAACGCAGAGCCATGGGTACGGGTTCCCTTACTGGTTGCCATGGGGAGTTGTCTCTGGGTAGTATACTCGTATATTTGAGCGATTCCCCTTTGCCGCGTCCCATGAGTCGGGCGGTACGCACCAGGAGCCGGACATGCCGGAACAGTTGTTCTTCGATCTTGATTTCGTTCCCCCAAAAGCTGAGGCTGGCGCCCCGAGGCGATTGGGCGGTCGCCAGGCGCTGCAGCGCGCGGTCCTGCACTGGTTGGCGGAGACCGACCGCCCCACCGGCTTGGCCTGCGATGTGGTTACCCGCGTCTCGCGGTTGCGCGCGGATGTGGCGGCGTTCTGGAGTGCCCCGGTGCAGAACCCCCACAAGGAGGGACCGGCCCGGATCATGCAGCCGACTCGGACCATGCTGGCGCAGTGCCACCTGGAGCGCGACGAATGCTGGCCGGATTGCATCCGCTCCGCCGAGATCCTGCCAAAGCTGAAGGCGCTCAAGGCGGAACTCGTCCAGGTCCAGGAGACGATTCGTCACGAGGAGCCCCGGTTGCGGGATGATGACGCGCTCTTCGAGGAGTACGCCGAATGGCGGTACGAGGACAGCACCAACCGGCACTACCATCACCTCCGCCGCGCCATCGAGAAGCTGGAGCATGGGCTCTACCATGGGACCAAGTTCGAGCGCATCCGCCAGGCCCAGGTGGCCGATCTCCTGTATCTCGCTGTCCCAGCCGGGCTGGTGGAGCCAGACGAACTGGCGGACGGGTGGGGCCTGCTCTGGATCGAGCAGGATCTGAGCGTCCGCCAGATGGCGGTCCCGGAGTCCCGCGATTGCCTTCCCAGCAACCGGATGCATCTCATTCAGAATCTGGCGACGGCTTGCCGGGACCACACCCTCCAGGCCCATGGCGTGGGTCGGCGGAAGGACAAGGTGGTCTTCGTGCGGCCCCAGTTGCGCCGCCGGGGTGTCGAGACGCCGCATCTCGAGCTCTGACCCAGATGCCGAGCCCAGCGGATTTCGTGCATTCCCACAGGCCCCCCGAAGCGACCGACGAGTCCCTGGTCCGCTTCGTGTTCCGGGATGGGCAGAACCTGCTCGTGGATCCCGAACAGCCGGACCGGTTGCTGGTGGCTGGTGACTTCGCCAAGTGCCTATCGGTTCCGCTGGGCTGTTTTGGGGGCCGTCCATGCGTGGTCGTCGAGGCCCCCGCTGATGCGTCGGCCCCGGACGGTCTCGAATTCCTCGCCTTGCGCAGCCTGCATGGCACCATGGACGAAGCCCTGCGGAATCTGGCCGGTGGCGGCTTCCAGCTCCTGCACTGGCAACGCACGCATCGCTTCTGCGGGGCCTGCGGCACGGCGACCGAGCCGAAACGCGACGAGCGGGCGCTGGCGTGTCCGAGTTGTGGGCTGCTGATCTTCCCGCGCATCGATGCGGCGATCATCGTCGGCATCTGCCGGGGCGATCGCCTGCTGCTGGCCCACAACCAGCGGTTCCGGGGTAACATGCACAGCCTGATTGCGGGCTTCGTGGAGGTGGGCGAGACGCTGGAGCAGACCGTGGCGCGGGAGGTCCGCGAGGAAGTGGGGATCAGCGTGGGTCGCATCCGTTACTTTGGCAGTCAGAGCTGGCCGTTCCCGAGCACGATCATGCTTGGTTTCACGGCCGACCACGCGGGGGGGGAGCTGCACCCGGACGGCACGGAGATCGTCTCGGCCGACTGGTTTGCGCGGGACGAACTGCCGGAGATCCCCGGGCCGGGGAGCATCTCCCGCCGCATCATCGATGCGTTCGTTGCCGGTGATTTCGGGGTTGCCGAGTAGGGCGCGGGGCTACAGTCCCAGACGCTCGGCCACACGTACCAGATCGGTCAGTGTGCCTACGCCCATCTTCGTCATGATGCGTCGCCGGTGCAACTTGATCGTCTTCTCGCTGGCCCCCAGCTCGCCCCCGACTTGGCGGCTTGTGTGGCCGTTGACGATGAAGGCGAACACTTCCTTCTCCCGGCTGGACAAGGTATCGTGCAGATACTCCAGCGCCTCGCGTTCCTCGCGTTGCCGCTGCATCGCGTGCAGCTTGCTCACCGCGTTGTTGATTGCCCCGAGAAGCTCGTCGCGGCTGAACGGCTTCTCAAGCACATCCACCGCGCCCAGCTTCATGGCTTGCACAGAGGTGGACACGTCCGCGTGGCCCGAAGCGATGACCACCGCCATTTCGGAGCCCCCAGCCACCAATTGCCGGTGCAGTTCGGGGCCACTGATGCCAGGCATGCGAATGTCGAGCACCACGCAGCCGGACCGGTGCCGTTCCCCAGCCGCCAGGAACTCGTCGGCAGAGTGGTAGATGCAGACCTCGTAGCCAGCCGCAACCAGCAGTCGCTGAACCGTCCGACACAAGTCGATGTCGTCATCCACAACAAACACGACTGGCAGTTGCGAGTAGGGCACTTCTCGACAATCCTCCAAGGCAATTTCCACAACGTCGCCCGTGGGGCTCAACGGGAGGGCGAAAGGCACGCTGCCCAAGTAGCGGGCAACCCCAACATCCATGCCACGACGAACGTACTGTACAGTGAAGTCACGCGAATTCCAGCTACCAAAGTGCAGTGTGGCGCCGTCCCCAGCCATACGGACAGGTGTGGGATGCAGTTGCGTTCCCGGCGGGATGTGCTTTCTTAGGAAGCAAGGCGAGTGTTTTCTGCACGTTCGGTCCGTAGCCCAAGGCGACCAGACAATGGCCATCAGCCCCGCCCGCGTTCCGCGTCGTACCGAGACCGTCCACATCACCATTCCCGGTGATGTCCGCGCCCCTCTGGATAAGGACGAGGGTGGTAAGGACCAGGTCAGAGAGAACAAGGGTGACTCCCGCGCTCTGCGCCAGATGGGCAGGCGCAACCGTGCCTACCGGCAACTCCTGGGCAGTCTCTACGACGCGATCCTGGTGACGGCGTCTGACGGGCGCATCGTCGATGTCAACGACCGTGCGGTGCAACTCCTCGGGTACAGTCGGAGCGAGTTGTCGGGCATCCATGTGACGCACTTCATCGACGGGGCCGACGAGTCGCTTCTGGAAGGGCTCCGAGACAGCATTCTGGGCGGCGCGTTCACCGTGGTCGAAGCCTGGTGCCTGCGCCAGGATGGCAGCGACTTCGCTGCCGAGATCGCGGCTCACAGCATCAGTCTCACGGACGAGGCGCAGATCTGCTTCATGATCCGGGACATCAGCCGCCGCATCGAGATCGAGCGGGATGTCACGCGCCTGAGCAAGGCCGTGGCCAGCACGAGCGATGCGGTGACGATCTTCGATGCGGCAGGGGAGCCTGTCTACCACAACCCCGCCTGCGAGCAGTTGCTGGCGACGGGTGGCTCCGAGACCCTGCATTTGCGGGAACTGCTGCCTGACGGAGAGCTCCGGGAGATGGTCACCAAGGCAGTTTCGGAAGGCGAAGGCTGGCGCGGCGAGATCGAGGTGCAGGGCCAGGGCGGCGAGCCGACGCCCGTCCTGTTCCGAGCCGACGCCATCGATATGGGGGACGAATCCGTCGGCGCAGTGGCGATCATGACCGACATCACCCAGCGCAGGCAGGACGAACGTCGCCTGCGGGAGACCCTGAGCGAACTGGAGGCGTCCAACGCGGATCTGGCTCAGTTCGCCTACGTGGCTTCCCACGACCTGAAGGAGCCTCTGCGGGGCATTGCCGGCTATCTTCAGTTGATGGAACGTCGTTGGGGGGACCAGCTTGAAGCGGATGCTCTGCAGTACCTGCACAACGCTGTCGAGGGGGCGGAGCGGATGAAGGAGATGATCAACCAGATTCTGGCCTATTCCCGCCTGAACCCCGAAGCGGGCCCGGTTGAGCCGGTGGACAGCACCGCCATTCTGGCTCAGGCAACGGCGAATCTCAGCCAACTCATCGAGGAGCGGAGTGCCAAGATCCATGTGGCGGACCTCCCCCGGGTGAAGGCGCCGCCCGCCCGGTTGCAGCAGGTTTTCCAGAACTTGGTCGCCAATGCCCTGAAGTTCTGCGAGGGAACCCCGGAGATTTGGGTGTCTGCCACGGCCAGCAAGGAGGAGGTGGTATTCCGGGTCCGGGACAACGGCATCGGGATCAAGCCGGAGTTGGTCGACCGCGCATTCATGCTGTTTCAGCGACTGCATACGCAAAGCGAGTACGAAGGGACCGGGATTGGCCTGGCCACCTGCCGCAAACTGGTCGAGCAGTGGGGCGGCAAGATCGTCGTGGAATCGTCCGCGCCGGGAGAAGGTGCGGTGTTTGCCTTCTCCGTGCCGACGGGTGACTTTGCCTAGGGGCTGGTACGCAAGAGACGAGGTGACAGATGGCTCGCGAAGCGATGGACGCATACCTGGCGGCCCGCTTGGCGGCGGTTCACGCACCGCTCGTGGTTGGCGTGCCGCCGGCCAACGCATTCCGGGATCTAGTCCAGCTTCCGGACGGTGAGCTGCGTTCCTATGGCAGTCGCGACGAGTGCCGGGTGTACGCGCGGAGCCGGGACTGCGGCCTCTCCTGGGCGGAGTGTCCAGTGCCCGAGGGCGCGATGGGGGCTGCGGTGCGCAGCCCCTGGAGCGGCGAGTGGCTGACTGTCATGACCCATGGCGGGCACGCGCATTTCGCCTGGCGAACGCCCGATCTCGGCGAACGGGGGACGTATGTGCTGCGGGCCAGTGCGCTCGATGGCCCATGCGAAGCCACCCGGATCACCGGTGTTCTGCTGGGCATGCCCCGACAGCCCCTGGCGCTCAAACACCGCTCGCGCTGGATCGCCGCCACCGCCTTCTCGCCTGGCGACAGCCCCAGCGGCTGTTATCAGCCCGTGGTGCTGTATTCCGACGACGATGGGCATTCTTGGGAACAGGTGGTGTTGCCGCCTGCGCCTCCCCACACGATCGGATGGCCCCATCAGGGGGTCCGCTGGCAGAACGGAGCCGTCGAGCCCACTGTCGTCGAGCTGTCGGACGGTCGGCTCTACATGTTGATGCGTACCTCGCAGGACTGCCACTATCAGGCGTACAGTGAAGATGGGGGCGCATCCTGGTCTGCCCCAGAGCCCTCGCGTTTCTTCGCCACCCTCACCATGCCTACCTTGCAGGCGCTCGCGGACGGGCGTATCCTGGCGTTGTGGTGCAACACCGCCGCTCTGCCGGAGTTCGACCACGAGGCGCAGTTGGAGCTGAACGCCAACGAACGGCAAGGCGGCAGCGAGGACGTCTTCACGAATCGCGATGCGTTCCATGCGGCCATCTCCGACGACGACGGCAAAAGCTGGCGCGGGTTCCGTGAACTACTGCTGAATGAACGGCGCAACGACGGTGACTTCCGCAGCAGCGGCGGGAATGCGGGTAGCCTGGACAAGAGCATCCATCAAAGCCAAGCCGTGGAGCTACCGGGCGGCAAGGTGCTGGTTTCGGTTGGCCAGCATGCGTTCTGTCGGCGGCTAGTGATCTTCGACCCCAGTTGGTTGCTTGAGGCCGAGCGGCGCGATGATTTCCACCTCGGGCTCAGCGACTGGTCCGTGCACCAGTACCTGAAGAGCATGGCGGGGAACTTCCGAGGCATCGCTGGCCACTGCTCGTTCAACCGCTGCGCCGGCGCCCGTCTGGTGCCGGATCCCGCCGGGACGCCGCGCGAGGTGCTGCATGTTGCCCGCTACCCGGACCCGCGCCTAGTCCTCGAACCGCAGGGAGCCGTCTGGAACTTCCCCGCCGGCCAGGCAGGCGAAGTGTCTCTGGAATTGCGCGTGCCCAGAGGAGGGCAGGGCGTCCGGCTGTGCGTGACCGACCACTGGTTCAACCCAGTCGATCCGGTCGTCGACCAACTCGCTCAAATCGTGGCGTTGGTCGATGGCGTGGGTCGGGTGGCTGGCTCCTCTGCTTTCGCCTTGGACACCTGGCAGGCACTGTCCCTCCGCTGGGATTGCCAGGCCGGAACCGCCGCTTGGCGGCTCGACGAGAACGAGTGGCAGGTGCTTCCCTACCACCATGCCACCCAGGATGGGCTCAGCTACCTGCACCTGCAGAGCGCCGCCGAATCCAGCGACCCCATCGGTGTTCTCCTGGCCAGTGTTCGTGCCGCCTCCCCGCTCCTGACGCCTCTTCGGTCCTAGCCTCAGAAATCGAAGAGCAACTGCTCGGGGCCTT
>Ga0233437_1006987_pt1 | contig 11187 bp, 9 predicted proteins | sample SI_122_August201_FD_182714 | JGI IMG/M metagenome (GOLD analysis project Ga0233437, IMG submission 182714) | Seawater microbial communities from Saanich Inlet, British Columbia, Canada - SI_122_August2016_200_MG | ecosystem: Environmental > Aquatic > Marine > Inlet | place: Canada: British... | reverse complement strand
CAGAGCTCGGCATCGCTGAAAACACCCTGATTGTCGCCATGGCCGACAACGGGCCCATGACCCACAATCCCCCGCCGGGTGCGGGCCTCGGTGAAGGGCTCTTTCGAGGTGGCAAAGGCGACTTTACTGAGGGCGGTGTGCGCGTCTGTGCCGCCGCGATCTGGCCCGGAGTGATCGGGCCGCAGCAGGTCGTAGGCGATATGATTCACGAGGTGGATCTCTTCACGACCTTCGCCCATCTGGCGGATGCCACCCAATATATCCCAACCGACCGGATCATTGACGGCATCGACCAGACGGCATTGCTGCTGAAGGGCGACACTCACGGTCGCCGCGACCACGTCTTCATCTACCAGGGACCCGACCTGGCCGCTACGGTGAAGGACCAATACAAAATCCACTGGACATCAGGCGATCCCAGTCAGGCCAAATCGGGTCTTACCGCGGTCTATGATCTATACAATGACCATCGGGAAGTGAATCCCATCACGGTCGGCGGGTTCCACATGAAGGAACCCTTCAAGCGGATGCGAGCCCGGCACGAGCTGTGGAAATTGAAATATCCCGACCGAAAGGCCCCCCATGGACCGGCTTACACCGGTATTTCCAATGCCCGTCCGGAGACTGTTGCGCTAATCAATCCACCGGCAGACCTGAAGAAGCTGCCGTTCGATCCGCTGGAGTTCATCGAACATCTTGATCAGTTACCATTCGACCCTGCCGGAGAACCGGGCCCCGGAGAGTAAAACAATCGAGTGGGGAACATCCTTCCCGCTGCAATAGCGGGAGGGATTTCAGCGAGGCAGTATTTTGAGCGTGGCGGAATATTTCGTCCCAAAAACGCTCAGAAACAGGAGCAGTTTATCCAGTGCAGATCAATACCCCAAATTGTCGCAAGTATAGCAGCGGCGGTTTTCGTTTTATCGCCGAAAACACCATTATCATCGTCATGGGCGACAACGGTCCCTTTATGCAGTACCTCGGCGCCTCGGGAGACTCTGACCGGATCTACCGCGGCGGCAAGGCCCAGCACCTGGAAGGCGGTGTGCGGGTTAACGCCTTTATCCGTTGGAAGGGCGTTATCAAACCGGGAACTTATGCAGAGGACATCATCCACGTGTCCGTTCTGTTCACGACCTTCGCGCGTCTGGGCAATGCCATGGACCATGTTCCCACCGACAGACTCATCGACGGCGTGGATCAGAGCGGCGTGCTGCTGTTGGGTGAAACGCACGGCCGTCGTGATTACGTGCATATCTACGAGGGGCCCGTGCTTAAGTCGGTTGTGAAGAACAAATACAAGGTGCATGTACCCCCTCCCGGGGCCAACCCCATCGGAGCACACATATTTGATCTCTACCGCGATCCGCGAGAGGAACGTCCTATTGATTCGATCAAATATGGTCCGTGGGGTGGTGGGCAGTTCGTCGCTATGATCAAGCGCCATATGGCGTATAAACAAAAATTCCCTGATAGGAAAGCGACCCACGGCATTCCCTACGAAGGGATTGAAAATCTCCGGCCTGAAACTCAAAAGCTTGTCGAGTTCTTTATGTTAGGGCAACCTAAAAAATAGGGAGCTGGGTCGAACAAGAGTCCCGCACAAACCAATAGCTTCGAGGAGCAATAATGCGTGAAAAAATGGGTAAGTGGATATTTATCCGCTACATCAGCCAAATCAGCATGGTGGTTTCGGCACTGTTTTTGGCCGGGAATTTTGTCTATGCCGAAGAGCAAACCGGACCGGATATCAGGCTCGTGTTACAGATCACCATTGATGGACTTAGAGGAGATCTGATCAACCGCTATGAGAATGGTTTTGGTGAAGGCGGGTTCCGATATCTTATGGATAAAGGGACCGTCTACACCAATGCCCATTACCAGTATGCCAATACCGAGACCATCGTCGGTCACACGACCCTGGCCACGGGCACGTTTCCTTCACAGCACGGCATGATCGGTAACGTCTGGTTTGATCGGGAATCCGGTGAACTGGCCTATAACATCGAAGATCCTGATCATCCGATCATTCCCACCCGAAAAAACGAAGCAAAGGGTGAGCAGGTTGATCCGGCGCAGAAACTTTCGCGCACACAGGGGCGCTCCCCCGAGGCGATTCTTGCCCCTACCTTCAGTGATGTGCTGGCCGCCTACTATGGCGGCCGCAGCAAGGCTTTCGGTGTATCCGGCAAAGACCGCGCCGCCGTATCCATGGCCGGTCACACGGGAAAGGCTTTCTGGTATTCCACCAACACCGGTGATTTTATTACCAGCGCCTATTATTTTAACACTTACCCGGATTGGGCAAGCAAATGGAATGCTCGGCGGAAGGCAAAAGGCTATGCCGGTAAGTCGTGGACCTTGCTAAACGATGCCTCGACCTACCTTCTGGCCGGTCAGGATGACCGGCCCTATGAAACTGATCTGCGCGGTTACGGCCGCGTCTTTCCCCACCCTTTCGGGGAGGCAGACGACAAATTGTTCTATACCCGGCTTCTTGTCAGCCCTGTCGGCGACCAACTTACTCTGGATTTTTCCAAAGCGCTCATTACCCATGAACAGTTAGGTCAAGATGAAATCCCGGATTATTTGTCAATCAGCTTTTCAGCCGTGGATGCTGTCAACCACTTTTTCGGACCGTCCAGCCTGGAGAATGAGGACGTTGTCGTGCAACTGGATCGCATCTTGGCTGAGCTGTTCGCTTTCATAGACAAAACGGTTGGGCTGAAACATACACTGGTGGTGCTTTCCGCAGATCACGGCATGGCGGATATGCCCGAGTATATGACCGAATTGGGTTATAAGGCCGGCCGTCTCGATCCGGACGAAATCGTAATGACCGCCAACAAGGTCGGTCAGAGGCTGGGTGTGGATAAAATTGTCCGCTTTTTCTACCGGCCTTACCTCTACCTTAATGATGAAAAAATCGAGGCTGCCAAAATCGACCGGACGAAGGTGGAGAATGCCATTGCCGACGCGTTGACGGATATGGAGGGGATTGCGCTTGCCGTACCGACCAGCGGGCTGACATCACAACAAGCCAACCCCTTGGTGGCGCAGGTCCAGCGTAATCACCATGTTACCCGCTCAGGCGATATCTATGTTATTCAAAAACCCTATTGGTTCCTTTTCGACAAGGGACCTGTAGCAGCTATGCATGGCTCCCCCTGGCGTTTTGACACCCACGTGCCGATCATTTTCACGGGGCCTTCCATTCAGCCGAAAACGGTTCACCGCCTGGTTCATCCCGTGGACGTGGCGCCGACCATCGCCGCGCTTCTGGGAATGACGCCGCCCGGTTCCGCGCAGGGTTCGCCGCTAAAAGAAGTTCTTAAAAGAAACAAACGGCACTGATTATATTTCGCAAGAAAAATATTGAGCCCAACATAGAGGCAAAAATTGATGCGGTCAGGAAATTGCTTGGCCTGAATCCAGAGCTGAAGGAGTTCAAGGTAGTTTATGGTTCCCTTGCTAATGATGATAGGGAGATGGCCATTCAGAGCCGCTCAATGATGGAGATCCTCGGCGAACTGGCTGCATACATTGATGTACCTGATGCGCATGTGGCTGAACAGAGCGCCACCCCCGCTATGGTTGAGGAAGCAGCCATAGCCGCCGATATTCCCCCTCTTATTCGCGTCAAAAGCGGAAGTGAGGAACCCGATGACGCGTTCGCATCCGTACGCTATCGTGACCACTGGTTCTGGATTGAACACCAGGATCTCAAATCAAAGCGAGTGTTCAGTTTTTTGATGTTTCTCTTTTCCCTGGCGGATTCGGGAACCCCAAGGCGGGCCCCGGTCGTTACCATTCCTGTCGGGCAGTGATGGGACTTTGAACAATTGGGCACAGGTTTTGGGCAAACAGCAAATATAATAAGAAATAGGAGGATTCGAGTTATGTGGAAAGTAACAAGAGCTGTGTTTATGGGGTTGTCCCTGTTGATAATGGCGACATCTGCACATGGCAAAGAAGAACAGCCAGTTTCAAATGATTGGGAGTTCAACCTGGCCCCTATGTACCTATGGGCTGTCAATCTTAGTGGGGATGTGGTGGTCAAAGGCAAAGGGAGTCCCATTAAACTTGATTTCAATGACATTTTCGACAATCTTGAAGCCGCCTATACAGCCCGTTTCGAGGCAATGTACAAAAACAAATGGATAATATTTTTTGATTATAACTATCTAAACATAGCCGGCGAACAGGAAACACCCTTGTCAAAAAAAATTAAGGCGGATGTGACCAGCAGTTTTTTTAACCTGACAGGCGGTTACAGAGTTTTATCCGGAACGCACTCGATAGATGCTTTCGCAGGCATACGGTATACGTTCTTGGAAGTGGAGGTTACTTTTCTAAGAGACCCTGTCAAGCCTGTGGATAACGAAAACTGGGTGGACCCCATATTCGGGCTACGTTATCGTTGGCAAATGTCCGATAAGTGGTCTGTTACGCTCTATGGCGATGCTGGGGGAGGGGCCAATGCCGATTTAACGTGGCAAGGGCTGGGCGTGGTTAATTTCCAACCGTGGAAGCACGTCTCCTTCAGCCTCGGTTATCGGGGTCTTTACTGGGATTACAAGTCCGGAAGTGGCGTAGATCAATTCGAGTGGGATACCACAATACATGGCCCCATTATAGGTGTAAACTTCAATTGGTAAACGAAAAACCGGTCAAACCTGTGTGTTCGCCCTTAAAAAAAGGATTTGTGAAACTCTTCATCAAACTGCAGGACAAGGGAGATCCTGGATCGACCTATACGCTCTACTATTACCCGGAAAAAGACGCCCTGGCTGGTTTTTACTATCAAGCCGCAATTGGACAGACTTTTGAGGTGATTTTTTTGAGAAAAAAGGTCGAATAGTCATATATGCATCTCCTTGGAAAATGAAATGGGCAAGGACCGAAACAGGATATTGCGGTTTACCTTGAGCGCCAACTTCTTCTTGGCGCTGATTTTTCTCTATTTCCTTCGGGTCTTCTTCACCCGCGCCTCCCATCCACCGCGTCAGTTCAACCGGATCATCGGTCTTTCCCTTATCCTAACCCGGACAAGCCGGAACCATACAGGTTAGACCTTCAAAATCTTTGTTTGATTTAAATTTCATTGGGTTATACCATGAGAGCGACCATTATTTATGGAGGTTCTCATCATGACAAGTTTTATCGAACGACACTCAGATAACATCCTTGGACAGCTGTCTTGTTTCGATCGAATCATTATCCAGGGGACTTTGCCTGATATTTGCTATCCGGGGGCTATCACCAACTTCTTTTATCGATCCGGCATCAGGATTTTTGATTTCAAGCAATGGGCCTCTCCCATGCGAGACAAGGTTAATGAAAACGCAAAGTCCATCGCACGAGAAAATGGACTTGAGATTGAGTTCATCCGTAAGAAAAACTTCCGCAAGGACGACCGGGTTGCGAAGATTCTTGCCAAAAGAGGCAATCATCCTGGCCTCGTGCATATTTTTTCAGCTATGGAAACCTGTTTTGCCTTCAAACCATGGCATGACAAGAAATCACACAAAACATTTTTCAAATACGATTCTGGGCGGTGTCTCCATTACTATTTTTATTTTATCGACGAGGACTATGGCCTCTGCTATCTGCGCGTACCCACCTGGGCGCCTTTTCGGCTACAGTTTTATTGCAATGCTCACAATTGGCTTGCAAGGCAACTCGACAGGGAAGGTATCGGTTACAAGCAAAGAGAAAATGCCTTCTCTGAAATCGACAGTTTTGAAAAAGCGCAAGAAATTTCAGACACGTTTTCCGGCAAGGACCTCCATCAGATTCTGAAAAAATATGCACTTATTTTTTGTCCCTCGATCAACCAATTCAAAGCGGGTATTCATTGGTCCGTCACGCAAGCGGAATATGCCACCGATATTGTTTTCCGAAACCGAGAAACCCTTTCTACAATTTACGAAGAACTCGTTCGAACCCTTTCACATTCAGTCAAACCGGATAACGTTGCCATGTTTTTAGGGAAACGTCTTGACCTCCGATACGAGGGTGAACTCGGTGGTAGATTTTCAACTCGCATCGAGGGCCATTCGATCCGCCATTTTATGGGCAAAAACGGAATCAAAATGTATGACAAATTCGGTCAGATCCTTCGGATCGAATGTGTCAGCAATGATATCTCCTTTTTTAAACACCACCGACGGGTGGAACATCGCGATGGCAGCAGCAGTTACCAAGTTGCCAACATGCGTAAAACCATATACAGCCTTTCCGATTTGAAAGACGTCATGTTCGGCTGCAATCGACGGTATATCGGTTATTTATCGGCGATTGACGACCCAACCAACGGTATCAAAAAGGTGAATAAAATCAGTCGACCTGTCAGAGAAAAAGGCCGCAGCTTTCGTGGCTTCAACCTGTTCAATGAAGAAGACGAAGTCGTACTTCGTGCCATAGCGCAGGGCGGGGTACAGGGCTTCGGCATTCGCAATTTCACTTTACGAAAAGCGTTGGATAAAACTTCAGGCCAGATTTCTCATATCCTCAAACGTCTTCGAAATCACGGGCTGATCAAAAAAGTGTCAAAGAGCTATAAGTACTATTTAACATCACTGGGTCGTCAAGTTACGGCAACTTCTCTCAAACTTAAAGAGATGGTTGTGATCCCCATCTTGAGGGGAAATTTGAATTTTTCATAACACTTCTTGTGTTTTTTACACAGGAGTTATTTTGTAACTGTCTAATGTATCTTCCCTCTTCGGGTGGATAATCCGGATACGTTCTTACTTTCAGCATTTTATCCTCCAGAGTTCTTGGAAGGTTCTACTCCAGCATATCGAGTCCACACGCTCCATGGATTTGCATGGCACATCCAAACCTCATCGCTCATCCCGAAAATGGCCGCTATTTTTTGTTCAATGGACATGAACCGAATGACACTCGTGGTTGTTTACACACCAATTCATTGAAAATTCAGCTAAAAGGCCGTACGGTAGGATAAGAATACACGATTACGAACCCAAGAACAAGGAGGACGAAAAATGAAAATCAAGCAAGCGGCAAAACTCTGGTTGGATTATCACAGGTCCAATTCACAAGAAAATACGGTTATAGCCTAGGGTGCATCCAGAGGTTCTGACAAACTTATTTCTCAAAGGGAAAATACAAACTATAACTTGGATATTCCTTGATTTTGCTTCTGAAAAATGGCCGTTTCCTGCAATCATAAAGATTAAATGCCATGTCTTGCTATATCCGTCAGAAACAGTGGATGCTCCCCCATTGACTTCTTATCACAACATTCTATAACCATGAATCGCCTTAATACATGAAAACTTTTCAATGCCCATTATTTTTTCTCGGCGGTTTAAGTTATTGATTTTGTAAACAGAGCAATTTTCAAGGATTACACCCCAAAAAAGAGAGGGGCATCTTTGCTTCAAGCCATTTATGCCCTTGACATTTACAAGAGAACATTGAACTTTGTTTCTCTCAGAAGCTTTCCTGCTATTCAATTAGGAGCGTGGATAAATCATGAACCCTATTTTCAAAAAGTCTTTTGTCTCTGGCCTGCTCAAAGAAACCTTACGTTCCGGTGTCATTGCGGCTCTTGTGATGATGCCGTTTGGGTTGGTTTTTAAAAAAATGGGTTTGCGTATGAATGAATACGGCCCTAAAACAATCCAACTCATCTTTGGCGACCTGCAACCCGGCCCGCAAATCACTTTTGGCATAATCGAACACTTCCTCATCAGTTGGATGGTCGCCGTTCCTTTATTGCTCGTCCTGTTGTGGACATTCAAGCGGATTTCGGCTCTGTTAGTCGGGTCACTCTATGGTATTGTCTTTTACGTGATCATGAACTCCCTTGCACTGCCTTGGTTCTTTGGCGACCCTACGCCTTGGCAATTAGGCTTTGAGACCATTTATCCCAGTTTGCTTGTGCATACGATTTATGGTCTATCTGTTGCCTTGACTTCGCGGGCGTTTGTTGTCCGATGGACAGGGTAAACGGTAGGTATGGAGCGCAGCGGAATACCTGCACGACATCACCTGCTTGTTATCTAAAGCGGATTCCGGGTCTTAAGAATTTCTTTCAGAAAAAGCTTGACATAAACAAATTCTGGTCCTACATTTAAGTCATTGCTTAATCGCTTAATTGAGATGTTGTTGACCTAATGAATATAGAACCTTCCGAAATATTTAAAGTATTGAGCGTTGAAACGCGTGTGAAAATACTTGAGTTACTTAAAGCACATGGGCCTTCGGGTACTAAGGATATTGCAGCAACGATAGGGGTGACAACTGCAGCCATATCCCAACACCTAAAAATATTGAAACAAGCAGGTCTTGTCAGAAGTGAGAGGAAAGGATACTGGATACCATATTCAATAGATGAAAACGCAATGGAAAATTGCCGGCAAATATTAAATGAAGTTTGTACGTGCGGATGCCAAGGAACAGGAAATTTTCGAGAAGTTGAATCAGCAAGGTCGGATTTGGAATCACTAAAAAAGTATGAGAAAGAGCTTAAAAACGAACTTGATACAGTACAGCAGAGGGTAAGAGAGCTGAAGTCTACAAAATAGAAGGCATTTTTTTGCACGAGTGTTTAAGTAATTGCTTAATGGCTTAAGCAGAAAGGAGGTGGTTGAAATGGCAGAAAAGGAGAACAACTGTGGCTGTGGATGTATAACGCTAAAACAAATCAGTAAGAAACCAGCCAAAGACAAAAAGAAAGCCAAGGAATCCAAGTAGGAAGAACATTGTACGACACCGCCAAGGGGGATGGGAGTGAGGAGGAACATGCCTGTCCCCTTTGGTCTATTCGCAGAACGTCTCGAACGAAGGTGTAAAATGAATCTATGGATATGTGCAACACTTCCGTATCATATCGACCGGATTTCGCAAAGCTGCCAGATGTATTCTTCACATTTTCAAAGGGATATCAAACCGATATTTAAGTATGTTTGAATTCAAAAAGCCACTTCATTTGAGCAATGATTCAAAAGTAGCCTGAAATTGTTAAGAGCTATAGTCACTATGGGCCAATTACATTGACAGTTACCCAATCATAATACATAGAATCCATATCGAGTGACCCATTCATGTTTATATCTACGCCGAAATAAAAAGTGTGGGTGCCTACGGATAAATCATAGGAATTTAAAAGGGTTGTCGTGCCAAGGGTAAATAGAGGTCCTCGATGTGTTGGCAATAGACCTGGGTTCATCGAACCTGTGGACAGATTATAGTAATTGAAAGCTTTTGTGGGCGTCGATTCTACAACCCACCAGTCAGCATTTTGAGCATCATAAATACCGGGGTTAAGCCGGACAGTGAGAGAGAGGGGAGTGCTGAGTAAGACAGAAAGTGGGCCATTTGAACCATTGCCCTTAATGTCTGGTTCCGGGCTATCGACCCTCTCATAGACCCCACGATCTACGCCAGCGCCCTGGGGGCGGTCGTTTCCTTCAAGGTCATGGTCGGGAATCAAGCCTCCCAGGCTTTCTATAGCCAGACCGCTGTCGATGGCCGGGCTACCGGTTTTCAAATGCCCGTCAAAGGTTTCCAAATTGTCGTCAACAACCATGGGATCTTGGGAAATGTCATTTGCTGACAAACCAACCCCTCCAATCTTTGCACCGTATATTACATTGTAATCGATCTGAGTATTATAAAAATTCTCTTGATCGAGCCAGATAAAACAGGTGGTATCGCCTGCATCCACGAACTCCTCACTGCCAATAAAAATGTTGTTTTGGACGGTGATGGTTTCAGATCCGTTACAACTACCGTCATCGCATTCGGTGGTAAGGAGGCAGTCGCCCTGTCCTGTAACGGTTGAATTGACAAGCGATACAGCATTACCCTGCCTGAGGAAAAACGACAGGGTTGACCCTTTGAATCGGCAGTCGTCCACGTTGTACGTAAAAGGCTTTCCGTTGAAAAATCCGCAGTTGCCATTCATCAGGGTATTTTCTATCCGGGTGGGACCGTTTACCTTGATCTGATTCCCGGCGTTGCCGTAAGATTGGGTTCTTCGGATTACGATCTGGCTTGAAAGACGGGTATAAAGCAGATCAAGCCCATCCGAGGTGTTGTATCTAAATATTGAATCTTCAATCATCCAGTTGCCACCGGTCTCTCCCGTTCCAACCCCATCGCCGTATCCACCGGCTGTTTGAGCCCAGCAGTTGTTAATCGTTTCACCAGGATAGGACTCTGCGCAACCGTTCCATTCCACAGTCCATTTCTTAAAGCTCAGCGTTCCCGTATTGGCATCATTGCCGTCAATGTCACCGTCCCACCCTACCCAGCCGTTGCCTGCGATTCGAACGTTCACAACAGTCCAGTCTGTTAGCCGACCGGCTTGAATTCCCGCTGTTGCAAAACCATGGATATCCAGATTTTTCAGTGTCACGTTTGAGGAATCAGATGCTGTAATACCGATAGCGGCCCAATTACCAAATGGTGGAGTATCGCGTTCGCATCGAATCGCAGGATTTGCGTGGTGCTCCACACAGCCGGAATGATCGGTCAGTTCCAAGCAAGAGATGGCGGCATTGTTCGTGCCTGAGAGGCTGATGATCTGCCAGGCCCTTTCGACCCCCCAAAGCTCTGGTGGATCAGCACAACCCTGATCCCATCCGGCACCCACAATTCGGGTAGGGTTGTCTGGGGACGGACCTGAAGGCAGGGGCGGCAGATGGCAGTCATACGCCCCTTCAGCCTCGCACCAGCCCGTATTGGGGGCATCGATGCCCAGGCGGTATGACCCGCTCCCGATCACCAGGGTATCACCTCCCTGGATTTTCCATCTACCGTTGCCGTCCAAGACCCAGAATGGATGAGACCAGGCACAGGCCTGGTTTGTTCCGGATCCGGGGTAAGGCAAATCTACAAGTCCGGTGCATTGATCAGTCGTTCCGCCGTTTGTTCTGACATAGTAAGTGGCAGCATTTGCAAGTGATGCAGATGCCATTACCCACAAGAAAACCGCAAAACCCATAGCGCTGGATACAAGTCTCATAACTGAAATCATACCTGTTTACGTAACTGGTGCCTCGTTACGTAAAAGCTGGTGGGGGCGGTCCACATCAGAAATCACTTGACACATCATAATTCTGTTTGCGGGCCGATCCTGCAATAACGAGTGCAATCAGTGGCACCCCTCCCCATATTTGCTCTGCTGGTTTAATAAATCAGCTTTTCAAT
>Ga0233437_1006986_pt1 | contig 11187 bp, 6 predicted proteins | sample SI_122_August201_FD_182714 | JGI IMG/M metagenome (GOLD analysis project Ga0233437, IMG submission 182714) | Seawater microbial communities from Saanich Inlet, British Columbia, Canada - SI_122_August2016_200_MG | ecosystem: Environmental > Aquatic > Marine > Inlet | place: Canada: British... | reverse complement strand
TTTAAGCATATAAAATGGTTAATTATCTACGTTTTTTCCTTTCTCTTGTTGCTACCTTTGTAGCAGCTTTACCAGACATTTTTCTGATTTTGCTAGTCCAGGACTTTGCGGATTTAGAGATTGGTCCTTTTGGAGTCCGCCTTATAATTCGCAAAGGTTTCTTTGCTTTGACAAACTTTTTCTTTGCAGGAGCTCTAATGGCTCTAACATGCTTCTTTACCATGGTGTATAGGGTTAAATTAATTATTAGTTCTTTTATCAACTACAACTAGAAGTAGTAGCATTATCGCCAATACTGTTATATCTATGAATGGATCAGTAATCATCTTTACCAGTTAATTTTAGTTTTACTTTTTTCTTTCTTTGGTTTGTTCCTATCAAAATACTCTTGTGCTGCTTGTGTCCCATAAACTCCAAATATAAACGAAGACATTTTTTCATACCAATCGTCTATACTGAATTTCTCTTTACCAGCTCCTGTCTTTGTTCGATCCTTGATAAATGGTAATTCTATATCAGTATTGGCTTCTACCGCCTCTAAAGTCTTTCTAGTTTGCCCTCCTGCTACTGGTGGCATTAATAACCAAGGCCATTTATAATATAGATTGTCTTGAGCGACAGCCGCGTCTTGTTCCGATCCTCCAACAGCAACTAAAACATCTTTCATAAACTCAGCTACAGGTGGAAAAGAACCGAACTTCACGGAACTAAGAAATGGTATGTAATTAAATACAGTATCCCTAGCTTGTTTTGAAATTCCTTCTCCTTCTACGATAGAATCCACTAAAGGCTTAATGTCGAAAGGAGTCCTATTCATCATTTTCTCTGATAAGAAGTCTACGAAATAAGCTACTACCATAGCTGTTACTGCGTGTTGCATTAAAAGCTTTTTAGATTTTGAAGTCTTTAATCCTTGCCCCTCAAACTCTTTACCGAAATCCTTCTTGAGCATCTCCCATTGATTTAATCCGTAGGTTCCAAACTGCCCTACTATGCGTCCCATTTCAGTAGCTAGTATAGGAGGAAGTGCTTCCTTAAAGTAGTTAGCTTGAGTCTTCCCTGTCATTACATCAGCATACTCAAATGCAGTGTCTGGACTCATATTCTTGTCAGTAGTACCTTTATTATAAAATGATTCAAACGTAGCCCCTACGGTAAACTGATCGAATCCTTCCATCATCGCAGCTAAAAAATCTCTACCCAATTGCATCTTGTGCCTTACTTTGGCTGCTGGGTCTTTGGCTTTTTCGTACTTCCCAATTCTTTCTATAATAGCATCTATGACTGTGTCTCCGACTCCAATATCAGCTCTAAGTGATCTTGTTTTAAACGTCCTTGAAAACTCATACTTTCCCTTAACACCAGGCATGTATTCATTAATCCTCTTAGTCAATCCTACGGCATAATTTTTCCACCCAGCTAGTGCTATTACTTGTGGAACAGAGGTGAGCTGAATAGCCATAGTAGAAGCGTTCCCTAAAATAGTGTTTTGACCAATAGTATTCCTCACTAAATTCACGCCCCTAGACATTGCTGGACTTAGATGCTTGCCAGCAGGAATCCCAGCAACCTGTTCTGTGTTCCATTTCTGCATGAATGTTTTGGCATTTAAAGGAAGAACATCCTTGAACGCTTTATTTTTAGCTACATTCTCCGCCTGATTAATATACCTCAACGCAGGTTCTGTATATGCCTTTAGAGATTTTATAATATCTTTCTGCTTGGTCATCTCTTCAAGTCTTTCTTTAGCAAACTTGAACACAGGCTGTTTAGCGTCCACGTACATTTCTAAACCTTTAGACCCTTCCACTTGTCTCTTAGCTCTTTGGAAGGCTAGTTCTTCCCCTACACCTTCATTCACAAGTCTTCTCTTTATAGTTTTAATTGCTCTATTCCTAGAGATCTTCTCATAACTTCCTAATATATCAGTCAAAACGCTCATTTCATTAATATGAGTAACATAATCTTTTCTTTTAGGAATGTCTTCCAATCCAAGCTTTTTTCTTTTCTCGTTTAATCTTATTAATAAATCATCGTATAAGCCTCTAGAGTAATCAGCAATAGCTTTTGCTTTTCCTGTTCCTGGTTTTCCCTCAGCTACTTCAAAAGCTTCTCTAGACAACTTACTTCCTTCTATAACATCAAAGCTTTTTATTTTATTAGCTATCTTGCTTCCCTCTACATTTATTTTTATCCTAGCATCATAGACTGGTTTAATCATCTCCTGATAAACCCTACCATTCAAACCACTATCCAACTGTTCAGCTACTCTTTCAGCAGTTAGAGACAAATGCCTTTGAAGTAAAAGAGGTTCTGATATGTCTTTTGTTTGAAGTTTCTCTGTGTACTTAACGAAGTCTTTAAACTCTGGAGTTAATTTGATTTTCCTTGTAGTGAATTCCCCTTTGTCCTTTAAAGTTTCTAAAGATGTAGGACCAGCTTCAAATTCTGGTCTAGCTTTCCGAACATCTAAAAATGCAAACTTCCCATCAAACACACCCATGGAATTCATGGCTTTCTCATGGATGTAATCTATACTTCTCCCTTTAGATTCAGTCATCTTCATAACCTTCTCTACCTCAGGAGTTCTCATATAAGAAGGGACTTCTGTTTTATAAAAATCTTTATACCATCTAACAAACTCCCTTTTCCCTTTCACTAAGCTCTCTCCAGTTGCCTTCCTTGTTTCTATAGCCATTTTATAACCTTGTTTCAACTTTCCTTGGAATTGACTAAATGCTCTTGTAAGAGCTGGTGTTGCTTTTGGACCTTCAACCCCTAGAGGCACATCCTTAAAAGCTACTTCTATTGGTGTTTCTGGTTTCCATTTACCGAAGTCAATCTTGTCTAATTTCCAAAACTTTCCCTCTACAGCCTGGGGGAATTTAGATTCCATCATTTTCCCCTTTTGATAAGCCTTCTTCCCCATGCCATGCATAACACTCATTCCACCAATTAGGGTAGCCATTTCTTGAGCCTGTTCGAAGATATGATTGTCTAACTCTTTTGCTTCATCAAGTCTACCTATAGCTTCTTTCAAGATCATTGGATCACTTATTTCTTTTTGTAATTTAGAAACCTCGTAATTATAAATATTCTCATTCGTCATTTTCCCAAGCTCAACAAATCCTTTAATTGGCGCCCCAACTGCCATAAATATTCCTTCGACAGCCTTTTCTGCTGGAGGAAGGGTAGCAAATGCTCCTACTGCTGGAGTGAATATAGCCGATACTCCACCCAGTCCCACTTCTGCTACTCCCGATAAAGTTTCTTTAACTCCTTCTGCTTGTTCTATTTGTTGAAAACCCTGATCCATTCTTGAAAAAGATTGTGATAGATTAGTTGCCATGGATCTATAAGCCTTATTCAAAGGATTCTTAAATCCTGGAACCTGACTTTCCTTAAGATTTCCTTGAGTAGTAATAACTGTTGACTCTGGCTTTGGAGCTGTCATCTCTGACAACATCTGTAAAGGTCTAGTAGGAGAAGCTGACCCAACCTCTGCTTCTCTAGTAACTGCTAAAAGACTACTCCACTCTTCTTTAGAATGGTCTTGAAGATATTGTTTCTTCAAATCTCTAACATTTCCAAGAGCCTGCCCTACTTCGGTCTTCTTAACTTCCCCCACCTGTTTTGTAATAAAATCTGTTAATGTCATTGATAAGCTTTAATTGCTGAATAAAATAATTTTTTTGCTTCACTGTTTAATTCTAACATTCCCAACTTGTCATCAAGGTAAGTCATCGTCTCAGCTCTAGTCATGTTCTTTGTCTTAGAAGCCGCAGTCATTAGGTCGCTCGACTCAAGACCAAAGTCTTCAACATAATCCTTAGCTTCTGTTTTTGTCATACTAACAACTCTAGATTCTTGTTCTTCAAGCGATGGTCCAACCCAAGGAGTTGCCACTTCTCCAACTGATGTTTTAAAAAATGATGTCTCTCCTTGCCTTATTAAATCATTAAAAGCTAATTCAACATTTCTTCCTTCTTCTCCGCTTCCCAACTCTTGATCTAATTGTTTTCTAGCTGTGTCTATCCCTTTGGTTTTTGCTATATTGTAATACTTACTAGCAACCATTTGATCTGTACTTGTCATCATTCCTTGGATCTCTTTATTTAAAGTTCCATTGAAATATCCTTGTATTTTAGGATCGTTAATCGGGATCTTCCTGCTGTTTGAGACTAGTTCAGGACCAACATAATTACTTTCAGTTAAGGTAATGTATCCATCTGAAACATCATTCACCATAGCTACATGTCCTGTATTTGAACCAGGATAGCTTTCATTTGTAATAACCACTGACCCTACCTGCGGAGTAGTGCTGTTTATTGCACTCTTTTTTTGCTGCAAAGTGTTTAATCCATAAGGATAATCGTTCACGAATTTATGAATAAATTCACCACATTGACCACCTTTAGTACCATCAGCATAACAGTTGTTTATAACTCCACTCTCAGCCATCATTCCTCCTAGTATCTGAGAGTATGTGCTTTGAGAATTCTCTAATGTAGAAAGGGCGAATTCCTTGTCTGCAAGAGTCTCATACCCGTCAAAGAAGTTTATGTCCTCTCCAATCAATAAAGCTGCATCTTTAAACTGTCCACCTTCCAATAATACCCCAGCTCTATCCCAGAGATCGTTTTCTACGTTCCTGTTATAGTTAAGATAATCCAAAGCGTTTGAATCTTGCCATTTGAGGTTTTCAAAAGTAGCTATACCTGTATCGTACATATTACCCTTAGAATCAACTGACCATTGAGTACCTGTTAAGCCACTACGTTTGTAGGCGTTATCTATTGCATCCTGGTTCTCTTTATAAGATTGAGTATACTGTTTCCACGCTTGATCTTTTTGATCTTTCTTGTAGGTGTACATCTTATCGTTGAACTCACTTAAAGCACTCATTGTTAATTTTCTCTTTTCTCTTTCATCTTCGATCACCATTCCTTCGATCTCGAATAACTTATCACTGTAATCACCAGCAGCTTTAGTTCTTTTCGCTTCGATGTCCATAGCTATCTTAGAAACATTATTGGTATAATTCATCATAATTCCTCTCGATTCTATATTAAGCTTACTCATAGCATAGTTATGTTCGCTCTGTGCGCTCTGTAAGCGTGCGTCTGCGGCGTTTGTTTGTAAAGCCATAGTCTGAAGCCCTGCGGTGCTGTCCTGCGCTCCTGAGGCGTATAGTTTAGCTTTTAGGTATCCTTCTAGTCTTCCTCGTTTGTCTTGTTCTTGAGTTAGCCAGCTATCGTATTGTTCTTGACGGTATTTCTTATCTGCACTTACTGATTCTAGTTGAAGGTCTTTACCCTGAACTGCTATCTTTGCTGCTAGTCCTTCGTATGTAGATGGTGCGAAGTCTTTGCCGTCAATAGCTTTGTTCACCTCTGAAATACCTTTCTCTGAAAGAGTAAGTGCATCTTGATAACCCTGCTCTGCTCTATTAGCCATCCTGTTAAGATACTGATTCATTGTTGGATCGTTGATCGTTTGGATTTGAGCCATCATCATAACTTTCAACATATCTGCTGAATTCATGTTTTCAAAGTCCATAGCTCCTATTTGGTCGAACATATCTGGACCTCCTATTGTAAGGATGTTATCTAAAGTAGAATTAATCTGATCTGTTGGACTCGTAATATCGTTAATCTCTGGTACTGTTGTGTCTTGAGGTATAGGCATGACCTCTTGAGTATCCTTCTGTACCTCTTGTGGATCTTTTTCAGCGAACTTGTTAAGGTAATCTAATATCATCGGTCCGAATGAAGTCTCTCTACCATAAGAGTCTAATGCCTCCTGTACGCTCTCTGGTCTAGCTCCTGCCTTTACTGCTGCTTTAGCTGCTTCTTGTATCTCTGGTGACATCTCTTGCATCTTCTTACCTAATCCTTCGCCTTGTTTAGAGGTGTACTTTTCAAATACTGTATTTAAATCACCTCCAGAAGCTAGCGTAGATTGCACTTCTTCCTGAAATCCCTCCTGAGCTATGTTTACTAAATTACCTGTAGTCTTTTGGAAAGTTTCTAACTGTTGTTGCATGAGTTCAGATTGTTCACCTAATGAAGTCTGTAAAGCTTCGAAACTATTCTTGTAAGATTCAGATTGTTGAGAAAAGGTTTCACTCAAATTACCTGCAAAACTCTTAACATCTCCTACAACTCCTCTCATAGCTTGTAATTCAGCCGAGAATTGACTTTCAGTAGGAACTCCCATCTCATCTGTAGCGACTTTTGCTGCTGCTGCTTTTGTTGGAGTATACATCGTTTTCTGAGCTTCTTTAGATTGCTGCCCTTTTGCGTATTCTGTCATGTCTGCTGTCTCCCCTTTACCAGTACCATCCCATTGTGTGGTTATTCTTTCATACTGTTCTGAGGTGAAAGGCGTCTTTAAAACATTTTTAAGACTCGACTCAACAGGAGCGTACTGCTTGCCACCAACATCAACATATTGGTGTCCTCGTTTGTTAGTCTGTATCTCAAGACCGTATATTGTTTTTGCCATTATAATTAGTTAATTTTATTTCTGTGATGCTTTCCATGATACGAATGCAGTTCTGTCTGTTGCTGTAGCAGCTCCTCCAATTGGGTCACTAACAGTGTCATTGCATATTTCTGTTGACATGTAAAATCCTTGCTCTAATGGAGCTACGTAGTATTGGAAATCTGGCAAGTCGTTATTGACTGAAGCCAAAGCTAAAGTGCCGTTCCCTGGAGTAAGCTCCACCGCTATTGCGCTTCCTGAACTTCGTCCAAACACCCCCTCTATATCATAATTAGAGGTATGGTAATTAGCCACTCCGTGTTGATGGGTCGGTATGTATTCATGTGCTGCAATGGTCGAACTATACTCAATGTCAAAATCAATCCAGCTTGGTCTGAAATGGGCAGTTATGTTCTGGTAGAATGCTCCTGTCGAACCAGTTTCCCAGCTATCAGTAAAATTGCCAGAGTCATGACTCGCTCTTTTTGGGTCAAAGTACCATTCGGTTGCACTCACTACATGTCCTATAACTCTAGCCCACGGGTCAGCACTTGCACTGTCTCCTATTCCTGCTCCTCCTGTGACTCCGTTACCAAACGCTCTGATAGCATAAGCTGGGTCCCATGGGTCTATACTATTCACCGCTAATGTGTAGTTAGGAGTAGCCGTTAATGCATCCCAGTGGTCTGCTGCCGCAGCTGGGTCAGAACCTTTAGCAGCAGTTCCAGCAGCGGTATATTCTATTTGGTAATAATTGACACCATCGTTTGCAGCAGCAGTCCCTATCACAAACCACACGTATGAATTCGCTGGAACCTTAGCAATACCACTAAGAGTGAAAACCTCGTCATCATAAACATTTCCAATGTCTATTTCAGCTATAGCTCCTGCGGCTATAATAGCCGAGTTGCTAGCTACGAACGTAGCTGCACCATTGTGGTCACAGAAAGGCCTAGTGCCATCACCTAGCATAATAGATAGAGTTAGTGCAGCAGTCGGTGTTCCCACCTTCTTCACTCTTATAGAGTGACCTGATACCGCTATCTCTGCTTCTGGTCCAGCAGAATTATCTAACCTAAACGCATAACCTCTGTCAACTGGATTTGCTCCCACATCCTTTAATAAATCAAGCGTAGCTGCTCCTCCACTACCAGAGAACGTAGGTGCGACAGCACTAAATGAAGCTCCTTCAACTAAACCTTCAAGCAATACTAGCTTCCCTGTGTTGGTGTCGACTCCACTTTCTAAAGCTACTCCAACTATATTCTTCCACGTATCTGCACTTGAGGTAATTCTTTTAACCTTATTGTCATCATAATCTAAATAAAGAACATCACCAACCGCAATTGTATCCCCATAAACGTAATCTCCACTTGTTTTCTGATGTGTATGCAAAGATGAAGCAACACTTGTAGGTCCCGCTGTTAAGGTATTTAAATTAGTATCTGTTACGTTGGCACTTATTCCATCTAAAGCCTGATTAATCTCGGCCGAAGAAGCTGTTACATCCGCTATTACTGTTGCCAAATTACCTGCTGTATACCCTGCTTCTGTTAGATCTAAAACCAATCCAGCAGCTCCTACATCTATTCCACCTGTTGCTACCAACTTAACTGCGAGCTCAGTAGCACTAATCTCTAACCCTGAGTCAGCTTTTAGATCCAAAGAAACTACTCCCGCAGCTATATCTATACCATCTCCCGCTGTAATTGATCCAGTACCTCCACCTACATCTGTTGTAGTAGTACCATCATTACTAAATACCCATTTATTATTAGCTGCGTCGTATCTGACAAAAGGTCTATTTGCGTCTCCGTTCCAAGCATAATAGGTTGTATCTACGTCTGTTTCATCACCTACTTTAAAGTCTGTTCCAGAAGTACCTTCTGAACCGTCTAAAATATTATTTATAATCTCATAAGGCCAATGTACGTCTACGCAACCTACCTGTGATCCGATAGGATGAGTTTTACCTGTAGCTCCTCCTGCTCCTATTCCGAACAAAGGCATCGCTCTACCTGCGGCGTTTACTGTTAATGTTGTCACGTCATCTGTAGTAGTATGACTGTCACATTTAATTATCTCGAACCTGGAATTGTCTTTATCAAATGTAAAGTACAATGTGTTCGATTGAGGTTCACGTGCGACTCCTGTTTTAGAATCAGTAAATTGCACGTATATAGTAGTGCTAGTAGCTGTGACTGCTGTGTTCACTACTCTTCCAATCAAGTTTGTTTCTTGGTGTACTGGTGTTGTTAGTGCCATAATTTAGGGTAATGGATTATTGTTCAAATATTTTGATGGGATCTGATGTCTAGGTAAGTAGTCGTATTCGATCCCAATGAAATCTACTTTCCAAGGTTGTTCGTCTCCGTTGTTGTATAAAGTTATTTGCATGTCGAATCCTTCTTTTAAATCTTGGTTAAATTGTATTCTTGTTCTGAATCTTTTGAATCGGCTATCCTCTGCTTCAGCTCCTCCTAAGAAGGCATCTCCTATAAAATTATCACCAATATATTCACCTGTAGCGTCTAGCTCTAATTCAGTACGATCTATTTTATATTCTTTGTAATTGTCATCTACCTGAAGTCTTACAGTCAGCTCTGTAGCCTCATCAATTGAACCTGTTATGTCTACCCATTTCCATTTTTTCATTATCATTGAATCTCCCATAACGAACTTCTTAGACGTCCATCTACGAGTATATCCAGCTCCATCGTAAGAATAACCGTCGTTCATTTTAAGAAGTCTTGAAGCAAAGTAATCTGTAAAGTATAATTCTTGTTTGTAGTTTGAGTCTCTAAACAAAGCCCAATCAGTAGGATAGATTCCAGTTCTAAGAGTCCAGGCTTTAACATCTCTGTTATAAACTAGAGTCCGAGAATTAAAGTTATCTGTCCCGTAAGGTACACTTAAATAATACTGTTGATCGAAGAAGATACTACAAGCATCCTTCCTGTATAATTTATTAGTAAAGTTCAAACTAGGATTAATCATCGTACTTAAAGACTGTGGTCTAGGAATACCTCTTTCATCATAAGACAATTCAGCTCCTAATCTCATCACTCCTTCATCTGTCCAGTAGTAAACGTCAGGATAGACCCTTTGGACTGTTTTATGTCCCAGACATCCGTACTGCCTCTCATAAGGTTCTTTTTGAGGTACTGATAAAGCAAAGTTATCATCGAATCCAAATATTACTCCTTGATGATAAGTCCTAGTCAAAACAACCAATCTATCTCCTTCAACCATCAAACCTGTAATAATATCGTTGAATCCTATTGTACCTCCTCCAGCGAAATCATCTTCATCATCTACGTTTGAATAGTAAAGAGTAGCTTCCTTCGCCACAAACAGTCTTCCCATAAAAGAAGTCATAATATACCCATGACTAGGCGGATCTGCTAAATTAGCCATCGCTCCACTCAGGTCTGCGCTCTTAATAGTGTTCGCATCTAGATCAGTTCCTAGGATAGCTAGTCTGTCACCAGCAGCACCTTTATAAACTGTGCCTCCTACGTAAGTAGCTGCTGTACCATAGTCTCCTAAAAGACTATCATCCCAAACTGTACTTGTAGGACTGATAGCATAATGATCGTCACTATGAGTAATAATCAACCATCTCTCAGTTTCATTCTTTTCATAATTCAAAAGGTTCTTAGCACCACCTGTTGAAGCTATGTTTGAAACTTCTTCAAACCCTGTTGAAGTTATAATCGCTCCTGTTTTAGTTATATCGACATTCTCTATGTCAGGACTCCCACCTTTCTGATCCTTATCAGAGTTTGGTGGTAATCTTCTTGGATCAGTTAGTGTATCTAATCCATATGAAAAATCTGTAATACGGGTCATGGGCATAAATATACTTGATTATTTAGTAATTTCTTGGTAACCTTTCCGTAGGTAAAATTTAACCATTTGTTATGAATGCTGTTTGCAAGACCTGTGAAAAACCCTTCCACGTAAAGCCTTGCCTTCTTAAAAAGGGAAAAGGTAAATATTGTTCTCGTGAATGCAGAAAGACTAGTGTGAAAAGGAATTGTAAATTTTGTGGCAAGGAAATGCTTGTACAACCCCACGTCATAAAGAGAGGGCAAGGTGTTTTTTGTAGTCGTTCTTGTAGTGCCAAAGATAAAACTGGTAAAAACGCCAAGCACTGGACTGGCGGTAAATCTACTAAAATATGTAAAAATTGCGGAGTAGAGTTCAAGACCTATTACGACCAACATTTTTGCTCTAGAGACTGCCGAAAGAAAAAACTTGTAGGCAAACTTTCTCCAGGTTGGAAAGGCGGAACTCACACTGGTAATGGATATGTATTTATCCACCAACCCCATCATCCAAATACCAGTAAAGCTGGATATGTATCGGAACATAGGCTTGTCGCTGAAAAATACCTTAAAAGATTTCTGGAACCCACAGAAGTTATTCATCATATAAACATGGTAAGAAGCGATAACAGGCCTGAAAACCTTTATTTGTTCAAAGCTTCTGGTGAACACACCTCTTATCATGCAGATGCCAAAGCTGGACGCTGTGATCCTATCGTTAAGTCTAATTTGATTTAATGTTTTCATTTTTAATTGTTATAGTTATCGTAACTTCCTGCCTTAAATCCACCTAAAAGAGATACTCTATCCCACTTGCTTTTTAGACGAACTCCTTGTTTAAATCCTCCAGGATTTTTAACCGCCTGGTAAA
>Ga0233437_1006979_pt1 | contig 11193 bp, 9 predicted proteins | sample SI_122_August201_FD_182714 | JGI IMG/M metagenome (GOLD analysis project Ga0233437, IMG submission 182714) | Seawater microbial communities from Saanich Inlet, British Columbia, Canada - SI_122_August2016_200_MG | ecosystem: Environmental > Aquatic > Marine > Inlet | place: Canada: British... | reverse complement strand
AGGTAGTAGTCTTGAGTCCAGGTCAAAAACGAAAAGTCAGACTTTCCATTCGCTCCAAAAAAAAGTTACCCCCGGGTGACTACCGCGCTCACCTATTAATAAACATATTAGAAACCAGGAAAGCAGCCGATAACGCAACTACTCCTTTGGGCTCAGAAGAGGGTATGAGCATTAATCTAAATATCAAAATGGAAACCGCCATCGCTATCTATGGTAGAGCGGGTACTCCTGATACCAAATTGGATTGGCGTTGCGGCCAGAACAAGCAAGGTATATACTTTGTTCAAGCCATCAATCAATCAAAATGGAATTTTAGAGGATGGTTTGGTGTATACAGCCCTGAAGAAAACAATGAAAAACTCATTACAGAAGTAAGACTGATCTCACTAAGAAATAGTGTTAGGGCTATTCCTATTAGAATCCCCCCAATGAAAACCTTCAAAATTCGATGGGGATATAAACAAAATACTCATGATAAAGGTTCGTATCTTTGTGATTTATAATTAATTGATTTTTGATTTTCGTTTATATAAAGATTATAAACGCTGTTTTTCTTCATCCTTTTTTTCATTTCCTCCTTTAAGTAATACCAAAGATAGGATAAGTTTCTATGCTAATTACTGATTCCGTTTAGTAAAAACTCGGATTTAATATAGAAATTGAATGACAACTCACAATGCGAATATTATTGGGGATTTTTTTTACTCTTTTTTTCCCTTTATTTGGTGTTTTTCATATTTTCGCGCAAACTAACCAAGTCCCTGAAATATCAGTATCGACTTATCAACATGAAATTGAGGAAGACACACAATTTTCTGTTATCATAAAAAAAATAAGTGATGAAATACAACAATACTCTTTCAGAAAGAGTATTGCCAAGAATTCAATTAATATAGAACTGCGTACAATTCTCCTGCCTAATGTTATTAACCAACCAAAAAATGGAGTCATACAAGTTGAAACCTCCGGAATCATTTACAAACCAAATTTAGATTTTTCTGGTTTCGATAGATTTGCGTTTAGCATAAAAAAACAGGATAATTCTAAAGAGACTTTTGATATTTTCCTAACAATCAACCCTATCAATGATCCTCCAAAAGTACAAAATCTTAACATCAAAACTTTCAATGATACAGAAACCAGCATTGTTTTGGAAGCCACTGATGTTGATAGCAAAATATTAGAGTATATAATAAAGACGCAACCCGTTTCAGGTCTTTTGGTGGGCACCCCACCAAATATAACCTATACTCCTAACTCCGGATTTACTGGAAAAGATCTTATTATTTATCAAGTCAATGATGGAAAGCAAACAAGTAAAAGTGCGATAATAACCATCGAAGTAGAGGCAACAGAGGAATTAATCACAGAATATGAAATTGATGATTTTCAATTAATCGAAGAATTTATTCTTTTTCAAACCGGAAAAGAAAGCGGTGAAAGCTTTTATCGAGTAATGGTTGATTTTGAGGAACGACCGTATCTTGACGTACAAGCGGTTTTAGGTAAATGGCTAAATTTGTTTCCAGATTGCAAACCTGATATATTATCCTGCCAAGCTAACCATTACTTAAGAAATAAGAATTATTGGATTGATGGACTTAAAAAAGAATATGGCGATCAACTGGAAAGAAGCACTCCAAAAAAGTTACCAGAAAATGCTTTGGTGAAACATGAGGGAAATCTATGGTTGAGGTATGATATATGGAGTCAATGGATTCCGGTTACTACTAATTGGAGTGTAAATGAATATCATTTGACTTTCTTCCCCCAATTCACTTTGTTAAATGAATTGATTGAAGCCCGTCAGAAACATAGAAAATTAATGGTGATAAAGCATGAAAAACAACAAAAAAAAGATAATAAGAAACCCTTGATGCCTGAAGGATCCTTTCGTCCAGAGTTAAAGTACCAAATAATGGAAGAACGTTACACTGAAGATGGAGTTGTTAACAATACAGTAAAATCCGCTTTAAATGTTGACCTTTGGCAAGGTACTCTCAAAGTTGGTGGAAGCTTTTCGCAGTATAATACTGAAAAGCAGACAACTGAAAGTACTGATTCGTATTGGAATTATAAAAGGAAACATCAGCCCTTATTTGAAGTATTAGAATTTGGGGATATGCGTTTAGACAGAACAATTTTAATGCCAGCTATGGTTGCAAAAAATGGGATTCGACTTGATCATATTGAAAACAATGTTGGCGTTGAAATACTTAACCAGCAAGGAGTTGCTCCATCAGGTACCGAAATTGATTTGTATTACAATGGTTTTTTGATAAACACAACATTTGTTGGAGAAGATGGGTTATATACAATAGATAATTATTCTGTTCCTGGAGGTGAATACGCCCGGTTAGTTTTTTATTATCCGAATGGATCACAAAAAGAAGAAATCATTAAAATCGCTTCGGACAATGGCTGGATACTCAACGATGGAGAATGGAATACTCGATTATTCACTGGAGAAAAAGACTGGGGACAAGTTTCCAGATTGGATATTAGCCATGGATTTACTGAGCGTGGCACTCTTGGTCTTCAAACCTATACGATTACTAAAGATCAAAGTATAGAAGAAGAGCAACTATCTCTGTCTGGGGCATATTTCGCTTGGCGCCCATTCTATGGACTATATTTGATGTTTGAATCTTTAGAGTCTGAATTCGGCACTGATTACGCAGTGCAATCTGATATTTCATATTTTTTCCCTTTAAATTTAAAACTTGAGGCCCATAAATTGACTGAGGAAAGCCCTCTTCTTTCTCTTTATCAAGACAATAAACAAACCACAGAGTTTAAACAAATCAGCTATAATATTGGAATTGCTAGATGGCTTTGGCAAGTGACGATAACAGATACGTTAGAAAAACAAGAATATTTCAGCAATATTACGCACCATTTCAATCCAAATTTTTTTATGTTTATCGAAAATGAACATAGTCAAATAAAAGAAGCAAATCATTTGCAACAACATCGTTTAGGAGCGGAGTTGAATTATAACCAACACAACATCCAACTAGCTAGAACATCCGGTAAGGTACAAAATAGTTGGTCACTCGGTTATCGGTTAAAAAGTCAGGAAAAACAGTCGTGGTATATTACTTTCAATCTAATGAAACCAGATGAAGATGAAATAAATTTTCAAGCTTCACTTACCTGGTGTCCTATACCTCAAATTAAAGCAGGATTGAGAAAACAAACTGATAATTCAGCAGTTTGGGCATCATGGTCAGATATTATAGCTGTTGATCCTGGTCCAGAAACTTGGGATGAATTTGGGACTGGCACCTTAAGTGGAATAATATTATCTCCAGTAGCTGATGGAGAGGAGCCATTTCCAATGGAAGGCGTGCTTGTAAAAGCTGGTTCTAAAAAAGGGATTACCGATCAAGATGGATTCTATAAAATTACAGGATTGCCAACCGATCAGCGGGTTGAAGTCCAGATCGACTTAGGAACGCTAGACATAGGAATGATGCCAAAACAAGAGGAGGAAATTATATATTTCAGACCCGGTACATATATAACTTATAACCCTGAATTAATGGCAAATATAGGATTAGATGGGTATTTAAATCTTAAAAAAGAGATCCCGGCTGAAGCTAGTTTTGATGTAATTAGGGCTTCTGATCAAACGGTCCTGATGACCGTTTTTATTGAATCTGATGGTTTTTTTATTATTGAAGGTTTAGTTCCTGGCAATTACTTACTCAAATTGAAAGGAGTTTTTGAAATCCCAAAAAACTATCCTCTTGAGCTAAAGGATGGAGATGTCTGGCTATCAGGCGTTACGCTTGAATAATCGTTTGATAATAAAAAAAGGGAACTATTTGATAAGATTTTATTCTTATCAAATAGTTCCCTAAAGGAAAGTGTTGATTAAAAAGAATCTTGGGGTATTACTTCTAAATTTCTATTAGTTATATAGTACTCTAAAAGTTAAAGTTCCTGTATATGATCCACTAGTTGGATTCGCTGGAATTGACGCTGAAGCTCCAACTTTACAACCCGCTAAAGATCCACTGGAAAGGGTTCCTGTTCCATCTGCGTTACATGAGCCACCGAAGGTAAAAGTATCAATGGTGATAGTAGTTGACCCATTCGTAAGACCTACACTAGTTTCTGAAATCGAAGCGGTAATAGCTAAATTGGAATCACCCGCGATATCAAAAGAGGCCGCTGTTCCATCAGTTGGAGCAACCGTAACTGTTTGGATAGAGGCAGTAGCTGTAGTGTCTGGAAAAGAAAGAGCCTGGTTTTCACTAATAGAAAGTGCCGTCAAAATTCTTATGGAAACCTGAAATGATTCATCGGTCGCGTATCCTGTAATTGAGAATATCAATCCGGCCATCATCAAAATCATTGTGCTTATCAGTTTTTTAGTCTTTTTCATTTTTTTCCTTTATATTTAATTAATAAATGTCTTTGCTTATAATATTATTCAAGTAGTGTGCCATAAGATACTCATGTAAATAATGTATAATTTCAGTGTATTGGTTCATTTGCAAAATCTCAAATATATTGATGAGACAAATGAAATGTCTCTTTACTGTCTCATTTGAGACAAATGAAACAGTGGGATTTGGTTCAAAGTTTTTCAATATAGCGACAAGCATTTGAAGTTAGTTTTATAGAGACCTAACAAAAAAAAGGGACTATTTGATACGATGCTATTCTTATCAAATGGTCCCTTGAAGGAAAGTGTTGATTAAAAAGAATCTTGGGGTATTACTTCTAAATTTCTATTAGTTATATAGTACTCTAAAAGTTAAAGTTCCTGTATATGATCCACTAGTTGGATTCGCTGGAATTGACGCTGAAGCTCCAACTTTACAGTCCGCTAAAGATCCACTGGAAAGAGTTCCTGTTCCATCTGCGTTACATGAGCCACCAAAAGTAAAATTGTCAATGGTGATGGTAGTTGGACCATTCGAAAGACCAATGCTAGCTTCTGAAACTGAAACGGTTATGGCCAAATTGGAATCACCAGCGATATCAAATGAAGCGGAAGTCCCGTCACTGGGAGCAACTGTAACAGTCTGGGAAGAAGCGGTAGCTTCAGTATCTGGAAAAGAAAGTGCCTGATTTTCTGAAATAGTTATGGCCGCTTGTATTCGAATAGAGACTTGAAATGATTCATCCGTAGCGTATCCAGCCATTGAAAAGATTAAACCCGATATCACCAAAAGAATTATACCAATCGGAATTTTTGCATTTTTCACTTTATCCTCTAGTTTAACGAAAAAAAGATTATACTTTCGTTTTGCTCCAAATTATTATCTATACTACTATTTTGATAAAATATGATAATAAATACAATAACATTTTTTAAAAAAAAGAAACAACCACGTCCACATCTAATTGGTACGCCAGAAGGATGTGAACCTCAGATTTAGAAATCATGGTATTAAATGGTCCCTCAATAAGTTAATCATCTATTCTCAGTTGTTTTAATTTCCGATAAAAAGTCGCTCTGCTAATATTTAATAAATTAGCCGCCAAAGTTCGATTTCCTTTTGTCATCTCAAGTGCGGCATGAAACCGATCACTCTCATCACTGATTTTTTCTAGAATGTCTGATTCTGGCACTTTAGGCTTGGTTAACTCAGGTGGCAAATCTTCAGGAAGTATTACTGATTTTTTACAGTGTATAATACAGAACTCAACTACATTTTTTAATTCTCTAACATTACCCGGCCAATGGTACTCCAATAACCGCCTAATGACATCTGAACTCACAGTGATTTTAGTTGTCCCATTACTATGTTGACTTTCAGATAAAAAAGCTTCCACCAGCATTGGTATATCTTCTTTACGATCTCGAAGAGCAGGCACCAGAATTCTCGCTACTCGTATTCGGTATAACAAATCTTCCCTGAATGTACCCTGGGTTACTAAATCATCAAGAGACCTGTGAGTAGCTGTCAGAATTCTAACATTGACTTTTCGTGGAGTTGATTCACCAATGCGTACAATTTCTTGTTCCTGAAGAACTCGTAACAGGCTTGATTGCATAGTTAAGGGTATGTCTCCAATTTCATCGAGAAAAAGCGTACCATTATTTGCGGCTTCGAAATATCCTTCCTGTGCCGATACTGCACCTGTGAAAGCTCCGCGGTTGTGGCCAAAAAGTTGACTAGCAAGAAGTGTTTCACTTAATCCCGCACAATTGATCGCGATAAAAGGTTCATTTCTGCGGGAGCTCGCCTTATGAATGCTACGAGCCACTAGTTCTTTACCAACACCTGTTTCTCCTTCTATTAAAACTGTCCAATCTCCTTTGGAAACTTGATCAAAGATATCATACATTTTTAACATGGGTTCACTATTTCCCACTATTTCCATAAAGTATTTTCTATGAACTCTTTCCTGTAGCTGGTATATTTCAGTAACATCATAAAGATACAGAATAGAACGATCTGGACTTCTGGGATCAACTCGTACATCAGCTTCTAGCCAATACTTCCTCTTTGTTAGAGTTTCGATTATCAATGACTCCCCAATTTTTTTTTCAGTAGGGGAATTAATCAATCTACGTAATTTGACCTTTGAATTTTCAACAAATGGTAAAGCTTCTTCCCAGTGTTTTTTTAAAGCTTCTTTTCGCTTTATTCCTTCTATATAGCTACATGAGTCACTAATGAAAGCAATACTCCCATCAGATTCAATAATGATAGATCCAACACGGAGTTGATTTAAAACTGATAACAGGTCATCTCGAGTTTTTTGAATTTTTTCATTAGCTATTTTCAAACCAATATGAACATCAACACGCGCCATTACTTCAGCTTTTAAAAAAGGTTTAGTTATGTAATCTACCCCTCCTAAATCAAAACCTTTAAGTAAACTTGGATGATCCGATACCGCAGTAATGAAAATGACAGGTATGTCTTTTGTAGCCTTGCTGGCTTTCAGTTGTTGGCAGGTTTCAAATCCACCGATTATCGGCATCATGATATCAAGAAGTATCAAATCTGGTATTGTCTCCTCAACATAGTCGAGCGCTTCTTGCCCATTTTGTGCAATAGCTGTTTTATAGCCCTTTTTTTTAAGAATTGTTTCAAACAGCCTTAAATTGCTTATATTATCGTCGACAATAAGAATTAAGGGCACTTCTTGATTTACCATTGAATCCTTTATAAATAAAACTCTTATTATTATAAGACTTCTTCCTTTCTAACTAAAAAGTAGGGTTTATTGATATGCTCTTTATCATCTTTAGTAGCTTATATCATATGGACTAGCAATACTTTTTAATAAATACGATAGAATTTTATTCAAGTATTGGTTTGTAGGGTTAATAATTTGATAGGTCAGCAGAGATTATTGAGTCTAATACAGTAAGTTTATGTTTTAATTTATCAAGAATTCTTAAAGACATCATCTTTCAAAAAGGTATTACAGGTTACCCCTTACACAGCAAACATTGTTAGTACCTCCCTTATCTGATGTTGCAATGTTTCCATAGTTAAAATTACCATATCAGGCCCAGGCCGTATTATCTATATTAGTGGTGGATGATCATTAATGAGCGGCAAGAGCAGTAGGGAAATAGGTAGTATTGATAGCGGGAAAGTACGCTTGATGATCAACTAAATTTAGCAATTCTTTGAAATTTGGTAACCTCCAGCAAACCTTTAATAAGCCATGCAGTAATTGTTAATTTAATAGCGAACACTACCACTAATGCGGGTTTAAAGATACGGACGGCATTGGACACCCAGGAATATCCAACGGGAATCAAGATATCAGAAAAAGAAATGGCTGGTATAAATTTAGAAAAAAACAGCTTCCATGGGGAATGGAATTACTCAATATATTTTTCTTAAATAGATGAGTTATTTATTTCCAGTTCCTTATTCAGCTTTTTATCTCCCTGGTAGAGAGTCAATGGTTTATAAATGACAGCGGTAATGACTCCGTAAAACAGATATTGAATCATACCGTATAAAAACCAATGAAACGCCACTGATGTTGAAATTGGATATACGGCATATTGATTAACGACACCCACGCCATTCATCAATAAGCCAATCAGAGCACCATAACGAATTCCTTCGATCACGCCTTTCGATTCACAACCTTTTGTATATATGAGAACAAAAAGAAAACCAAAAACCAAAGATGATAATTGAATGAGCCATGTGTGTTCATTCATATCCGGTCGCCAAATATGACTTAACTCGCCATAAATTTTACCCAATAATACCCCGTGAATAATGGCATCTGATATTTGATTAAAAACGAATACAGCTATACTGGCATAAATAAATCGTTTGATATTCATAATATATTTTGGAATTAGATTTTAAAATTCAATATCGTGGCAATATTGTGACCACCATTCTAATAGTCCCATAAAACTAAGGGACACGTAACACAAAAAGTACTTCTTGCTGCCAGCGTCGCAATTCATTCTCAATTTGGCATTCCAATTAAAATAACATCATGTCAATAACAATGACGTTTGCTATAATATGGTCAAAGAATACGGGTTCATGAAAATGACATTTTGTATATCATTCATCCCTGAAATATTCTTAACATTAAACGAATGAAATCACAAGATTAGACAGGGAATACCCATCACTTTATTTTAGAGGCGGGGATCGTCAATATTGATGTCCAGATACTATCATCGAAATGAGATTCAAGTTTGTACTGCTCAGATGAATAAGCAAAATCCAATCTTTTTTTCAGGTTTTTTAATCCCGTTTTAGTGGAAGCAACTTTTAAATTGCCATGGAAGGGGTTGGAGATGGAAAAATGAATTTGATGATTGATTAATTCTAAATTCATACGAATGGTACTGGCCCTATCCTCAGTTTTTAACAGCGCTTCTGTATATTTTATGGCATTTTCTACCAGTGGGTAAAAAATATGCCAGGGGGCAACAAAGTTTGATAATTTTTCATCAAATGAAAAATTAATAATTAATCGCTCACCAAATATAATTTGTTGTTGATTGATATATGATTTTAAATACTCTACCTGATTCCGGATGGGTACCATCAGTTGATCACCGAATTTTAATGAAGCCCGAAGCATTTCTGCAAATTCCACTAGATATTCTCTGGCCTGGGTGGGATTTTGACGAATCAAGACACTCAGTCGGGTTAACTCATTAAAAAGACTGTGTGAATGAAGTTCATTGCTTAAAAAATCTATTTTAGTTTGCTTTAATTCCACTTCTGTTTCCAATCGATTTATTTTTTCATTAAAATGCAGCAATCCTGTGTGATTAACAAATAAAATAGTCAGTAGTAAAACCGGTAAAACAAATGGTATTTCGATATTAAAGGTGGAAAAAGAAAAAGCCGAAAGCAAATATAAAAAGATAATAATGAATATCGTTTGTACTGCATTTAACCAATTGTTATTACCATAGGTAAAGAAAGAGGGTAAAGCCAATAAAACTAATAATATCGTCAATGAAATCCAAAATGGTATCGCAGTAATTGTTGCATTTGATGCGATACTATTAAGTGTATGTGCAATAACTTCTATTTCCTGCATTTCATGGTTTCCGGAGGGGACTCGGTAAAGCGGATAAAGATCTGGGAAGTCAGTTCCTATCAGAACGATTTTATCTTTTAGAGCTCCTATCGGTAATTTCTCAATTTCGTCTGCTTGAATGACTGGAAAATTGAATGTGTTCAGATTTTTTTGATGATGAGTTGTGAAATAATTAATTTTGAGCCAATTCGTATTTTTTTGATGAATAACTTGTTTGGTTTTTTTGGCATAATCCTTCAAAATTTCGGTGTGAAATTGTGTTGGAAATCGACAGGAGTTTGGAGCATTGCATATGTAATGCAAGGTACCCGATGAATCGAATTTAAAATTGAGCGCACCGCTGCTTTTAGAAACCTGGGAAAATTGTTTCAATACAGGATACCGATGGTTATTTCTTAATATGATAGTTTGATTTTCAAAGGCTTCTGCTAATTTTAGATCACTATTCAAATCACTTTTCCGATCCAGTAAGATATTGAGCCCAATAACAGCTGGTTGTTGGAGTTTTAATTGACTCAATAAATCTGCTAACCAGTCCCGATTTAAGGGTGATCTGGGCATATTTTCCGGTAAAGACAAGTCATTGATCGTCACTAAAATGATGGGTAAATCTTTGTTTTGTGATTCAAAAAAAGATTTTTTAAAGGCATAAAAATTGGGTTGAAATCGATTCTCCCAATCCTGGACGAGTTCTGATCGACTTAATAAGGAAAAAACGATAAGCAGTATCAGCATTAAATAAGCAGAGTATTTCCGTAGACGGAAACGAAAAGGTTGTTTTAAATTGCTAAGAAAAGTGTTTAAGTAATGGTTCATTTTAAACTTTTTCCTGTAGTTGATTCATGCAAAAAATCCAAACGGTTATCGTTGACGACGAAGAATTTGCCATTATTGATTTAAAAGAAGAACTGATGACATATCCGAATGTTGAAATCATTGGTACTTTTTCAGACGGCATCCAGGGTGTTAAAGGTATCAATAGCTTAAAACCAAATTTAATATTTGTTGACATTGAAATGCCGGAACTCAATGGTTTTGAAATGTTAGGTCGTTTATCCTACTCTCCGATAGTAATATTTTGTACTGGTTTTAGTAAATATGCCATTGAATGATATGAATACGAACCTACTGATTTTTTATTAAAACCGATCAAACGACAACGATTTCAAACTGCCATGGAAAAGGCCTTTAAAGATATCGAACGTCTTGATCTGGAAAACAGATTGCTCAGACAAAAACAACAAGTTGGTTATATCCTGCTGGATTATCGTGATTTACACGGAGAATCCAGAAAAGTCTGTGTCTGGCCAGAAGACATTATTTACATAAATCCTCAGGAAAATAATGCAAATTATATCGAATACCACCTGAATGATGATTCTGTTCATGTTGTGAAAAAGCCCCTCAAAAAAGCTTTTGAAGAGCTGGATGACAAAGACTTTCTGCAGGTACACCGCAGCTATGTTGTTAACCGCTCCAAAATCAGTGAGTTATATAAAAATGAAACACTGATACTTCATGGGAATCAAAAAATTGAAATCCCGGTTAGTCGCGGTTATCGTAAAATTGTTAAAAATGCTTTAAAACAACTGGAGTAAAGTTTTTCCCTAGATGGTTTTAAATGATTAAAGAGCCCATTAGTGAGAAAACAATATCTGTTTTGGGTAGCTGTTAATG
>Ga0233437_1006976_pt1 | contig 11196 bp, 9 predicted proteins | sample SI_122_August201_FD_182714 | JGI IMG/M metagenome (GOLD analysis project Ga0233437, IMG submission 182714) | Seawater microbial communities from Saanich Inlet, British Columbia, Canada - SI_122_August2016_200_MG | ecosystem: Environmental > Aquatic > Marine > Inlet | place: Canada: British... | reverse complement strand
CATGACTGATGACCAGCACTCTTGGAATTACGAGCCAGATAGAACTGGTCTCACTCGCCCAACAACTGTCGGTGGTAACGCGCTTCCTGAAAACCAGAGAATCTTTGCGAAAAACAAAGCTCGTATGGTTGCGCTCTATGGAGAAAGTTCTTCTCGAGGCCTGATTCATGGACCTGCGTTTGAGGCTGCACAGGTTGAAGACGACGGGTATGTTGATGGGTACAACACACGCGTTGCAATACAAACCCTCGACGAACTGGTGCAACAAGACAAGCCGTGGTTTCTTGCACTTGGCTTTTCACGACCACACCTTCCTTTCCATGCTCCAAAAAAATATTTCGACCTGTATGACCCGAAAGAAATACAACTTACGAAATTCTTGGAACCTCCTCAGGATGGCGCGTCAATGGGGCTTCATGCATCTTTTGAACTCCGCACACGACACGGAATACCAAAGTCAGGACCGATCAACGAGTCACTCTCCAGAGAACTTCTCCACGCGTATTACGCATGTGTAAGCTACGTCGATGCTCAAATTGGACGTGTCATTGCATCGCTTGAAAAAAATAAGGTACGAGAGAACACTATTATTATCGTGTGGGGCGACCACGGCTGGCACCTTGGGGAATATGGCATCTGGGGAAAAGCTACGAATTACGAAATTGCCACTCGCGTTCCGCTTATCATCTCCACACCATCAATGCCTCAAAAGGGAACCCCTTCCGATAGTCTTGTTGAGTTGATTGATATCTACCCAACACTCTGCGATCTCGCCAATATTCCTCAGCCAGATCATCTTGCAGGAAAAAGTCTTATCCCGGTGCTCCACAATCCAGAGGCAACGGTTAAGGGTGTAGCCATGAGCCAGTTTCCGACTCCAGCGCTTCGTGAATGGGCAGCAAATCCATTGTCATCCGAAATGCGGGAAACCTTTTTCGGCCCACTTATCAATCAGGTAGAAAAAACGATTAGGGCACAACAAGGAAGCCGGTGGAATCGAGAACTTTTTGAAAAGCACCTCATGGGCTACACGATACGGGACCCTCACTACCGATACATTGAATGGCGAGACACACGCAATCCAAATGCAGAACCCCTCTATCACGAGCTCTACGACCACCTCAACGACCCACACGAAACAGTCAATGTCGCACACTCTCAGCCGAAAGAGGTCGTGCGTCTATCAAATGAACTTCAACATCTTTTGGGAAAATAGACATGTCTTTCGTTTCAGCACATGCTCTTATTTTAAAATCAATGCACGACGAGTGCCTTGCCAGCCTTCGGCGTGCCACGTATCGAGGCGTTTGATTTCTGATGCATACAGGGGGGAATCAATAACGTTTTCATTTTCTTGTGAATCCTTACGGTGGTCGTACAACTCTGTGAACACGACCTCATTGCCTTTCTTCTGATCGACCCACACCGTATATCGAAAACGATCTGTTGTCATTGAATACCCCATAACATTCCCGCGTGGATATTGCGAAAAAGCAGCTCTCTTCCGTGGGCAATCTGTCGCCTGAAGAAGCTCAGCAAAACTGTCACCTTCAAGGTGCCGAGGTTTGTCAAATCCAGCGAGATCACAGAGTGTTGGATAGATATCAACAAACTCAACTGGTGAAGCAATCGCGTCACCAACAGATTTCTGCTGCGGTGCAACCATAATCAGTGGAGAACGCGTATCGAGTTGAACATTTGTATGCTTGCACCAACAGCCATGTTCTCCAAGTTTCCAACCATGATCACCCCACACAACGATAATCGTGTTCTCCGACAATCCAGACTCTTCGAGTTCCTTGAGTACGCGACCAATACATGCATCAATAAAACTAACGGCGGCATAATATCCATGCCTCAGTTTCTTCGATGTGTCATCGTCTAAAGGCCCTTTCGCTGGTATTCCTTCATAGTTCCGCAGTTCACCGAATGTTGTCAGTGCCTTGCTGTATGCGTTTTTCTGTACGAATGGGTTCGCAGCTAGGCCAATGGCCTGCGGATCATAGAGCTCCCAATACTTCTTCGGTGAATTAAACGGAAGGTGTGGATTCTGAAATCCCACAGCCAAGAAAAAGGGCTGATCCGTATGTGAAAGCTGCTGTATCGTTTGTACGGCCAATGTCGCAAGCGCGCCGTCTGAATATTTCTCATCCTCAACTTCTGCCGATTCAATTGGAGGGCCTCGACTTGCTCTACTGAGATCTTTCCCTTTCAGACCTTTTTTCCTTGCAGCCCGCTTCTTCTCATCCATACGAGCAAGATTTCTTTCAAGAACATATCGAGAACCAGTACCTGGCTTCAGTGGTGGCTCCGACCACGAAAGCGCATCATCAAAACCACCGTGATATATCTTCCCCATGCTGATTGATCGATATCCATGATCTTTGAAATATTGAGAAACGGTTACCACATCAGGAACATGGTCACGGAAATGTGTATTAAGATCCCAAACCTTTGTTGAGTCAGGCCGCAAACCGGTCATCAAACTTGTACGAGAGGGTGAACACACAGCCTGCTGACAGTGTGCATTTAAAAACACAGTGCCTCGGGAAGCAAGTTTATCAAGGTGTGGGCTATGAATATGTTCACACCCAAAGCAACCAAGCTCTGGTCTCAAATCGTCTACTGCAATAAAAAGTACATTCGGTTGACTTCTACCAATCACTGAACTCAGCGCTACGGCAAAACAAAACAAAAGACGAATTATCATGTGTTGACCTGTTCAGGAGAAGTTCTCTTAAAATAATTTAATTTTTATTACAGGTGCCCCGAATCATAAGAACCATCTACTCGGGCTGCTTTTATGTGTTTCTTCTGACACGAATTGTCGAACCCATGCCATAGGACGACTATCGCTACGAGCATCTTACAACAATACGCCATCAAGCACTGGCGGCATGTGTTTCGTTATCAATCGAGAATGAACTCGACAACTCCTCCGAAAACATAAAACAGGAGCAACCTTCATCAAAAGATGAGCTCAACCCTGCACCATTCTAAGAAAAGGGAAGAGATGTTTTCCATGAGACAATGTGGCAAGAGACCCTCCATACGACAACGGTATTTTCTCGAACCATCATCGTGTTTCAACTCTTTTTCTCAATCTGCTAGCGTATGTTAGGATCAAAAAACCTGTCCGCCCACAGTTTTCTAAGGGTCCTCATCATGAAATACTTTCTCACGCTTTGCATCTCATTCACTGTCTGGAATACTGGATTTGCTGAGGTTCGTCTTCCTCGTTTCTTTTCAGACAACATGATCCTACAACAGGATCAGGTGAACACCATCTGGGGCTGGGCACAAAAGGATGAAGAAATTGTCGTTAAGGCGAGCTGGGGTGACAGTGCATCCACACTTGCGAATAGCGACGGACAGTGGCATGTCTATCTCAACACACCAACACATGGAACAGGCCACTCGATACAAATAAATGGCTCAAATGTTATTTCTATTAGAAACATTGCTATTGGTGAAGTCTGGCTTTGTCTAGGGCAGTCAAATATGGGCTGGTCTGTTCAGAACAGCTTTGAAGCGGACAGTGAATCAACAGTTGATCTTCCGAATCTCAGGATTTTTAAGTCTGCTCGAGAACACTGGCACAAACCCCTTGAGGAAAATCGCGACAGACTCTGTTGTTGGAAAGCCTGCACGCCGGAAGCTGCCATGGAAACTTCTGCTGTTTCTTATTATTTCGGAAAAAAGCTGCACCAAGACCTTGGTATACCCGTTGGCATTATTCAACGGGCTTATGCCGGAACGCCAATTGAAGGCTGGCTCCCTTGGAAACAACAACAACATGACCGCCGTTCGAAAGTATTGAAAGAACTCCTTGAGGACACAGCTTTAAGACTGGCTGAAAAACGTGGCGAAACAGCCTCAAAAGCAATAGCAGCATTCGAATCTGAGCTCGCCACCTACAACACAAAAGTTGATACCGGCGAAACAATGAAAAACAAGTTCAAGCCGCTCTCACCACCAATCATCACACGTCCAGCCACTCTTGGCCATCAATTTCCGTCAAACATTTTTAACGCGATGGTAGAACCGATCGCCCCGTACGGAATCCGTGGAATCATCTGGTATCAGGGAGAACGGAATTCAAAAAATGTCCCTCAGGCTATGCACTATCAACAGCAAATTAAAACGCTTATCCACTTTTATCGCAGGCACTGGAACCAAAGATCAGAGGGCCACATGCCAGAGAATTTCCCATTCCAAATAACTCAGCTCCCGAGCTGGCATGCACCACAATCCGAGCCTGTCGAAGGACTGGAATCACCTTGGGTCGTGACTCGTGAAGCCATGCGTCTTGCAAGAGAAAACATTCCAAACACTTTCATGGCTGTATCTATTGATACAGGAGACGCAGTTGAGCTTCATCCAAAAAACAAAAAGCCAATTGGAATTCGGCACGCTCTTATTGCACTACAAAATACATATGGGAAAAATGTCATTGGTGAAGGACCTCGATATCAAAGCCATACGGCACACGACGGAACAGTTCTTGTTGAGTTTGCGTCCATAGGATCTGGCCTGCGTGCAGCCCGTTCAACAGGCCTCAATACCTTTGCCATTGCTGGTAGCGATCGAGTATGGCACTGGGCGAATGCCCAAATCAAAGGCAACAAGGTTATTGTTTCTTCTCCAGAGGTCATCGACCCTGTTGCAGTTCGCTATGCATGGGGAATGAATCCCTCGCAACGCAATCTGCTTTACAACGTCGAAGGTTTACCTGCTTCACCTTTTCGCACTGACGGCTGGGAGCTTGTTGACCCAGAGGCGGAAATCATCGAAGTTGGAAAGCCCAAAAAAACGAATGACTATGTCCCTCATGATTGGGACCGTCCTGCAATCAACCAGTAAATAAAAGATTGCATCCCGACGACAACGAACACTTGATTAGATGAACCTGAAAAATGAGCTTACTCTTATGACACCTTCTTCATCGACCAGAAGTTTATTCATCGGCCTCGTGATGATCGGACTTATAAATCCGGCTACTGCTGCTCAAATTTGGAAAGACCTGTACGAGCCACAAATTTTTGATGACATGCCCTGTCGAATCATGCGGCCATTATCTTTTAATGCTGAAAAAAAATATCCCGTCATCGTTTCCCTTCATGGTGGAGGTGGCAGAGGTAGAGATAATAAGAAACAACTCAAAGATTGGAATGCCCAACTGAGCGAGGAGCAAAGACAAAAAGACCACCCTTGCTATGTGATTGCTCCGCAAGCGGATCAATTATGGAATGCCGAGCATCTTAAAAAAATAAAGTCTCTCATCAACACTCTTCCTTCGGTCGATATGGATCGAATCTATGTTCTTGGACATTCAATGGGTGGTCACGGCACCTACATATTTATTCAGCTAGACCCGGACTTCTTCGCAGCTGCCGCACCATCAGCTGGCAGTGGGCTGAAAAGCACTGAGCCATTTATAGACCCAACAAAAATCAAAGATATTCCAATCTGGGCGTTTCATGGCAGCAAAGACGGTGTCTGCCCGATTGAAAAAGACCAAAAAGTGTTTGACGAAATGAAACAAATCGGTGGCAACATGAAGTTCACTATTTGGCAAGGAGACAACCACGGAGTATCTGGGAAATTTATTCCTGGTTCAAAAAATGGTGTGACGTACACAAGTAACGATCGCTGCGATCATGAGCCACACTTCTTGACATGGCTATTCGCTCAGTCGAAGTAACTGTAACGAGCACCTACCGACCACTTATAGGCCCGTGGCACAAACAACGAGATCCTTAAGAATCTCTGCTGCCTTCTCAACCTCACCAAGATTAATCCACTCATCGGTCGTATGTGCTTGAGCAATTGAACCTGGCCCAAAGACAACACATGGTAGTCCCGCTTCAGCATATACACATGCATTGGTCCCATAACGAGCAACTTCCTCAATAGCTTCCATACCAGTATCAGCTACAGCCTTTCGGAGGCGAGCAACCGCTTCAGCTGCTCCAACTCCTTCGTTTGAGAGACCAGCACTCGCAAGAAATGGTTTCTCGTGCTCAATGATATCCGTTGGGCAATGTGCCGAAATATAATCCATCACCTCCCGCCGTGCTGTAAGTGGATCTTCACCTGGCACTAATCGACGATCAACTTCAAGGACAACGCTATCAGGCACAAGATTCACGCCTATACCGCCATGTATTGTTCCGACACTAAGTGTTGGACCGCCACAAGGATGTGATGTTTTCCGAAGGGAAAGATCAGTTGCCAATGATTCAAGCAGCAACGCAACTCGAGAAGCAGAATAAATCGCATTCGCCCCATTCTCTGGGTAAGAGCTGTGGCATGATCGACCACATACTTTCATGCGCCACCGTACGGCGCCTTTGTGTTGTGTTACTAAACGAAGGCTTGTCGGCTCAGCTACAACGACCAGATCAAAACCTTCAGAAAGAACTTTTTGCATTGATTCTTTTGCTGCATCATCTCCTTCATTATTGCTTTCGCTGTCATTTGTACGAAGTAATTTTGTAAATGCTTTTGCACCGGAAAAACCAAACTCTTCATTGACGCTTGCAACAAAGACAACAGCAGCAGGTCGTGTCTCTAGTACCGACAGTTGCTCAATTGCTGATATCATTGCAGCCATTCCTCCTTTCACATCGCAGGAGCCCCTACCATACAAGTGGCCGTTCTCAATAACCGGCACAAATGGTTGGATTCTCATCCCGTCTACAGGGACCGTGTCTTGATGGGCATCCCACAAAAATACTGGAGCGCCAGGCATAGTGGCCGGCAAAGTGACCACAACGTTATCTCGCCCCGGGGACACAGTCTGCCGAACTGGATTCAATCCGGCTTTTATAAGCCGGTCCACGAGGTACTCCGTTACCCTCCCTTCAAGGTATTCAGGTCCTGTAAGAGGGCGACCCATGGGATTTACGCTAGGAAGACGAACAAGATCAACCAAAATTCGAGTGGTATCAGCCATAGTGCGCCTTAAACTAGCATGTTTCTCAATAAATTCCTGAAAAAACAATCACAAGAACCGCTCGCTGATTTGGCTCATAGACTGTATAAGAGAGTGTCGGAAAAGTGCTGCACAGTGCATTCCTGACACTTGTTTTGTTACTTGAATTACGCGTTTTTCACGAAGTTACCGTACGTGTCATTGAATTGATTTTCTGGGCTTCTTTTTGCTTCCCTCCACATGCAGACAGCGATAAGCTAGTTCATGGACACTATTCTTCCTGTCTTGCTGTTCGTTGTAATCGCCGCAGCAGTTTCTGCGAGCCTCCTCATTCTTCCTCTTATAGTCGCGCCAAGACGAAAGAGTGCTGTGAAAGAGATGCCATACGAAAGTGGCATGGACCCCATTCATGATACCCGTCGACGGTTTGACGTACGATTCCATCTTGTCGCTGTGACTTTTCTTATTTTTGATGTTGAATTGCTCTTACTCTACCCATGGGCTGTTGCAAGTAGATCACCTGCAGGCATAGATGCAGCTGTCGCTGAAGGGATGATCTCGGGGAGAGGCATTGCTTTTGGCGGTGGCCTTGTCTTCATTCTTCTTATCGTTGTGGGCTTTGCGTATGACTGGCGAAAGGGAGTATTTCGATGGCGGTAACACAACCAGAATCACCTAGCCTAGAACTGCCTGAAAATGTTGTTGTGAGCCGACTCGATGAGCTCGCAAGTTGGTGTCGTAAAAACAGCTTGTGGCCAATGCCATTCGCAACTGCTTGTTGTGGTATTGAACTTATGGCAACAGGGGCTGCGAAACATGACCTGTCTCGGTTTGGTGCTGAAGTTTTTCGATTCAGTCCTCGTCAATGTGACTTGATGATTGTTGCAGGACGCGTCGTTATGAAAATGCTCCCAGTTCTTCAACGTATCTGGCAACAAATGCATGAACCAAAATGGTGTATATCAATGGGTGCCTGTGCAAGCACGGGTGGAGTTTTCGACACATACGCTGTTGTCCAAGGAATTGATCGTTTTATTCCTGTTGATATGTATGTACCAGGCTGCCCTCCACGTCCCGAACAATTGATTCAAGCGATCATCGACCTACAAGATAAGATTCAGGCAGAAGGGACCGTCGCAGGACGGGAATTCAATACACGTCAGCGCCAAGATACAAAACGAGCCTTAGTTGAATGCCCTGATAACCTTACTCTTGATGCATCTCGTAACCCAAATTTACAACGTGAACTTTCAAACTCAGCTATCAATCTAAATTAGTTTTACATTTCCTTATTCACCGTAAACGCGATGACCAACACATCTGAACCAAGCACGGATGACGCAGTGGAAAATGCTCACGTCAGTGCGATCAATGCATTCTGTGGGCCTGTTGAGTCCTCAATATACCGAGACCAACAGCGGGTCATTGTGCCAGTCGAGAAGTCTTTCGACGCACTCTCCATGCTCAAAGACCGTGGCTTTGATCTGTTCATCGATGTCACATGTGTTGACTATCTCGAATATCGTAAGGCCAAGCACCGTTATGGATTAGTCTACTTGTTGGCTTCCACGATAAACGCTGAGAGGCTCACGGTACGAACTTTTGTCGATGATCCTCAACCAACAGTTGCAAGTGTTGTGCCCCTATGGGAAGCAGCTAACTGGCTGGAGCGTGAAGTGTGGGATCTATTTGGCATTCATTTTACAGGCCATCCTGACTTACGACGTCTTGTCATGCCCGAAGAATTTACTGCCCATCCCCTCCGTAAGGATTATCCACTTCAAGGGCGTGGTGAGCGTCACAACTTTCCGGTCATTACTCGCGACCACAGCTGAACCCTATTGTCGACTACCTGTATGTCTATTGCCCCAACAGAATTTGAATCTTCGCCAGAGGCAAGAAGCGAAGACTACCTTTGGACCTTGAACTTCGGCCCACAGCACCCAGCGACGCACACAACATTACGGCTTGTTTTAAAACTTGATGGTGAGCGTGTTGTTGATGCAATTCCTGAGATGGGCTACCTCCACTCTGGCTTTGAAAAAATTGCGGAACACCTTACTTTCAATCAGTACGTTACTGTCACTGATCGGATGAATTACATTTCCCCGATGGCAAACAATGTGGCCTGGCATCACGCCGTTGAAACACTTCTTGGAATCAACCTCACGCCACGTTGCACCTATATCCGAACAATTGTTGCTGAACTCGCACGAATCAGTGATCACCTTTTAAGCAACGGTGCAGTTGGCCTTGATACTGGAGCATTCACTTACTTCCTCTATGCATTTTATCAGCGAGAAGTGATTTATGACATTTTCGAGACGCTTTGCGGGGCACGATTTACCAACAGTTACACGCGTGTCGGAGGTGTCTCGCACGATTTCACCCCACTTGTCATTGAAAAGATTCGGGCGTTCGTAAAGACATTTCCGAAAACGCTTAACGACATGCAGCGATTACTTAACCGTAATCGTATCTTTGTTGATCGTACACAAGGTGTTGGCATACTCACAAAAGAGGAAGCTATCAACCGAGGTGCAACCGGCCCCGTTGCTCGGGCGAGCGGTGTTACTCGGGATCTACGACGAGACGAGCCCTATCTCTCTTACAATGACTTTGACTTTCAGATTTCCTGCGCCTCAGCTGGTGATTGCTACGCACGGTATCTTATTCGAATGCAAGAGATGCGAGAAAGCCTCAAAATAGTTGAGCAAGCCATCGAGCACCTGCCAAGCGGCCCTGTGAACATTGGCATCGATGAAAGAACGACTCTTCCAACAAAAAATCAGGTGTACTCAACGATCGAAGGTACTATTTCACATTTCGAACTCAGTATGAGTAACAGAGGATTCGAAGTTCCGTGTGAAGAGTCTTATGCCGCCATTGAGGCACCGAATGGGGAGCTAGGATTTTATATTGTTGGTGATGGTGAGGATCAGGCTTACAGAGCTCGATGCAGACCTCCTTCTGTTTTAAACTTCGCGATGTTTCCGCATCTTATTCGGGGACACACGCTTTCGGATGTCGTGGCGGTGCTTGGAAGCCTCAATATTATTGCCGCGGAGCTTGACCGATGATTGCAAATCACAGAATTCTTACCGACGACATGGTTGCACGGATCGAAGCTTTGGCTTCGCGGTACCCAACCAAACAAGCCCTAACATTGCCCGCACTTCATATTGTTCATGATGAACTCCGACATGTTCCACTAGAAGCTGTCGTAGAGATAGCAAAACTTCTCGATCTCGCCCCGGCAGAAGTTCAAGACACTCTTACTTTTTACCAATTCTTTTATCAAACAAAGCCACATGGAAAAGTTCGAGCGTTCGTATGTCGCTCTATCTCATGCGCTCTTCGTGGTGGCGAACAAGTGCTTGACCATTTGTGCGAAAAGGTAGGAATAAAGCCTGGCGAAACAACGCCCGACGGCACCATTACTATTGAGCCTGCTGAATGCCTCGGGGCCTGTGACTTTGCACCTTGCATGCTTGCAGGAAACGACTTGCATAAAGATCTAACGCGTGAAAAAGCAGATGCCTTTCTCAACTCAGTTGGGAGGCAGAACGAATGAAGCCCTCTGATACATTTCAACCCGTACTCCTCGAAGCTGCCGGTATCAAGGATGGCTTCAGTATTGAAAGCTACCGCAGTCGTGGTGGATACGCTCCGCTTGAAAAGTTACTTGCAGAGAAAGAGCCGGCTGAAGTTGTTGAATTGGTAAAATCCTCTGGCCTTAGAGGGCGTGGTGGGGCTGGCTTTATAACTGGCTTAAAGTGGACGTTTCTTCCAAAAGATCATCCAGGGCCAATCTATTTATGTGTCAATGCAGACGAAAGTGAGCCAGGCACATTTAATAATAGAATCTTGATGGAAGACGACCCCCACCAAGTTCTTGAGGGGATCATTATATCGGCCTATGCCACACGAGCCAGTACTGCATATATCTACCTACGATATGAATATCCAAAAAGCTGGGATGCGCTTCAAAAAGCTATTGATGAGGCGTACGAGGCTGGGCTTCTTGGCGACAACATTCACGGCAGTGGATTTTCTCTCGATATATACCTTCATCGTGGCGCAGCTGCTTATATTTGTGGAGAAGAAACTGGTCTTATCGAAAGCCTTGAAGGCAAACGGGCATGGCCTCGCATCAAGCCTCCATTTCCTGCGATTGAAGGTGTTTTCCGGAAGCCCACGGTTGTGAACAACATCGAGACAATGGCATGCGTAGCACAGATTGCTAGGCGTGGCATTGA
>Ga0233437_1006975_pt1 | contig 11196 bp, 10 predicted proteins | sample SI_122_August201_FD_182714 | JGI IMG/M metagenome (GOLD analysis project Ga0233437, IMG submission 182714) | Seawater microbial communities from Saanich Inlet, British Columbia, Canada - SI_122_August2016_200_MG | ecosystem: Environmental > Aquatic > Marine > Inlet | place: Canada: British... | reverse complement strand
TTAATTCTTGCTTTCAGTTCTACACTTGTTGTAATTAAAATGCTCTCAGATAAAAAAGAGCTAGATACACTTCATGGACGAATTATGCTTGGAGTTCTATTAGTGCAAGATGTAATTGTTATTATTGCTATGACTTTGCTTCTTAATACAAATGTTTCTGCAATGGATTTTGTAGAATTAATTTTAATGGGTCTAAGTATACTTGCTGCTGCAGGTATTGGTGCTAAATATATACTTCCTCTTTTCTTTAGCAAAGTTGCTGAATCTCAAGAGCTTTTGTTCTTATTTGCTTTAGCATGGTGTTTCTTATTTGCAGGAGCTGCAACATATCTTGGATTTTCAATTGTAATTGGTGCATTTATTGCAGGAGTTGCTCTAGCAAATTTCCCATATAATATTGAAATAATTGGTAGAGTAAAACCAATAAGAGATTTCTTTGTAACCATATTCTTTGTAGCAATTGGAATACAAATTGTTCCTATATTAGATAAAGCGCTTCTAATTCCAATAATTGTTTTTACATTAACTATTCTTTTACTAAAACCTCTTATTATTGCATTTATTGTAAGTATGCAAGGTTATGCTCGAAGAACTGCATTTTTATCTGGATTTGGACTTGCACAAGTTAGTGAATTCTCAATAATACTTGCAATGCAAGGAGTTTTAATTGGTCATATTTCTGAAAGTTTACTTTCAATCACAATAATAATAACTGCAATAACAATGTTGTTAACAACATATGTAATTAAATATAGCAACAGAATATATAGTTTTGTTGGACACTTGCTTTTCTTTAACAGACACACAGATCATGAAATTACACATATTCAACATGAACTTAATAGACATATTGTAATATTTGGTGCAGATAGAACTGGCAGAAAAATTGTTGACTCATTAAGAGAATTTACAAATCAAGTTGTTGTTGTAGATTATAATCCAGATATAATTCATGGATTAATATCTAGAAAAGTTAATTGTATTTGTGGTGATGCAGAAGATATAGAAATACTTGATAGACTTGAACTTGACAAAGCTTATGCAATTATATCCACAATACCAAGTCATTCTGTAAACCGTGCAATAATACGCAACCTTAAGCGAAGAAATCATCATGCACTTTTCTTAAGTGTTGCAGAAAATAGTGAAGAAGCTTTAAAATTATATGAAGATGGTGCAGATTATGTTATATTACCTGCAATGCTAGCTGGTGAAAAACTAACAGATATTCTTCAAAATTTCAATAATCCTAAAGTAATTGATGTTTTAAGATTAAAACAAATTACTGATCTTGAGAAAACAAGAAGTAGAGAATTACTTGAAAAGCATGTTCCACATTTATTAAAATTTAGAGATGATGTCAAATAAATATAATTTAATTCTAAAGGACGTGAGTAAGAGTATTATTCCTTCTTCTAATGAACACAACAACGTTATTGAAGCAGCTAATGAAGTTATGCAAATAGTTAATGAAAAAGCAGAGAAATTTAAAGCAGAATTAGTTATTGGTGGATCTGTTGCAAAAGGAACTTGGCTTCCAGGCATAAGTGATATTGATTGCTTTTTGAGATTTGATCATATTCAATATAAAGACGAGAGCGAGCAACTACCTGAATTTGCTGAGAAAATAATTAAAGAGTGTTTTAAGGATTACATAAGATTGCATGGATCAAGAGATTATTTTCAAACAAATTACTTAGGATTTGACATTGAAATAATACCTGTCTTAAAAATAAACAAGCCAGATATGATGAAGAACATAACAGATGTTTCTCCACTTCATTTTATATGGCTTAGAAAAAGAACAAGACAATTAAATCTTGGTAATGAAATAAGAATAGGTAAGAAATTCTTTAAAGCAAATAATTTATATGGTGCTGAATCATTTATTCGAGGCATATCTGGACATGTAATTGAGGTACTAACTATTAATTATGGTGGATTTGTAAAATTACTAAAAGCAATTAGTAAATGGCAAGATCGAGCAACAGTTGATCCTGAAAATAGATATGTAAATGAAAAGCAAATGATGCTTTTAATGAATGAATCTAAAACAATGAGTCCGTTAATTGTTGTTGATCCAATTCAGCCAGAAAGAAATGCATCTGCAGCGCTTTCAAAAGAAAAGTTTGATGAACTAAAAAAACTAGCTAAGAAATTCTTAACTAATCCAAGCACTGCAGCTTTCAAAGAAAAAATAATTACTGCAGATAAAATTAAAAGTCGGAAAACAAAAAACAATTTACTTCTTTTCTCAGCAGCCCCTGATAAAACTGTAACAATTGATGTTGCTGGTTGCAAAATTCTAAAACAGTTTGAATATATCACAGATATTTTAGAAAAATTCGACTTTAAAATAGTAAAACAAGATTGGTATTGGGATAAAAAGAACGCGGCGTTATTATGGTTTTATGTTAATCCGAAAAAACTATCTTCAGACTTCCGGCACTGGGGCCCACCAACAGAATTAATTCAACATACTACTGCTTTCAAAAAAGAGTGGAAGAAATACAAAGTAAAACAATCCAAAGGCAAGCTATATGTTGACTTCCCAAGAAAAATAAGAACTACAAATGATTTCTTAGCTGAATTAAAAAAAGACAAAGATCTGAATGTAAAAATATTATGATAAAATCAAAAGCGCAAATTAAAGATACTTGGAACAAAATTGGTAAAAAATATGGTGGATATCGAAGAAAGCCATGGAAAGAAATTAAATATTTTATAGAAAATGTTGACGATGATTTACTAGATCTTGGCTGTGGAAGTTGTGCAAATACAAAAGTTGTTTTAGATAAAGGAATTAAATTATATGGTGTTGATTTCTCAAAAGAAATTTTGAAACATGTTCCTGAAAAAGTTATTAAAATAGAAGCAGATTGCACAAAAATTCCATTAAAACGTAAGTTTAAATATATAATATCGATAGGTATGTTACATCATTTAACTACTGAAAAAGATAGAATTAATTGCTTGAAAGAAATAAAACGATTACTTGCAAAGGATGGTGAAGCACTAATTACTGCATGGTATTCTAAAGAAAAAGGTGATAAAATGGTGGATTGGGGAGGATATAATTATAGTAGATATTATCATTTTTTCTCAAAAAAAGAATTAGAAGATTTGCTCAAAAAAGCAAGTATTAAAAATTTTAGTATAATTAAAAGCAAAGCTTCCACTAAAATAAATTATTTTATAAAAATTAAAAAATAAAGGAACTTATTGAAAATCAAATAGATTTTCAATTCCGCAATTGTCACTGACAATGGCGTTATTTAAGTTCCTTAACTAAGATTACTCTTGCTCGTATATCTGCGTTTTTATCTGATTTTGTTATTACAAACTTAACTCGCTTTTTGTCAATTACTTCAGCTAAACCTTTGTCAACAGAGCCGTCCATAATAATTGCAAATACATTTTCACTTATATCTGATAATGTCTCTTCAAGTTCTTTTACTGGAACTTTTCCAAGAATGTTTAAACCATCGTCAAGAACATAAGCTCCTCGAGTTCCAATTAGATCATCTGCCAATTCTTTTAGAGTATCTTTATGCTTTTCAATAAATGAATCTTTTCCAGTTGATCTACTTGATCTAGTGTCTCTAGAATCTCTAGAATAACTTCTTGATCTAGTTGGTCTTTCTCTACTTGTTGAACTTCTTGTAGTAGATCTAGTTGTTGAAGTTCTACTTGTAGTAGATCTAGTTGGTCTTGTTGATTTAGATCCGTCACTAGAACTATTTTCATTTGTAAATTCTTCCCAATTTTGTTTTGCTCTAAGTGCTTTTTGGATCTCTTTTAATGTTAGTTCTTCAACTTCTTTTCCATCTGGAGCTTTTGTTACAAAATCAATATCAGCTAAGCTAGATAATTTTTTAATAACTAAATCTCCTCCACGATCTCCATCAACAAAAAGCGTTACAACTTTCTGGCGCATTAAATTAGTTAAAGTATCTGTTGCGTCTTTACCATTTAAAGCAATGCAGTTTCGCATACCATATTTAAGTAATGTTACAACATCTGCTCTACCTTCAACGATAATTACTTCATCAGAGCCATCTATCATTGGTCCTGCAGGAAGCTTATCTTTACCATATTCACTAACTTCCATAGAACGAACTGTTTGAGTTACTTTGTTTGTAAATTCTGTTGAATCTGGTAAGGTTTCAACTAAATTCTTAAGCAGCTCTTCTGCTCTTTTAAGTATAAAATCTCTCTTTGATACTCTTACATCTTGAATATCCTGAACAGTAATTCTAGAATTACATGGTCCTACTCTATCAATTGTCTCTATAGCTGCTGCTATAATTGCAGTTTCAGATTTTCCCATGCTGGATGGAATTATAATTTCTCCTTCAGATTTTCCACCTTGGTTCTTTAGATTAACTTCTATACGGCCTATTTTGCCTGTTTTTTGCAGTTCTCTAAGCTCTAATTCTGAGCCTAATAGTCCCTCTGTCTGGCCAAATATGGCACCTATAACATCAGGTCTGTCTGCAATACTTGTAAGCGAGATCTTCGCAATTACATTATATTTTATTGATACTGGACTTATTTTTCCCATTTTGTTTGCCTCATTTTTTGCTTAATTTACTTCAGAAATATATTATCTAGACTCTCAACTACTTGAGAATTCGCTAGCCTAAGCAGCGTTTTTCCAATTTTGGTGTTCACATGAACACCCTGAGATTGAAGATGATTTTTCATTTTCTTAGTCAATTCCAGACCTTTTGGGTCTGAATCTAACATCAGTATTACCTGACGCGATTTTTGAGCTAATGTTTCTGAAGTTTCTATTAAGCTTTTTTTGTCACAATTTAACAAGAAGATTTTAGAATCAATTCCAAGCTTTTCTAAAGCTCGTTTATCTTTCTTACCTTCGACGACAATTATCGCGTCTTGATTATTAAGTTGATTTATGATTTCCTTTATGTTATCTGTTTTTTTGTTGAACATACGTCTTCTTGTTGTTGTATAATAGCATGATTTTAGATTTAAAAGCATTTTGTTTTACTATATATTGCAAATTTAAGCTTTTTAAATAGCAAAATCTATAAAATTAAATGGAATCTTTTAAGAAAAGAATAGAATTTGAAGGTTCAACTAAGGATATTGCGTTAGAAATATGTAAAGATTATAATCTTGGAGAATTTAAGTCAAGCAAGCTTATTTTATGCGGTTATGAAGATTATAATTTTATTTTAGAAACAACAAAAAAAGAGTATTTTGTTAAGGTTTTTGCTTCATTTAGAGACCAGAAGGGTTGTGAGAGATACATAAATATAATGGATAAAGCTATTGAAGCAAAGATATCAACTCCAAAAATATACAAAATTAACAATAATTCATTATATTCAAAAACAATTAGCGGATCAAACATTAGATTATGTGTTATGGAACATATTGAGGGAAAAACCTTTTATGAGCTTGGAAGAAAACTAACTCCTGAAGAAATAAAAATCGTTGCTCGTCAAGCTGCACATATAAATTCTATAGATTTACATCCAAATCATATTTATGATTCTTGGGCAATTACGCATTTTCTAAAAGAATACAAAGAAAAAAGATCGCACTTAAAACCTAAAGATCAAGCAATGATTGATCCATTAGTCAAAGAATTTAAAGATATGAATATTGATTCTCTTCCACATTGCTTTGCACATGGAGATATTATTGCTACTAATTTGATGAAAGATAAAAACAATAAATTAAAGATAATTGATTTTTCAGTATCAAATTATTACCCTCGAATACAAGAGTTAGCAGTGATATCTTGTAGTTTATTATTAGATCGACGTGGTTGGAACCCAACAAAAGAAAGTGTTGACATTTTGTTATCTGAATATCAAAAAATCACTCCTTTAACAAAAAGAGAACTTGAAGTATTTCCAACATATCTTAAGCTTGCACATGCAATGCATATATTAGGCGCAGGATTTCAAGAAAGTGCTGAAAATAATCACTCTGATGAGAATAAATATTGGTTAAATACAGGTAGAAAGGGATTAGAACAAATGGTTGATTAAGGAAGGCCTACTTAATTACAAATTGTTTACCCATTTTTCATACAGTAGTTCTTCGCAATAATCTAACATCCTTCTTGATCCAATTCCTGTAATAATTACTTCTGCAAGTAAAGGATCACTTGGAATTGTAATATCAGGTGAATCAAAAGTTTCTGTATCTCTAACAATTCTATATTGTTCTGAAGTTAAAACATAAGTTTCTCCTGCTTGTGTAATTGTATATGAACCATTTCTGTTTCTAATAGTATGGCGCGTATAATCTACATCATCACAAGGTATAATTTTTTCTTGAGTATCTTCTTCAATACCAAAATTTCTTACAGCATCTCTATATTCTGATTCAGTATATTTTGATTCTGTATCCGTTCCATAATCAATGCAACCACTAACTAAAAATATTGTAATAAAAATATTTACATACATTAGTTTATTCATTTTCTTATATATATAAACAAAATCATAAAAAGTCTTCGAAGTATAATTTATTTTGTATAATATATTATTTTCAATATATATTTAAATAACATTATTGCATTTAATATTCATTGTAAGAGATGAGTGGAGGGTGCTGTGTTAATAGCCAAACCATGGCCTAATCGCTTTTAGCCCCTTATGGGGGACCTCTCTTGCATTTCTAATATAAAATCACCAACAGTAGTTATATCAAGAACTAAATCATATTGTCTTAATTTTCTACACATTTTTGCATGTTTATGTGAAGGATGTACATCACCAACACCATTAAATTTTGGTTTAATACGCAAGTATTCATCTTTTTCTGAATCTTCTAGTAAGAAACCTAACAAATATTTATTGAGTTGACGAGTGTTTGAACCATCTGGACAAATCTGAAGTTTTGCAATATCATTAAGAAAAGGTTTTAAACAAAAATATAACATTATTGCATGCATTTTTGTAACTTTATCTTCTACATGTGAAAATCGTTTTTTAGTTTTAATATTATGTTTTACTCCAGAAGGCAAACACACACTGTATTTTAATGAATCATTAGCAATAACTAAACAAGAATCTTTACTAATATGATTTACTTGGATAGACATATCTATTTTTGCATTATATCCAATTAATGCTGGAACCATCCACATATAGAATAATGTATAATTAAACGATTTGTCTAGTTTATCATATTAAAACTCAATATCTTCTTATCATTAAGGCACCACCTTATCTGCTTCTTAGAAACTATGGAAGGCCTACATTGCGGAAGATTTCATTGATTTTATCTTCTTTCCAGCCCTTTTTCTCTAAAGTATCTTTAATTTGTGAGTATGAAAATCCTTTTCGTCTAGTGGATCTTATATATTCTTCAAGATTTGATTCTGGAGTTTTAATTGAAGGCATTTCAGGCATTGTTGTATCCATATTTGTTTCATTTACTTCTTTGCCACCAAACTTTGGAATCTTAAGCATATGTAAGATATCTGTTATTCTAGAAAAGTCAAAGCCCTGTTTGTATAATATAAAAACGATTCCTACTGCAGCAAGAATTATTACAAGTAAAATGATTGTTGAGGAACTTGACTTACAATCACTTGGGCAAGTATCATTACTTTCCATACTTTCTTGGCAGGTTCCATCTCCACAATGACAGTCTGTCAAGCAAGTTTCTGAATTTTCTCCAAATTCACATATATTATTGCCACAAACAGCATCAGAATTATCTTCATCATCTTTACCATAATCAATTACTCCAATATCATCTCCAATACTATCTTCATCTACGCATGAGCAATCACTTGCGCAACTTCCACCATCACATGCACTTACTTCACCAATATCACATTCTTCATTTCCCGTAACTAATCCATCTCCACAATAGAAATCAATACCATAATCTCCATCAATCCCATCACTTGAACTCTCCTCTGAAAGGTCGATAGTTATTCTTGTTTTTCCAGAGCCATCTTCATTATCAAATACCCATAGAGTGATTTCACATTCTGTTTCTTTTTCCTCGTCATATTCAGAGCAAGCATATTTATCTTCATATTTGTGAATGGTTTTTTGCTTTGTTGAAACTGAATCTGGATATATATTAAGAATATCTTCACCATATTCTAATTTACATGAGCATGGAACTTGCTCATCTTTATCATAATCATCTAACGAAATGGCTTCTTCTTCATCACAAGATTTGCTTCCTGTTGCTGCCTTACAAATTATCTCATCGTATTTATTCGTCTCAAGATAACCCCATGGCTCAGTTCTATCTCCAAAATCCCATAAATAACTAGTGATATTACCATCTGAGTCAGTTCCTTCTGCTCTAAAGTATATATCTTCATTACTTCCTGCTTTGTAAGTTTCATCATCCTCTGGGAAAGAAATTCTAGCAATTGGATTTTTATTTGGTTTATCAACACATGCATTCATTCTATTTGCAAATAATTCATTAAAATTATTATATTCAGGATTTACCATATATCCATTTTTACAACAATAGCCTGTATGTGCAATTCTTTCGCCTCCAAGCGCACATCTCTGGCTAAATTCACCATATGGACTTCCAAGAGCATCTGAATCTGCTAGAACAATTCCAAATTGCTTTGTATCTGAAGAAAGTGTTGTTTTATCTGTAATTGTGAGAGTTATTGCGCAGCTCTTATCAGGTCCACAAACATCAGAATTAGCAAAAGGATATGTAAATGTCTGGCGATTATCTGTATATCCATCATAAATTTTTCCATCTGAATCAAATTGCAAACAAGTGCAAGGAGACTCGTCTTGACATTGACTCTCACAAATTGGATTTACACAAGAATCTACACCATTTGTGCAAAGGAAATTATCTAAATTACCCCATGGATCATTATGAATCTCAATATACCAACTATATTCTAAATTATTACCTGAACTATCTACAAAATAACATTCTTCTCCACTATAACAAGTTGATGATTTAAATTGACTTTGTGATGCATCAAAAACAACCTTATATAGCTCTGGCTCTGCTTCTGGATCAGCAGGTTCATAAGCTTCTACATTAATATAGTATATATCTTTATTAGTTTCAGGTTCACCTGCAACAGTGTAATTTATTTTAGGCATATTTGCAGTGTCTCTTTCAATTTCTAATGTATCAATATCTTCAAGAATATCTCCTCTAAAATCATTAAAATATGCTTTAATATAACATACAGATTTATCTCCTGAAACTTCACAATCTGAGAACAGATATGGCTCATCATCTTCGATAAGATTTGTATATTCATTTTCTGTTTCTTCACTAATTCCTACTTGCGTAAATTGATGTGGATATACACTTCTCCAAGGCATTTCTTCATCAAATTCTTCTGTATCATTACAAACACAAGGGCTGCCATCATATAAGCCGCCAACTTCTGTAACATAATAATCTTTACAATATTCGCCATCAGTCATAATACAACATAATGCGCCTTGCATATCACAATAAATATTATGTCCAACTATTCCTGCAGGAACTGCATTTTTAGAAGAAAACAACCAAGTATTTGGACTTACTCCATCTTCAAGATTTACATTAGTTGCAGTTATTTCAACCGCAGAAAATCCAATATTTTTAATACGCTGAACTATATTTCTTGCATAATCATATGTATGAACTTTTATGGAAAATTTTACTTCACCTAAACACTCACCATCACAACCATCACCTAAAACATCATTGCCATCATCACATTCTTCATAACCTTCATCTACAATTTCATCTCCACAAAATCCACCATTAAGAGATAATACTGCAGAGCAATCTGCATTACATATAGGACATATGGCTCTATATTCACAATCTGCATCAGTTTCAGTAATAGTATTACCATCATCACAAGCTTCTCCTGTATCAACAGTTCCATCTCCACAAGCAGCCCAAGCTTGACCCATACCTAGCACAAGTATAAGAATCAATACAAATTTCAAGTGCTTCATTTCTTAATCCTCCTAAGCGCTTTTTTAGCTTGCTCAATATTTGGTGAAATATCTGGAATTTTCTTTAGTAATATTCCATCATTAGATATATTATAAATATAAAATCCCGTTCCAGGAGAGATTTTTAGTTTTTCTCGAATTTCTTTTGGTATTACAATCTGACCGCGATTATCAATTTGAGAAATCTTAAGCTTACTCATAATTTAAGATATTGTGTTATTATTTAAGTTTTTCTGAAATTCGGAATATCAGAATTTACGTATATTCGGAATATCAGAATTTACGTATTTTCTGAATTTCTGATTTTACGTATTTTCTGAATTTCAGAATTTTTATTGAAAATTATAAATTTTCAATTCCGCACCGAGCTAAAGCAAAGCTTTAGCGTGGCCAAGAAAATTGCTATGCAATTTTCTCTGGAATTAGTTTACTAATTAGCATTATTCAATATAATCTCCAAAATGATACACATCAAGATATGCTTTCATTTCATTATAGAAATCCCATCCTTCCTTCCAAAGTTCTAATTTTAATCGCTCAAAAGTTCCTGCATAAAGATACTTTTCAAAAAAAGATTGCAAAAATTTATTTATTCGGTTAGTTTCCCACTTTGCGCCATAATCCATTACAAGAATTGCAGTTACGCGCATAACAATATTACCTGTCTGAAGCTTTATGTCTTTACCTTCTTGCTGCATTTTTACATCATTAATACCATACATTTCCCATTTAACTCTAATCTCAAATCTAGAATACTCATCAATGTTTCTTGTGCATTCCCATTCTATTTTAATCTCACGACCGCCCGGTTTTGATTTTTCTTTGTATTTTTTTTCAACAACATCAAATCTTCGCCAATCTAACCAATCATGTGCATGTTTGTATACTTCTTTAACATCAAATAATTGACCCGTAAGATCTATTTTTACCTCTCGGAAGACATCATACTTAACCATTGCTATATTAGTATTGTATACTCATTAATATAAATGTTTCCTCAGCTATTTGATACAAAAAATATTATTAATCTAAGCAGAGCTCAGCTAATATAGTTCAAAAACTATATATAATTCAGCATATAATTAAATTATGAATAATAAGAAAGGTCTTACCCCCGTTATAGCTGTAGTTCTATTACTTATGATGACTGTTGCTGCTGCAGGTGCTGCATTCTTCTGGTTTGTCAGAATTCAATCTGAAATGCAAGGTGGAACAGAATCTTATTCTGAACAATTATCTGAAA
>Ga0233437_1006973_pt1 | contig 11197 bp, 14 predicted proteins | sample SI_122_August201_FD_182714 | JGI IMG/M metagenome (GOLD analysis project Ga0233437, IMG submission 182714) | Seawater microbial communities from Saanich Inlet, British Columbia, Canada - SI_122_August2016_200_MG | ecosystem: Environmental > Aquatic > Marine > Inlet | place: Canada: British... | reverse complement strand
AAAGATACTTATTTCTTCATATCCGGAACTGTTAGAGAATGTTACTATTGATTCTGTTAATTTTGGAAATTTAAATTTAATGAGTAAGATTTATATTAGTATTAATCCTTATGATGGTTATCAACAAGCTTTGAATGATTTTCAGAGTAATATACAAATTTTACCTCAAACTGTTTATGCTTGTTATGAAGATAATGATCTTTGTTCTGATATGGTTTTGAAAGATTGTGATGATGCTGTTGATGGGATTGGAGTTATTATGTTTAAGGAGACAAATTCTTCTAATTCTGTAACTTATAGTGGTAACTGTTTGGTTATAGAAGGAAAAGATTTATTAAGTGTTACTGATAAATTGATTGTAGATTACTATGGCTAAAGATAATAGTGCTTTGATAATTGGAATAATTGCTGCTTTGATTGTGTTAGGTACTGTTATTTATTTTTCAGATTTTAATAGTACTAATGTTTATCAGTATTCAAATGGAGATTCTATTTTTGATGTGAATGTTCTTAATGAAGTTGAAACACAGATTAGAATTACTATTGGTGATTCTGAGGAAGCTTATATTTTGAATTTGCGAAATGATCCTTTGTCTTTAGAAGATATTTCTGTTACTGGAAATATTGCTCAAAGAATTATAAATGATCAAGAAATATATATTGTTATTAATCCTAATGCTGGTTTGAGTTCTAAAGCTACAATTGCTGCATTGGAGATTGATAAAATTATTGACAATCAGTTTTTTTATAATATTCCTGTTTCTAGTGCAATGACTGAAGAGTATGGTGAGTATCCTATTGTGACTTGTGATATGGCTAATGATGAGTATAGTGTTATTTACTTGGGTGTTGCTGATGAGACTGCTGTTTATGTTGATGGTTATTGTATTATTGTAGAAGGTGCTGATGAGGATGATTTGATTCGTGCTGCTGATCGGTTAAGTTTGCATTTATTGGGTATTATGTCTTAGGCTTGCTTTTTTTTGCTTAGAATGCTTTATGAATTAGAAATTTTTTTAAAGATTAAAATCTATAAATTAATAATGAACAAAATTTATTTGCTTTTAATAATTATTTTTTTTTTGAGTAGTTGTACTTCAGAACAAATAGAATTAGAACAAATAGAAGTTAATGAACCTAGTTGTTCTGATAATGATGATGATGGTTATTATTCTGGTGAATTGTGTGGAGAAGGGACTCTTCTAGATTGTGATGATACTTCCTCGGAAATAAATCGTAAAGCTGAGGAAATTTGTGATGATGGAATAGATAATGATTGTGATGAAAAAATTGATGATGAAGATACTGAATGTTATGGATGCGAAAATTATTTAGATTGTGATGAAGGAGAAAATTGTGAAAATAATGAATGTGTTTCTTTAAACTGTGGTGATTGTCAATATTATATTGGTATTGGTTGTTATGATTATGCTTGTTGTTCTGATGAAGATTGTAATGAAGGTTTAATTAATACAAATTATACTTGTTTAAATCCTGGAACAGATGAATCAGAATGTGCTTGGTTAGGTTATATTGAAGAAGAATCTTTTCCTTGTGAATCAGATGATGTTTGTTATACAGATTATTATTGTATTGATGGTTTCTGTGAAGGGCCTGGTTTTTATTTTGGTGATGATTTTGTTACAAAAGATAATATGGGAGATTTTTTTCCTTTATTAGATGATTTTGAAGAAATATCAAGAACTTTATATGTTCAACCAACATTTAGTGGTATAGAAGGTCCTTATTTTGTAATAGAGTATAGTGATAATACAGATCTAACTTTTGAAGATATATATGAAGAAAGTTTGAAAGAGTTTTTCTTGGATGGTTGGGCTTGGAATTCGGATGACACTAATTCTTATAGATTCAACAAGTTTTTTGAAGATTATTTAATTAAGTATTATTTTAGTGAAGAAACATCTAACTTAAGGATTTATTTTACACCAGAAGGAACTTATTCTTATGATTCTTTTTCATGTTTAAGTGATAGTGATTGTACTTATTCTCTTTATTCTTGTTATAATAATGTTTGTTCTTATTCAATGTGTGAATCAGATGAAGTTCAAGGTTTTGTTGGGGATTTTAATTGTGATGAAGAAATTATAGAGGAAGAGGTTGTTGAAGAGATTGTAAACATTGGTTCTGAACCATGGGACCCTCCTGTTCCAGGAAATATTATTAATTGTGTTGAGGATTATGATTGTTTTTTATCTTATGTTGATTCTTGTACTCCTGCTAAAGTTTATCGTAAACAAGGTGTTGAATTGTTTGGAATAATTATAAATGCAACTTATACTGATCAGATAAGGGGTTTTGATTCTGAAGATTGTGTTTTTTATATTAAAATGATTTCTTCATCAGTTAGTTATAGTGATACATTTACTCAAACCTTACTTGAACAAGGTGTTACTGAAGATGAGATAAATCTACAATTGATAGATTCAAATGAACAACAACAATTACTTGTTGGAAGAGAGGGTTGGTGTAAGTTTACAGAAACTGACCTTTATGGGATGTTAAGTAATTGGAATCAAGGATTTTATTCTTGGTCTGGATCTTGTGAACTTAATGATGAAGGAAAATGGGTTTGTTCATTAGGAGGGGATTTTGCAGTAGCTGAAGATTGTCAAGGAGATTATTTTGATCCCAACCTTTAGATAGCATATTTTAAATAGTATAGAATGTTTTTGTATTGTATGGCACATTATTATGACAAGAAACAGGATTCAGAGTTTGTATTAAATCAATTTGACTGTGTTATTAATGGCAAGTGTTATACTTTTTATACTGCACCTGGTGTTTTTTCTGCAAAAAAATTAGACTTTGGTACAAAAGTTTTAGTGCATAATATGCAGGTTAAGGGTAGGGTGTTGGATTTGGGTTGTGGTATTGGTATTGTTGGTAGAATTGCTTCTGAAAAAGCTACTGAGGTTGTTATGACTGATGTAAATAAAAGAGCTTGTAAGTTAGCTAAAATGAATTGTAGAAAGGGGAAGGTTCTTTGTGGTGACATGTATGAAAAGATTATTGGTAAGTTTGATGTGATCTTATTTAATCCTCCACAGGCTGTTGGGAAAAAGATTTGTTTTGAAATGATTAGTAAAGCTAAAGATTATTTGGTTAAAGGTGGAAGTTTGCAAGTTGTTGCTCGACATAATAAAGGTGGTAAAACTTTTATGTTGTTTATGGAGAAAGAGTTTGGTAATGTTGATACCTTGGTTAAGAGTGGTGGGTATAGAGTTTATATTTCTACGATATAATATTCATAAGCTTTTTTTTTACCTTGTTCTCTTACAAAGAATTTTATTGTTCTTGGGTTTTTAAATCCAAAATGGTCTTCATCGTGTGTTCTTTCACAGATAAATTCTTCTAATCTTTCTTCTTCTGGAACTTCTCCTTCTAGGAAATGAGTTAATTCTTCTGGTCCATTTCCTTCTCTTCTATAGACATGTACTACTTGAGATTCATTACTAATCCTTTTTATTTCGTATTCTAAGACAATTGATAGGTGTTCCATAGTTTTGGGTTTAAACTAATGTTATATAAAATTATTTAAAGAGGGATTCATTAGATTTTCTTATGATAATGGGTATATTGATAGGTATTGTTGTTTTTGCAGTTCTTTTTGTTATTGTAAAACTTATTCTTGAAAAAATGAAAAATAAAGAAAAGGTAGTAAAAACAGTAGCTTTGGTAATTAAAATTATTGGGATTTTGATTATTGGTACTGTTTTAATTATGGCTATTTTAGAATTTTTAAAATAACTAAATTTATTTAAAGAGGGATTCATTAGGTTTTATGATGAAAAAGGTGTTATTATTATTGTTATTGTTGTTTGTAGTGGGTTGTGAAGAGGCTGTTGTACAAGAGATTAGTTGGGTTGAGTATGAAGATGATAATGGTTTTAGTATTGATAAGCCTGATTGGAATGGTACTTCTGAAAGTGATGATAATTTGTTTACTGTGAATGGGATGGGGTGTATGGCGGCTGTAAATAAGTACAATGGGAATAGTGAGATGATGTTTGATTGGTTGAATTTGTATCTTGGTGAGCAAGGTGTTACTGTTTTTTCTTCTGATGAAGCTGAGAGGTCGTTTAGTTATTCTGCTTTTGTTGGAATGTTTTTGTTTAATACTGAGTTAAAGATTTTTGATTGTAATGGCTATGCTTATAATGCAATCTGGAGTTGCGAACAGAGTGTGTTTAATGAGAGTGTTTATTCTAAGTTTTTTGATTCTTTTAGTTGTGAAGAAAAAGAGATAGAGGTTGATTATTTTATGTATAATGAGGATGATTTTTATGTTACTTTGCCTGAATGGTCTGAGGTTGAGAATGAGGGTGCTTATGTTTTGAATGATGCTTTTTGTAATGTTTATGTTTTTGAAAATCAAGCTGGCTATGATGAAGTGTATGGGTGGTTGTATGATTCACTAGAAAATCCTGTTGCTATTGGTAATGTTTTAGAGTATACTCAAGATAATGGTGATAATGTTTTAAAGTCTAAGGCTGGTTTTAATTATTGTAATTATAAAACTTATATTGTTTCTTATACTTGTGTTGATTCAATGTTTATCGAGGCTGTTGCTGATGAAATTGTTGATTCTTTGTATTGTGATGCTGTTTATGAAGAAGAGGAAATTGAAGTTGTTGAGTTGATTGAAGAAGAAGAGGTAGTTGAAGAGGTTGAAGAGATTGAGGAAGAGGTTGTTAGTTTAGTGTTGCCTGAAGAGTATGGGTTTGTTGATGCTGGATGGATTGTTTGGTTTATTAATTCGAATGATTTCTTTACTTTTATTTTGGAGGATTATGATAAAGTTAATCTTGTTTTAGAAGATGATGTTAACTTTAATATTAAAGCTGATCTGGTTAATGGAGAGATTGTTCACATTGAAGAAGGGTTGCATTCTGATGGTGTGTCTGTGTATATTCCTGCTGATACTGCTGTTGAAATATTAAATAATGCTGAAAATATTAACTTTGTAAATTTCTTAGTGTTTGCTGCACAGGTTAGAACTGAGCCTGAAAGTTTGAAGCAGGATGTAATAAATAAGGTGTTGGGTTTGAGTTAGAAATTTAATTTAATAATTGTAAGAGCTCTTCACACCTTTCTTTTGCTCTTTCTAATTTTGATTTTATCATAGCTATTTCGGAACCATCCCATACATTATTATTTTCTTTAGCTGCATAAAAAAGTTTCCAGTATGCTTCTTCTAAAAAAGATTTTATAACTGCATCTAAGATATTATCTTTTGGTTCAGGTTTTAATGCATAAACTTCAGTAGTTATTGTTGGATAATCTTTATTATCCATCATTTTAAGTATTGAATCTATTTTTGCTTTAAGAGTTTGTACACTTTGGCACCATTCTTGTGCTGCATTTATCTCTGCTATTACTTTGTCTTTATTTTTTCCTATCCACCAGCTTCCCATGGATTTACCTGGTCTAGAGTAAACAGTCTCTTCATTGCTATTTATTATTCCCAGAGAAAATGCTAATTTTTTAGATATAAAATAATTTTCATCTAATAATTCATCTGTTTTTTCCTTAAGTGATTTGATTTTTTCTTTTATTCCATTATAATGATTTATCATCTCTTGTTTTTTTGTAGGTCTTTTAGATAACAAAGAAATAATTTCAGATAATGATTCTTTAACCATTATAAAAAGAATATTTTTTTTCTTTATAAAATTATTGTAAATACGCCGAGGATGGGATTCGAACCCATATATCCCGAAGGAAACAGGCTTACCTGATTGCTTCTCAAGGCTTACGCTTATGCTCCAAAATTGGAGTCATAATCTGCGCGGTACCAGATTGCGCCACCTCGGCAAGATCATTTAAGACTATGGAACTATCTTTTATATTTAAAGTTATCTGATAGGATAAAAATCTTTGACGTTGAAGATATTCTTTCATTGTTCTCTTAATTCCCCAAAGATCAAAAATTAGAGTTATAATTCCTTTAATTAGTTCTTTACTGGCAGAATGAAACATTATTGATCTATTTTTTTTAATTCCTCCATCTGTAATTAATACTCCTAAAAAGAAATTTTTCTTTTCTTCTATATCTCCTGATAAGATAAATGATGGGACTTGAACTATTGGTGCCTTTTTCCCACAAGGGATTTCAAATTCTTCATTTATTTTAGTAAATATTTTTTTTGAATATTTTTCAAATTCCCAAAGATCTTGCTTATTTTTTCTTTTTCTACACCTAATACTCCCTTTAATATCAAATAAATTTACAAAAAGGATGCTAAATCCTTTGACATAATCCTTATTTGTATTATAAAAATTAATGGGATAAACTCTATCTCCATCACCATTATGCTTGATTGAAAGACAACCATCCCCTGCTAGCATGCCTAGAAATAAAGCTAATTCTTTTTTGTTGACCATATTATTTAATATGTTTTAATCATATATTAATTAATACTATATAATTTATATAATAAGTTTTACTCTACTTCTTTATCAAGATTTTTTGCTGCAAAACTGCTGATAATATCAATGACATACTTTCCTTCTTGTAGTTTATAGACAATAGGTCTTCCTTTAAACAAGTCAACTAGGTCTAATTCATATTTGCCTGGTTTTTTAATTTTAATCGATTCAAAATCTAGAATGACTGGTTTGTCTTCAAATTTGTCACCTACTATGTCAAGAACATCTGATTCAATTTGATTCTTTTCTACTTTTGTAAGGTTTTCTGTAACTTCTTTTGCTTGTTCTACTGCTTCATCTTTTACAAAAAAGAAAAATCTTCCACTACACCCACACCCTTTTAATAACTCTTCACAGCCTGCTGGATAAAGTTTACCACATTTTACACATTGATGTGGCATTTATTTTCTCCCCCTAGCTTTTTTAATTAACAGTTCAACTTTTTGGGGATTCTTTTTAATCTCCTTTACAACTGTAGCAGGACCTATGATTGTGAAACCATCTCTATTTCCAATTAGTTTTCTAACTAACATTGTTTTAGCGTTTTCTACCCAATTTTGTTTGTTCTTTGATTCAGGTAAAACTGTGCAAAGTTCTATTCCTTTAAATGTTCTTGAAATGTCTTCCATTGTTTTTTGGATTAGTGCTGTTTCTTCTGTAGGTTTTAATTGACCTTGCAGTAAGACTACACTGTTCTTTTTAACAATTGTTAGTAGTTTGTTTATTCTTCTTTTTGAAGATAGTTCTGCTATTTCGTCGTATGCTACGAACTGTAGTGTTAACATTTTTCACCTCTTTATACTGTTTTGATTAGCTCTTCATAGAACTCATCAACATTATTCCCTTTTAATGCAGATACTCCTACAATTGGATATTGTGGGAATGCTGCTTCAATCTTTTTCATGTTTGATTTTTTTAAGTCAACTTTGTTTGCAACAATAAGTACTGGAATGTCTCTTGCTGCAAGGTTTCCTATAATTGTTATATTAACTTGTGAATATGGGTTTTTGGTAGAGTCAAGAACAACTACAACTGTGTCCATGTTGTCTAACCATTTGATTGCTTCAATAACACCTTTTGTTGCTTCTTTTGCTCTTTCTTTTGCTTTCTTTTTGTTCATTTTGAAAGCTGTAAATTCTTCATAATCAATCTTTGTTGCAATTCCTGGTGTGTCAATTAAATTGAAGGAAATTTCTTTGCCTTTCTTTTTAATATTAATCTTTTCTTTTACTTGGATTTCTCTTGTTTCGTGTGGAATCTCTGAAACAGTACCCATGTTGATCTCTTCACCTAACCAATCTTGACAGATTCTATTTGCTAATGAAGTTTTACCTGCGTTAGGTGGGCCATATAATCCAATTTTTACATGCTTTTTCTTTCTGAATACTTTAGCGAAAAATTTGTTAAAAAATATCTTTAATTTGTCTATCATTGTCAACCCTCTTATTAGTTAGAAAGATGTATTATTTAAATAGATTTCTATCCTTTGATTACACCAAGTGGAATCATCCTTGCAACTTTGAGTGAAATTCCTGCGTTGTGTGTGGATCTGATTACTTCATCAACATCTTTGTAGGCACCAGGTGCTTCTTCTGCTAGGACTTTTGGATTTGTTGCTTTTGAAATAATACCTTTGTCTGCTAAACTTTTTTGGATGTCATTTCCTTGGAATGATTTTATTGCTTGGTGTCTTGACATTGCCCTTCCTGCACCATGTGCTGAAGAACCAAATGTAAGTTCCATTGCCTTTTCTGTTCCAACAAGTAAGTATGAACAAGTTCCCATTGATCCTGCAATTAATACTGGTTGTCCTGGGAAAGCTCTGGTTGCACCCTTTCTATGAACATAAATTTCTTTTTTCTCTCCATTAACTGTGTGCTCTTCAAGTTTTACTGCGTTATGGCAAATTCCTGCTACTGTTTGCATGTCCATCTCTTGCCATTTTTTATCAAAAACATTTTCAAAACTTTCTCTAATCCATTGTGTCATAACAAGTCTATTAGTGAATGAATAGTTTACTGCACATTTCATTGCTGCAAAATAATCTTTACCTTCTTGTGATGTTACTGGTGCACAAGCCAATTGTTTGTCAGGTAATTTAATATTATATTTTTCTACTGCCTTTTCTTGGATTTTTAAATAGTCTGATGCTACTTGGTGACCAAATCCTCTTGAACCACAGTGAAGCATGATCAATACTTGTCCTTTTTTAATTCCCCATTCTTTTGCTTTTTCTTGATCATAAATATCTGTAACTTCTTGAATTTCTAAGAAATGGTTTCCTGCTCCTAAAGTTCCTAGTTGGGGTTTTCCTCTTTTCTTTGCCATCTCTGAAACTTTGCTTGGGTCTGCACCTGACATTTTACCATGTTCTTCCATATTTTTAAGGTCTTCTTCAGTACCATAACCATTTTTTACTGCCCATTCACAGCCATCTATTAAGACTTTGTCTAGGTCTTCATTTGATAATCTTAATTTCCCTTTTGAACCTACACCACATGGGATTTTATTGAATAGTTCTGGAACTAATTCTTTTATTTTAGGTTCAAGTTCTGGTTTTGTTAAGTTAGTTCTGATTAGGTTGATTCCACAGTTGATATCAAAACCGCATAAACCGGCTGAAATGATTCCTTCCTTTGCATCAAATGCTGAAACTGCTCCCATAGGTAAGCCGTAACCCCAGTGCATATCTGGAAGGCCTATTACTGGTTCTATGATTCCAGGTAACATTGCAACATTTGTTAGCTGTTCAACTGCTTCATTTTCTATTGCTTCTAGCATTTTTTCTGAAGCAATAATTTTACCATCAACTTTCATACCTTCTCTTACTGACTTAGGCAAAATCCATTCATTGTCATTAAGCTTTTTTAGCTGATCTTTCATAGGTTCTAAGAATTATTCTTGTTTTATAAGGCTTACTAATTTTTCAGTAAGTATTAAAAACTCTTTTATTTTGTATATGTGTATGGGATTTTTAACATTTATTTCAAGATTTTTTGGAGGGATTATATTTGGGTTAGGTATTACTCTCTTTATCTTGGTTTTGGTTTGTACTAATCTTATGACTCAGGTTGATAATATTGATGAAATTGTTTCTGATTCTGTTGATAGTTTTATTGTTGATAATGCTGATGTTTTGGTTGAAGAGATGTTGGATGCACAAGGTTTGGATTGGGAGGATTTGGAGCTTGCTTGTTCTATGGGGCAGGTTGAAGGGGATATTTGTGCAAATTTGACTTTGTATCAGGAGAATCCTTCTCTTTTAGTTGGTACTGAAGAGATGGTTGCACAGAGTGAAGGGCTTACTGAACAGCTGGGTCCTATGATTAGTGAGTTGTTTGCACCTGTAAGAATGGTTGATAACAATTCTTTTATTTTTGGGATGATGATTATTTGTTGTTTGGTTGGTGGTGGGTTTCTGGTGTTGTTTGGTGTTGAATGGAATATTTTTAAGTTCTTTTCTAAAATTTTATTTTCAGTAACTTGGGCTTGTTTAGGTTGGTGTTTAGGTTTATGGTTTGTTGCTGGAATGGAAACTGGTGATCTTTTGAGTTATTTGCCTATTAATGGAATGGAAGGTGCTATGGTTGAGTTTAGTTTGCAATTAATTTTGGATATTATTCAGCCTGCTTTGAATCCTTTGGTTATGCCTCTTTTAGTTATTGGTTTGGTTGCTTTGGGTTTATCTGTTGGTATGTTTGTTTATGGGTTTGTAGATAAATGGAAAGCTAAGAAGAAATCTTCTAAAAAGAAAGAGTAGGGTTAATTATAAGCTTTGACAACATTATATATCTAAGCTAACTGTTACTTTGTAACCTTCATTGGTTTTTTCAAATTTGTAGCCATAGTTTGTTACTGCTTTTACTACTGTTTCACCTTTTTCTGGTGCTGTTGTTTCGCCGTATACATTAGCTTTTAGTTCATTGTTTTCTATGCTTAGAATTTCAAACTTTGAGAAAAACATTTCTTCAATATCTACCATTGCAATCAATTCTTGTAACCATGCAAACAATAATTCTTCAACAGAATCAGATTTTACTGTAACTTCTCTTTTATCTTTAGGTTCAACATCATGGCAAATTGTTTCAAACATTGCATGTGCTGCATTCTCGAACACTTCTTTCAGGTCTTTGCCATAAGCTTCAAACATTACATCGGAAGTCAAGTCTTTTACATATTTGTATTTCATTTTTCTGTTGTTAATCTGTTCCTAATTATTTTTGACTTAGTTAATTGTTCTAAAGTATCATATAAATTCTTTTTGTTTTTTGTAGATATTTGTATAACTGATTGAATTAAAGGGTTTTTTGTGTCTCCTGCGAAAGTGTTTAGTGCTCTTTCTAGAGGAATTCCTATTTTGTATTGGTTTATTAGTTTGCTTATGTATGGAGTTAGTATGTTGTAATCATTGTTTCTTAATTTTGTTATGTCTTTTTCTTTTTTAAGATCTTTAATGAATTTAAAGAATTGATTTTCTAACTTTATGTTTTTTTGATATGTTTTGTATATGTTTAGTGCTAAAGGTAGTAATACTATTATTATTGCAATTAAGATTATTGGGTAGAATAAGAAGTTTGCTGTGTTTGTTGTGAAGTCATATAAAAAGTAGAAGTTTATTGTTAAGAGTGCAATTGTTACTAATATTGCTAGAATCTGTGTTATGTTGTGTTTTACTTTTGTTTGTTTAATGTCATGGTAAATATTTGAGTAAATGTTTAGGCTAGTTGTATCTAGTTGGTACTTTGTA
>Ga0233437_1006971_pt1 | contig 11200 bp, 7 predicted proteins | sample SI_122_August201_FD_182714 | JGI IMG/M metagenome (GOLD analysis project Ga0233437, IMG submission 182714) | Seawater microbial communities from Saanich Inlet, British Columbia, Canada - SI_122_August2016_200_MG | ecosystem: Environmental > Aquatic > Marine > Inlet | place: Canada: British... | reverse complement strand
AACAGTTAGACCTAGCGAGTGATAAGTATAAGATATTCACGTATTTCATTAGGGCACTAAAAGATGGTGAAGAACACCTTAGATTCTTCATAGGTGATGATAACTGGTATCTAGTAAACTGGGGTATGTACTCTGACCCCAAATACGTATTGATGTTACCGAACCCTAAATTGGGGCAAAACGATGAACCTGAAGAAGATACCTATGCGCGTTTACACAAGGATAGTATTTTAAGTGTTCCTGATATAGATATCGACCAGCCGATGGATGATTTAATTCCTGAAGAACCCCCACTTAATGTTGGTGGACAGTACAAAGGAGTATCCACCGATGGCCATACCGAGGATTCATCTTATGGATGGCTTAAATGGCTTATTGTCATTATTCTTTTGCTTGCAGTTCTTTATTTTTTGTGGGGACATTTCTTCCCACGAGCAGAAATATTGGAAAGAGTAGATAATTCAATTACTGAGACTAACCAGGTTCAAGATTATAAAAGTGAGAGCGACGATATAAGCAAGCTAGATAAAAATGCTTCTAATTCACCTGACAACATAAACAATGAAACCAGCCAGCATGGTAAGCAGGACTCGAATGGGGTAAGTAATCATCAAGCACCTTCTGGGACATCATCGGCAAAAGATGGGCCGAAAGAGGACGTTGCTGAAGCTAGTAATAGCCCGTCCAGTCCCAATGTCAATAATAGAAATTCTCCAAACAACAGTGGTAAGGCTAATCCAAAAACAACACAGGAAATTGGACCTGGTTCATCTAAAAATGGCGGTGATTTTTCAGACCCAAGTGAATTAGGTGATGATACGAAGAAAAACTATGGTGGTATTCAACCCCAAGATGGTGAGGGAGTTGCTTTGGATGGGTATGACCAATTCCAGGAGTTAATAGGAGAACTTTACCGATACGACCTTGAGGATGGCTCGATTTATTATCTTCATGATTTAAAAACGGGCAAAAGGTTTTTACTAGATTACGAACCTTTCTCTAAAGAACAGCCAGAAACACCTAAGTCAGAAAGAAGTATGGAAATATGACAGCCTTGACCTCTAAGATTTCAGAATCTCTCAGTTCAATCCAAAAGTTTGAACATTGGACCCTATCGAATGGACTTTCAGGGGAATACTCTCGACTTATTGGAGATACAAAATTTGTACTTAAAAAGCTTCAATCAGCTAGTAAGAGGAAACCTTGTATTGGATTTTTCGGGGAATCCCAGGTTGGGAAAAGTTACTTAGTTGGCAACTTACTTTCTCAGCAAGGTGAGAAATTAATGGTTTCGCATCATATTGAGGGTGAGCCGCATAACTTTTTAAAAAAATTAAACCCAAATAAACAGGCTGAAGCCACAGCTATTGTAACGAGGTTTACTACTGATAATATTAATAATTATAGTGGTGACAAATTTTTTGTAGAGTTGTTAACACCAGGTGAACTCTTACGCTGTCTGTACGAAGGCTTCTATTTGAAGAGGAGTGACCAGTATTCCAATAGCGTGGATGAAACAGAATTATCAATTCTTGTTGATACAGTTATAAAAAATAGTGGCACTTTAGTATCAAAAAGATACTCAGATGATTTCTGTGATAATTATTACAGGGTATTGCAGCGATTGAGGGAAGTGAATGATGAATTCACTTTAAAATACGCTGAGAAGGTGTATAAATACATTTCTAGTAGCACACAATTATCTCTTCAAACCATAAATAATGCTGCTGACCTACTGTGGTATTCATATGAGCCTAACAAATTACTTTTCAGGAAGCTATTTGGACTCCTGGATAGCTGGGGTGAACCCGTGGCAGCTTATTTAAGCCCGAACTTGTTAAGTGATATGCTAGATGCAAGCTATCTAAATAAATACAAGTTTTCGGATGCCCAAGAGAGCAGAACATATATTCAAGCTGTCAATGAGGATGTAAATGGGCAAAGTAGCATCATTATTGATGAGGCAAGAACCGGGTATGATTTAGCACTCCTTCAAATATTATCTAAGGAGGTTGTCTTCAATGTGTTGGGAAATCATAGTGAACTATTGGATTCATTTGATGGAATTGACTTTCCAGGTGTCAAGCCTATCGGTGATAGAGAGACGCACTACTCACCAGAAGAGGCAAGTGACAAGGAAGCCGCATATTTAATCGAAGTAATTAAAATTGGAAAATTAAAGCAATTATTCACTCTTCATATGGACAACAGGGATATAACCAGTGTTCTACTCTGCACCGAAGAAGGTGAGCAAAACCCAACACAAGTTTCGAATTTGGTTACTAAGTGGGTGAATCAGAGTTCAACATGGAATGAGTCAAATGGGTCAGATTCGTTAATTACCGTAATGACAAAAACTGATATTTTGATTTCTGCAGATTGTGATGAAGACTTGGCAACTGAACGTTGGAACACGCGTTTCACTAACCACTATGAAGACCAATTTGAGGATATACTACTGAGTCGCAGACATGTCGGTGGATATAAAAATGTTTTCCTCATTCTAAATCCAGAGGCTCCAAATTATTTACCGGTTGAAAATATGGGTATCTATAAGAGAACTTTTTTAGAGAATGCTTATGCCCAAAAATATGTTCACGATTTAGAACAGAATTGGGATGCTCTCATCGGTGGCGATGGAGGTATAGAGTATCTACATAGTGTACTCTGTGAAAAATATAAAAATAGAGAGAAATCATACATAGCTGGACTTGAGAAAGAATTTATCGCAAAGGTTAAATCAATTAGCGATGAAATCACACTACTAATCCCTGAAGAAGATGAACAGAAAAAGAGAATAGCAGCAGAAGCAGAATTATCTGAGGTGCTTGAGGCACTAGATGATTCAGCAGGTGATTTTGAAACTCTTCTTGAAGCTGTAATATCCTGGGTACCAGAAATAGACACATCCGCATTTTACATTGAGGAAGACGCTGTTAGAAGGCGAAGAAATCGACAGAACAAGTATGAAACAATGGCCATCAGCATCTTTGACCAGATAGAATCATACACAAAAGATAGGCTCTTGGATGCACCGCCGAAAATGCAAAGCCTAGAGGCCTCGTCTATTAAAAAATTTGCACTTCGACTGATACACTATGGCCGTGAAAAAGGTATAGAACCAGTTCATGAGTACTTAGAATTGAATAAACTCATGATTGAAGACCAGGCTGCGTATTTAGCAAGGTCTGTTAGATGGTTGATAGGGGGGTTATTTTATAACCTTTGGGCAGATTCGTTCACCTTTCCTAAGGTGAATTTAAGCGACTCATTAGAAGACTATTTTCCTGCCGATGAACATTACCTGCTTTGGAAGAAAGAGGTTAAGAAGCTATATGACCTTGACGTGCAGGATGAAACAAGTTTAGATACTGATTCTCTCAAACCTTTGCTCGCTGAGCTTTCTCAACAGTCTGAAAGAGATTAAAAGGCACTCATCATGATAACACTATTCCCAAATACAGGCATACAATACAATCAACTAGAATATGATGTGTTAACTGAAAAACTACAGTCTACAACAGGTCTTAATTTTGACCCAGAATATCTGATATACCTACTGAAACGTGAATGGACACCTATATCCTTCAATGGCAATGCAATGGATTATGCTAGAATATATTGGCGATTCGGGATAATCGATATAGCCAGGAGGGGTAGTTCACCAGATAATGCAGAAGTATTTTCACCATTGTTAGCTTTCGACACTACTACCGGCAAGAGACAATATGGTCAACTAGATGAAGCAATAGATGTAGGAAAAACATTTGAGTCATCTCGTTTAGCATATATTATTCCTAATCAGGATGAGTATTTCCGCGGTTGGCTCACCTATATCCATGAGCGTAAAAAGCAAAATGATCCAGGCTTTAAAGATGAATGGGCTGACATCGACGCATGGTTTGCCTACAAGGAGTTTTTGAGATTTTTAGTCACCCAGTTATCTATACCTAGGTCAGATATTATTCACTTTAGACATAATGCTTTGTCAAAAAAACATCTAGCTGGTGAAATTAGTTACCATAGTCCGGTAGCTGAAGATGATATGAATGTAAATATCTATCTTGATTACGGGAATTCTAGGAGCACTTGTTTGTTCGTTGAGGAAAATGTAGGTGCTCACGTACTACAAGATGCAGTATATCCACTGGAGATAACAGATTACGACAAAATTCTAAATCAGCCATTTTCTCCAGAAGATGAATCAGAAGAATATATTTTTGATTCAAGGGTGCAATTTAGAGAATCAATGTTTCAACATCAAGATATTGAGGATACTAGTCACACCTTCAGATACCCTTCCATTGTATGTGTTGGAAAAGAGGCTGCACATTTTGGTAATAAGTCATCCAACGATGATAAATCAACAGGAATGAGTGCTCCAAAACGGTACTTGTGGGACAATGATGAAAGAAGCTCATATCCATGGCATTTCTCAAACGGCCGAAGGTCCACGATTAATGGTAAAATGCTGGAATACTTTGAAGAGTATGGGGTAGATCGCCCGCCTACACCAAAACATTCTCGCAGTAGGATGACAACATTCTTCATAATTGAAATATTGAATCAAGCTTTTACTCACATGAATAGCCACAAACACAGACTGAATAATGAAACACAGCGCCGCAGAAGGATAAAGCGACTTGTCCTGACCTACCCAAGTGGATGGACAAGAAAGATGAAAGATGATCTCCTATTGAGAGCTCAAGAAGGAGCAAATAAATTTACAGAATTTATGAATATCCCTGAAATCACAGTCGAGCTTGGTCTAGATGAAGCAAGTGCATCTCAAGTTGTGTTTTTAGAGAGTCAAATTAGGGTTCATGATACTGCCCTTGAGGACTTTGGAAGAAAACTTTTGTTTGAGAATAACAAGTCAAAATTTAGAGTAGCTAGTATTGATATTGGCGGTGGAACAACCGACATGATGATTGCTGAATACGATATGAATTCGTATCAAGAGAATAGACGCCTCAGAGGAGAAATTCTACATGTTGATGGTACCGCCACGGGGGGTGATGACATTGTAAAAAGGATAATTGAGGAGTACATACTTCCACAACTCATGTCGAACTCAGATATTGATGAAAAATTGTTTAATAAGATATTCTTAGGACGTGCGGCTCAAGATTTTCAACCTATTCGTTTAAGGTGTATGAATATATTGCTACGACCAATCTGTCATGAGCTATTGGCGTCCCTTGAGTCTGGTCAGGTATTGACGACTAAAGCAACCACACTTTATGAATTTATACAGGATTATGTTGACGGAGAAGAATTAAAGGAATTGGCATTAGATTTAAAAAATGGATATGATTGGGACATCAAAATTGCAGGTTCAAATTTATTTACTTTGCCTTCTCACCAAGAGCTCTGCGGGCTCATAAAAATATCATCATTGAAAGGGGTTTTGGATAGTTATTCAAAATTTATCTCAAAATTTAAGCCTTCTTTCATTCTGTTAACCGGTAAGATTAGCAGCATCGATGTTTTTCGAGACATAGTTCAAAGTAATCATCCTGCTCCAAGCGATAGAATAATTCAGTTAGGACTATATGCTCCTGGAGATTGGTATCCGTATTTGAAGAACGATAGGATATCAGATGCTAAGACTACTGTAGTTGTTGGGATGGCACTATCTGATATAGCGCGACATCTCCGAATTCAAGAGGGTTGTAATGTATACATAACAGACTCTGACACTCAAAAAATCAACTTTCTTGGCCTGTACGAACCCAAAATGTCTAAAGTTCAAATCACGGATCGGCATTTGGTTTTCACCCCGGAATTATTCAAAAGTAAGAATCCAATCAAGTTATCAGGCGATGTATTTTTAATATATCGTAATCTAAATGATGAAAAATTACACTGTGGTACCCTCAAGAAGATCGGGTTTAAAGGTGATGCCTTTCCCAATGATGCAGACCAACCGAGTATAGTCCTGGCAAGGTCCCAGAGTGATTATTCAGAAATTGAGATTGTAAAAGATAGGGTGGAGGGGTCAGTGAACCTCAATGGTGAGGTTGTTTCCCTTACAGAGAATAATATTGATAAATTTATATATATCAAAGACCAGACACTCACAGGTGAAAATTACTTCCTGGATACTGGGAAATTCCAGAATAGAAGGATTACTATCTAATCTTACTCAAGGTGTTGCCTGTGATAAAAAAAATGTTTCGATTTTTATTCAAGAAAGTAAATCCTTCGATTGAAGTAAGCCCTGATGTGTATGAAGGTTTACGTCAGAGATTTAATAATCTCAGGACTCTTCATAATACGAAAGTTCAAGAAAATGATGCACTCAAAAGTGAGCTTGATCTTATTTCGAGAAAATATGACGAATCTCAGAACAATCTTAATTTACTCAAGCCATATGTGGGGAGCCTATTTTCTTTAGTCTCTGAAGGCTGGCCCAAGGTATTAAGTGGTATACGAGACAGTATAGACCTGTCGAAACCTCCTCATCATACTCTTATTTATCTCAGATCTCTACTGGATAGTTATGAGATATATGTTGTTAGCTCAGAACATGACCGGAGTGATGAGATAGCAATCATGTTTCTAATCGGAGCAGCTACTTACGAATATATTCGAGCAGATAAAATCGATACCGAAAAATCAATTGAATTGCTAAATTTGATGGTTCAATATTTAAATGCAAATTCGGAGTATGGATTGTGCGAGCAGCATGGTCTTTCAAAACATTATGATGAACGATTCCATACCTGTGATCAAGAGGTTTATGAGATGGACAAAGTACAGATGAGGGGATTTTTAATTAAGGATAAAAGCAACAATAATATCCTAAAGAAAGCGATTGCATTCAAATGATAGAGGAATTCGATGAAATTCTACGTAGCAACTTAGAATTCTTAAGTGACCTATTCGCTGATAAAATATTTTATGACCAATTACTTACCTGGGTGTTTATTGATGGGTTGTTATTCTTAACTGTATTATTTACAATAATATTACCTGTTATTATTAAGCTCGTTTTAGGTGTTAGGGTACTTAAAATGGCACTTAAGGATGAGGTCGACTTGTCAACCACAGAGCAGTATGAGAAATCGATAACCATCATTTCTGAAAGTAAACTCGTCGACGATATTACAGCTAAATGGATAACAATTCAAAAAAGACTGACAACTCTTCAACGGTCTGATTTTATAGAGCATGTTAAAAGCAATACTCCATCCGTCCACATGACATTGTATTCAATAGCTCGCTTTTTTTTGCTTGGTGGGTTGTTCTTCACATTCGCTTCACTTTCAGATACTTTCTTAGACTTTAAATCGGTTGAACAGGAAGCACATATAACCTTTGTTCAGTCACGCCTAATACCAAATGTAGGTACGGCACTTACATCAACGCTGGTTGCCATAATATTTAGCATTGGCTCTATTGGAATTGCATCAATGATTCAAGGTTATTCAAATAGGTTCTGTTCGATCCTTGAGCAATTTCTTATCGAAAAAGTTTCGCCACAACACCAACTTCAAAATGCTGAGAGAAACCTCTCGACTCTAATTGATGCTCAAAAAGAGATGAGCTCTCTTGTGCAGGGTACCATTAAAGAGCTTAGGAATGTAGCAGATATTACAAACACAGCATATTCAGATTTGTCAGATGCTACATATAAGTTCGTACAAGCATTTGATTCAACCCAGCAAGTAATTAGGCATGTAGATACTAACCAGGAGCAAATTGTTGAGCAAAATAAGAAGATCTTACTTGCCGCAAGTGCTTTGCAAGACAGTGTCATAGGCATCCAACGGGTATTTGAGCTAGAGAATTCAGCTATGCGCGAGGTTAAAGAATCAATTCAGGGCTCTAATGATGCTATAGAAAGAAATGCTGAGCAAGTTCAATCCATAACAATTAAATTTGACGATTATAATGATAAAATTAGAGGTGCACTATCTAGTAGTATAGATGTTCTCGATAAAATGAATGAGGGGTTATCGACACTCTCTACCTCAAATGAGGCAAATCGTGCACAAGTTTCAAGTTATGTATCTTTGCTTAATAATAATTCTGATAGCCTGAATAAAGTCCTAAGAGAATTGTCTCTAATAGTTGATGATGCCAAATCTGTCGAGACGAATATTAAAACAGAGGCAGAAAAAATTAGTAGTGCCACAGAGAACATTGAGGAAATAGGCAAATCTGCTGATGACATATCTACAGTTGGAAGCCAACTTGATAGGGTCTCAGGTAAGCTAAATACTATTGCTGAAAGAACTTCAAAAGCATATGATGATTTTTCTAACGATTTATCATCTGCTCAAACAGTTCTGAAGAATCAAGTCGAGATTAGCAGTGACCTCGACAATATTTCTCGTGTCAGTCAAAATATGTCGAGAGTAGGAATAGAAGCTAGATCTACCCAAAATGAGATTAGTGCGAACACAAAAAGATTAGAACATATTTCGAATAATTTTTCAAAGACCTACAAAAAATATATAAGCCAGTTAAGCAATAATTCTATTAAGCCTGGCTTTTACAAACGGTTAATATCCCTTTTCAGGCGATAAATTTTGAATAGAGACCCATTTGACACGTTTTGGCCGCCATTACTAGATGTGCTGTTCATTATCTTGTTTACCGTATTTACCGCTTTTATTGTTATGCCCAGACCGAGGGATACTGTTCCTACACCCATTACATTAAACACACCAAACACATTTGACCCTGGCGAAGCAACATTTAGGAGTTCAGAGGAAGAGACCCTTTTAAAAGCCTCACTCATTCGGGAGTTCAACGATAGGCTTTCTAACAAAGCGACAAAACAGTTAGTCGAAAGAATCATTATTGAAGGACACGCTGATGCTGTTCCTTTAAGGACCTCTCGGGTTGGAATGAGAGACAATATTGATTTATCATTTCATAGAGCGAGGTTAATTGATTCACTCCTGATTGAGCTGAACAAAGAGAATAAGTGGTTTAGCCAAGCTGCGATGGATACAATGCTTTGTCCGAGTGCTTTTGGCTCAAGAAGACTAAAGTTGAAAACTGCCGAAGCTCAAGCTGAAAACAGGAGAATTGAAATTGTTTTTAAATTTCATGACTAACTTAATTCAGAAGAAAATGAAACTAGAAGATTTTCTTAGCAATGCTACAAATGAGGTTGAGGAAGGGTGGAGCCTTGTTGAGTCGGCAGAAGAGTATTTATCAAAAATGGATTTAGAGCAATCCATTGAAGAACTGGAAGATATCAAACAGAAAATAGATGCTTTAAATAGTAGAGTTGAATTGCATTCTATAAAACTCCAAGAAGCTACATATCTTTATAATAAGATTGGGGCTCACAACAAACGATTGCAAACTAGTATGGCACTCTACATACGTCTAAAGGAAGTATTCAAGGCAGCTGGCGATAATATTACGTTTGTCGATAAGCAGAAACTACAATGGAAAACTATTTCTACTGAATACGACCTTGCATTAAAAGCGATTAAATTCAACTCATCTAGTCAATTTGAAATTGTGTTAGGAAAAATGGTCAAGCACGTATCTGAATTTAAAATCATGCTCAAACAAGAAAAGGATGCTGAAAATATATTAAGAGATATGATAATGCAGGAAATAGTTCTGCTACAATCAGACCCTATGTATGCGCATATTTTTAGTGACGATGAAGTAGAGTTGATTGAACATGTTGCCCACGAGCTAGAACTTGAGCAAGATTCGAACACAGCAGGCGCAAATCTAAAATATATCAAGTCTGATTTGGATTTTATTAACGTAAAGCTTTTTAGACGGAAAAATCAGCTCAACATTCTTAATAAATTCGATTCACTTATACGTAGTCGCTCCTCTACCGGAAATAATAGGTTTTATGTGGTACCCGAACTTGATCAAATAAAGGATATAGAAGATTTTGACCAATTCTATAATCGGTCCATTCGAGCTGTAAATCGATGATGAATTAGACGAATATCGGTGGAGAATGTTTATACTAGGCAGCCTTAAAAAGTATATTCTTCTATCATGCTATGTACTTATTACTAGTTCAATAGTAACCGCAAAAGATGATTCTTTTCAAGTGCCTCAGTCTCTACATCCTGTAGAGCTTGTCGCACACAATGCGATTATAATTGGGTATTCTGAAACTCATGAGCAAGCGATGTGGGTGTCATATAGTCTCACTCTGAATCAATTAAATCCCAAAAGAGTAAGAACCAATAATTTCAGACCAGACCCATCTGTTGGGACTGGGTCAGCAGAGTTATTGGATTATTACAAATCTGGGTATGATAGGGGACATTTGGCTCCTGCAGCAGATATGACTCGTTCATCAACTGCGATGTCAGAATCTTTCCTTCTAAGCAATGTTTCGCCCCAAATACCAGGTTTCAACCGAGGTGTATGGAAGAGATTAGAAAGTTTTGTAAGAAACACAATTCAATATCAAAATGAGTTATTTATTATCACAGGTCCAATCTTCCGCGGAAACTTAGATGTGATTGGCAGGAATGAAGTAACTGTACCAGGATATTACTTCAAGGTAATTCTTAATAAGGTGGGTGATAAATATTTGTCGATTGGGTTTATCCTTCCGAATGAAGCAACTTCGGAACCACTAAGCACATTTTCGATAAGTGTTGACAAGGTCGAGGAGATTACAGGATTAGATTTTTATTGGGAATTGCCAGACTCAATTGAGCAATTTGTAGAAGCTAGTTCTGAATATGAGCTGTGGTGTAATTCAAATACCCCTACCCAACATTTAAAATCAGCTTCTGACAACAATGCACAAGGGAGGTGCGTGGCAACAACAAAGGGAGGAAGCAGGTGTAAGCGGAAGACACAATTGAATAGCAGGTTCTGTTGGCAGCACAACCGATGAAGAATTGAGATACACCTGAATGCCATCGATCAAGTGAATATTTTTCATACTATTTGAATGGCTAGTATGTGGCTATACTGTTCTATATTGAGTAGGTAATTTATTTTTTGAAAATTTGGATATGTCATTTGGAAAACCGATGAAATGGCTAAGAGTGGTGATTTAGAGAATGATTCTATTAAATCTATGTGACTTTGGAATAAGATTTGGGGGTGGAAAATATTGACCCCCAGTCAAGCGCGCTAACCGGGCTGCGCCACGTTCCGGGATCATTAACTCCAAAATAAGTTTCAGAAATGACCTATTTATGAAGCGGCCTAATTAAAGAAATGAAACACTCCGAATCAA
>Ga0233437_1006968_pt1 | contig 11206 bp, 13 predicted proteins | sample SI_122_August201_FD_182714 | JGI IMG/M metagenome (GOLD analysis project Ga0233437, IMG submission 182714) | Seawater microbial communities from Saanich Inlet, British Columbia, Canada - SI_122_August2016_200_MG | ecosystem: Environmental > Aquatic > Marine > Inlet | place: Canada: British... | reverse complement strand
GTCGCAAGTTGCACGAGCAGAAACAGCTTCTAATACACCCATGAAATACTCATCCCAATCAGGACGTTTATGCGGAACAATCATTGAAAATCACCTTTAAAATTATGGTGGTTATTGGAGTCTGAAATATTTATATGACATTTTAAAATATTTTTAAGTTTTTTCTTAATTTTTTTGAGACATTTAAAGTTTGTAATAAATCATTTGTTATGGTTAAGCTTAGTGAAGAGGAATCAACAAGAAGAATTGAAAGAAGAATTTCATACTTAACAGGATTGGGTGTGAAAGATCCACAAAAGGTTTTAGATGCCAATCATGGGTGGGGATATTCTGTCCAATATATGGAAAATCATGTTAAATATTTTGAAGTATTTGGTATTAGTAGCGTTCCTTCACTAATTGATAATTGTCCTAAAGTTCTTTCACCAGGTATTGATTGTATCGGTGAGAAACTTCTTTATTTGGAAGAAATGGGTATTAAAGATGTTTGTTCTGTTGTAGAAAAAACACCTGAGATTATTGGTACTATATCTATTGAAAATATGAAAGAGCATTTTCAATACTTAAAAGATTTGGGTATTGAAGACGTTGGTGGTTTTATTGAGAGGCGTCCTAATTTTTTAACTAGATCTCCTGAAACCTCTAAAAATATTGTAACATATTTAGAAAGTTTAGGTGTAAAAAATGTTAAAAGGATTGTTACTAAATTACCATCTATTTTCGAAACATCAATACCAAATATGGAGGAAAAGGTTTCATATTTCAGAGATTTGGGTATTGATGATATTGGTAAGGTTATTGAAAAACTCCCTCAATCAATTGGAACATTATCCATTAGCAACTTGAAGAAACATGTTGGATATTTAGAAGGTTTAGGTGTGAGAAATATTGCTAAAACTGTTGTACGAAATCCAAAGGTTCTTAGTTTTTCTATTGAAAACATGAATAAGCATGTCATATATTTGGAAAGTGTAGGTGTTAGAAAGGATAGAATTGGAAAAATTGTTGAAAAGACCCCAGGATTGTTAGGTTCAGTATCTATTGAAAATATGAGAGTACATGTTGAATATTTAGAGGGTCTAGGAATCAGGGATGTTGGGAAAGTTATTGAACGAACTCAGGGTGTTTTGACTTATTCTATTCAAAGAATGGAGAAATCTGTTAAATATTTAAAAGATGCTGGATTTAATGATATTGGTTCATTGATTCAAAGTTTTTCTAGTATATTATGTTTAAATATAGAAAATAATCTGAAGCCTACTGTTGAATTTTTAATTGATGTTGGTTATGATGTAGCTGATATGGAAAAATTCCCTATGTCTGTTTTATTTAGTCTCGAACAACGAATAAAACCTAGATTTGCATTTATTGGAAATGAACGACCAACCAACAGATCTTTAAATGTTATATTAGGACCAGGTGATTATAATTTTGCTACTAGAATATGTGGTTATCCAGATGAAAATCAATATCAGGTGTTCAAGATGCAATTCTTGGAAGAACAAGCTTCAGTTACAACTTGATCTTATCGATTTTTACTACGTCTAAGGTCTTAACTACAGCTGGTACACCTAGCAAACTTCTAACGCTTGGCACGCTTCTTCCTTCATCTCCAGAAACTAACTCCTTTACGTAAAGACCAGCATCTGTTTTAACTTCCAGAATGAATGTTTTAGGATTTTTGTAAATGGTTTTTAATGATAATACTTTTCGTTTTCTCATTAGATCTGCACGGCGGTGTTTTACTCTGGTTGGTGTGCGTTGTTTTATTGTAGTATTTAGCTTCTTTAATTTTTTGAGGTCAGCCTTCGTTATTGCTTTTTTTAATTTTACTAAAGCGTGATATGTTTTACTTGGACGAGCTGCTTTGATTTTTCTAACAGTATCCATGTTAGCTATTTTTAGGTTGAATACCTCTACTCGCTTAGATTTTTTTATTTCTTTGGTGATTTTCTTTAAATCAATGTTTCGCTTATTTGGGTCCACAATCTCTAGAACAAAAGCGCGCTTTCCTGTACAAACTGCATCTATGTCTTCTCGACCAGCACCGTGGAATTTGTGATCTTTTCCTTTAGTAGCTTTTAAAATCGGCTTGCCGACTATTTGTTCTATTGAGGTGCGATATTTTTTAGGTGTGCCCCACTTACATTGTGGAAAGCCACGTTTTAGTTTATTGTAATATCCGAAGACAAATAATGGGTTTTTCTTTACCTCTATTTTATTTTTGTCTAGGTTGACTAGAATTGTAATGTCTGGTTTTTTCAGTTCTGCTTTTTTGTTAACTATTTTTTCTAACCGCTTGCCTACTTCTCTGTTAATTTCTGCTCTGATTGGTTCGCAGAAATCTATTCCTAACACTTCCCACATCTGCTCTTCTCGTTCTAGTAAATCGCGGGAAGGAACTGTTCCTATTAAAAAAGTTGAGAATTCTATTTTTTTGAGTTGCTTTGCGATCTTTTCAGTAAACTTGATAATATTTGCAAAAAAGTCATCACATACTTGACATTTTTTATGTTTGGATTTTGCTACTAGTTTTGAAAAATCTTTATTCTGTCTAAAATTAAATCCTGAAAAATTTGAAGGTTCTAGTTCAGTGTCTTCTACTAAACCACCGTCAACAGCTATAGCTGCGCCTTCTCTGAGAATCTCGCCTCGTTGATCGTTTGAGTATCCTGAAAGTAATTGAGCATATTGTCTACCCAGGCAGTGGTCGCATATAGCTACTTGAAAAACCTTTGAATGTCGTTTAAACATAGAGAATAATTGGGTGTGGTGTTTTTAAACACTATCTTTGTGCTTACTTTTCTTTGTTAGAAATAGGAACTATACCTTTTGGGAGCTTTTTTTCTTCTTTCTTGATTTCTTGTTTGATTTCCTGTTTAATCTCGTGTTTCATTTCTTGCTTAACTGCTGCTTTAACATGCTCTTTGATTTCTTGCTTAACTTCATGAAGTTCGTCTTTAGGTTTTCCACCAAAAGCCTTGATTAAAAATGTTACTAACCCATGCATTGTCTTTAATCCGAATTCCATCAAGACAACAAAAAGCAAGTATCTCCAAATAACATCCATTAATCCTGGGATCTGTGCGAATCTGTCATATACTAAATTGATGCTGAAAAAGCTAGGATCTACTACAAACACACCTAACAATGCAAAAGGTATCATTTTTGCCAGATCTTTTGATAGGTCTTCACTGTAGTAGCTGCTAAGACGGACAGCAGAAACTATTGTTATAGCAATTAGTAAAACTCCTTCTACTGTCTGGGTTTTTGCTAATAGGAATAGAAAACCTGAAATCATCCCAAACCATAGGAATGTGTATAATGGGAATATTACTAGATATTTTACTATGTAAAAGAAAACTGAAATAATTTTTTTCATGAATAATAATTTACCATGCTTTTCTTGATATTTTGTGAAATCAACTGTGAATATATCTCGTTTAGCTAAGTGGCGGTAATAGTTCCATATTAGAATACCATAAAGAGCCATGCCTACTGTGTATAGAGCTAAACTAACCATTTCTGATTCATAACCTGTGAACACAAGACTGAAAAGTGTTATCAGAGTTTGGTTTATTTGATCAATTACCATATGGGTATTTTGAAATCCATTTATTTAAATGTGCTGATCTAACATCCAGTGAATAATTGAAATGCAGGAGCTGGATAGGTAGGATGTGGATCCTAGAGAAAGTGACTTTCCTAGTTGAAGCGTGGCTGCTTCTTGATCTTTAGGAAGATCTTTGTAATCACCAATAACAAAAATCGGGTTTTCATCTAGCTTGATATTATTGATATCTCGCCCGTCTTCTTTCAATAAGTAAATGGTTCCTTCTTTATTGATATTATTCAGTAACTGCTCGAAAGAGCGCGTGTCTGTTGGATTTTTTAGTTGTTCTCTGATCCAGGTAGCTACTGAACGTTCATCCACGCCCAATCCGCGAATAGAAGAATCGATTTTCAAAACTACTGGACCGCTAGGTGGACCATTTAGAACTATGAAAACGCGAGTGTCGCTCCTCATTTTATGAGATGTGTAGATACTGGAAGTGATAAATCGTGCGACTAGATCTATGCGACCTGCTTTTGTTAATTCGTCTAAAGAAAAGTTTGGATCTGTGGAGCCTTTAGTTGAGTAAAGAATGAATGTGCGCATTATCTTCCACCGAATTTTTTCATAATGCGGGAAAGCATATTACCGCGACCGCCGGACATCATCTTTGCTACTTTTTTGGCTTTCTTGAATTGATTTAGAAGCAGACGGATTTCGCTTTCTGGTACACCACTACCATTGCTAATTCTAGTAATTCGAGAAGGGTTTAGAATTTCTGGGTTTTCTCGTTCTTCTTCTGTTAAAGACTCGATAGCAAATTTCCAGTGCTTCATTTTTTCTTCTTGTGCATCTAGATTTATTCCCTTGGGAAGTTTTACTCCACTCATACCAGGCATCATGTTCATTACTCCGGACAATGGTCCCATGTTTTGCATGGCTTTTAATTGTTCATAAAAATCTGAAAGAGTGAATTTTCCTGACTCTAATCTGTCTTTTATTTTTCTAGCTGATTTTTCGTCTACCGCAGACTTGGCTTTCTCCATTAAAGATTGTAAATCCCCCCAACCGATCAATCTGGAGATAAACCGTTCAGGTGAAAAAATTTCTAAAGCTTCCATTTTTTCTCCCACTCCGATAAACTTAATTGGTGATCCTGTAATTGCACAAGCGGTTATTGCACCACCACCTCGAGCTGTGCTGTCCAACTTGGTTAGTAAAACTCCTGTAATGCCAACTAATCTATTGAATTCAGAAACTTGTGGACCAGCTGCTTGTCCTATATCAGCTGGCAGTGTTAATAACACTTCATCTGGCTGTATTGTTTTTTCTAGTTGTTTAATCTCTTCTGCTAGTTCTGAGTCCAAGGCGTCGCGACCAGAAGAATCGAAAATCAGAACATCGCGGTTTTGGAATTTTTGTAATCCTTCATTTGCTATCTTAATAGCATCTTTTTCAGTAGAAATATGATAAGGTATATTTAGTTGTTTTGCTATTTGTTCTATTTGTTGCATGGCTGCTGGTCTGTGAATATCGCAACCGATCAAAGCTGGTTTTAATCCTTTGCGTTGATAGAAGTTAGCTAGCTTGCCGGCGCTAGTAGTCTTTCCTGAACCAAATAATCCAATTAGTAGAATTTTTTGTGGTTTGATTTCTATTTCTGGTACTGTTCCGACCAATTCTACCAGTTCTTCGTAAACTATTTTTACCACATGCTCGCGGGCTGTTATGCCGGTGGGTGGTTTTTCATTCAAAGCACGCTTTTTTATTTTTTCTGTGAATTTGAATACTAGCTGTACATCTACGTCTCCGCTCAACAGCGTACGTTGAATGTCTCTGACTAGCTCATCTATTGTTTTCTCGTCAATGTAACCTGCTTTGGTTATCTTGCGAATAGCTGATTTCAGACCTGAACCTAGTTTTTCTAGCACCATAGATAAGAATATATCTTTTAGACTTAAAAATACTACTATGAGAGTTGTAGGATTAGATCTAGCTGGGATGGATAAAAATGATACTGGGTTTTGTTTACTTGGGAATCAGGTAGAAGTTAAGCTCCTGAAAACAGATCAAGAAATTCTGGATGAGATTGATCGAGTTAAACCTGATTTGATAGCTATAGATGCGCCGTTTAGCTTTCCAGTACTGGGAACTTGGAGACCTGGGGAGGCTGAATTGATTAAGCGTGGGTTTCGGCCTGTGAATACTCACATACCTAGTATGGGACTTTTGGTAAAGCGGGCAATCGGTTTAGTAGCTATTCTTAGGAAGAAAGGTTATCGGGTTATTGAGGTTTATTCTAAAGCTAGCGAGAGAATTTTAGGAACGACAAAAGAGCCGCGGAAAAATAAAGATGAATATGAGGCATTGTTGTGTGCACTGACAGGTAAAGCGTTTCTAGAAGGTAAGGCTGAAGACTTGGATGGAATTATTATTCCTGTTTAGAATTATTCTATATATGGTCAACTGATGTAGATCTGTCTATGTATCTCTGTGCCCATTTTTCTGATTTTTCTAAACTGAAATCTTTATTTTTTGCTTTTTCAGATGTTTCCAATATTCTCAGTATTCCGCTATATCGCACTCCTAACTCTTTGTACTCTGAAGTTTTTTCTAGAAGATTTTGAGCTAATACTAATCTTGCTATGTTTTCTGTGTTGTTGCGACATGATTTAGTTACTTGTTTAGAGAACTGTCTATACAACGATTCTGCTGCAAATGCAAGCACATCTTCATCCCCCACTGTTTCAAACATAGAAAGAGCCACTTGTGCAGCTGTCAAAGAATGGTCAATATCCACTAAAGTTTTCATTATTCGGTTTCCTGATTCTTTGAAAAAATTAATTTGTCGACCATTTTTAATTTCTCTTCTTCTCATTTCATTACCAACAATAGTATAACCACTTGCAATTGTATAAGGTGTGAAACCATCAGGGGATTCTTGCATCTCTTTTTCTAGTACAGTTAAAGAAAAATGGTAATCTCCTTTCCAGACACTAGTAAAAAATGACAATTGATCATGATATTCAAGAGACCCGTCTCCTCCAAAGTCCGCTTTCATTTGTATTCCTGCAAAATACATATCAAACAGGGATTGATCATCTTTGTCATCTAAGCCATCAATAGCATTTTGATATTTTTTTATTTTTTCTTTTCCTTTTTTAGAATTTTCTTCCATAAAAGGAGTTTGTAGTAATCCCAAAACAGGATAAATTGAACGGTGATCATTACTTCCTTGTGTTCGTGACTCATGATATGATTCTGTCAATATTTTAGCTGTTTGTAATAAAGAACTTATCTCACGCTTTCCTTCTTCAAAATCATATTGCATTTCAATTAATCCATATGGAGCATTACCAGAATCATCACTAGAAATTATAATTCTCATAGCATTGTCATGAGCTTCTTCTATTCTTTCTTTAACTGATTTAATATGCATGATTATCACGTAATAACTAAATAGTAGTTAATATGTGAGGTATTTAAAGATTTGGAAATTTGGTTAAAACCTTAAAATAGAATACTCCTGACTTGTTTCGATATATAATTATAGGCTTGTTTATTGTATGCATTAACTGGTAAAGTGTTTTTAGAAGGTAACATTGGAGGCTTGGATTGGATAGTCGTGCCCCTACAAAGGGCACAATTCAACTTTCCATGTTTCATATAGTGTTTTGTTTTTTGTTTTATCATCTTTTCTTTTTCTTTCTAGAACAGCTTTTATTTTAAACTTTTGGCTATTTTCTTCATATCGTATTTCTCCTTCCAAACATTCAAATGAATCTGTATGGTTTAGGATATATCTGAAATCGTTTAGAAGTTTTTCCTTGGGCTCGAATATATGTTGATCTGGTATGTCTGTTTCGTAACCTGCTTTGAAAACACTTTCTCCTAGACTTTCTGGATGAAGAAAATTTTCAAAGTCTTCTCCTAATTCATAAAATGCATGTGAATACCTATATGCAATTGTATGCTTTCTATTATTTCTATAATGTGCTTCTGATGATACTGAAGCCATTGTAAAACCACGTATAGGGGTGTGTCTATTTGGTCTACTCATTGTTATCACCCCCTGCTAAGATTTTTCCCAAGTAAGTTAGCTCAACTGGACGACATTGATTTTGGTAATCTCCGGCTGAAATTATCTTTGCATCTCGAAATTTCCTAAGAATATACTTGACAGTAGACTCTGGAATTTTCAATTCTTTGGATAATATTCTTGAGCCTTGAGAAAGTGTGAGCCCAAAAACTAGTTGTAAGTTTAAAAAAATCTTTCTTTCATTTTGCGTGAAAAAATAATTGTATATATTTTTAACGCATCCGTAATTCACCTGTTAGTTCAAACACCTCAATTGAGAACTATATTGGAATATATTTAAAATGAGTAGTTAAGAAAATTAACTAAGTAAATTAACTAAGTAAATTATCAATGATCTCATTCACATCGAATTTTTTCAAATCTTTGTAATCTTGTCCTGTACCGATATATAATATAGGCTTGTTTATTGTGTGAGCTGCGGATAATACTGCTCCGCCTTTTTCATACACGTCAGCCTTAGTCATAATTATTCCATCTACGCCAACTGCATCGTTGAATAGTTGAGCTTGATCAACTGCATCGTTTCCTGTTAAGCAGTCGACTACTAGAATTTTCAGATCTGGGGAATTTACTCGAACAATTTTTTTCAACTCGTCCATTAAATTAGAATTAGCTTGACTTCGACCAGCTGTGTCTGCTAGAACTATGTCTGCTCCGCGAGCTTGACCAGCTTTGACTGCATCGAAAATAACTGCTGCTGGATCTGCACCGTAATCATGTTTGATAACATCTATTCCAAGTTTTTGTCCATGTTCTTCTAATTGGTGAATAGCTGCTGCTCGGAAAGTATCTGCTGCTGCAAAAATTGGTTTTTTTCCTTTGGATTTGATTAAACTACCTAAGCGAGCGATTGTTGTTGTTTTTCCTGTGCCATTGAAACCTATGAAAACTACCTTCAATGGTTTTTTTTCTTCCATTAATTTAAAAATATCAATATCTTCTTGATCTAAAATTCGTGTGATTGAATTTTTCAGGGAATCGTGAATAATTTTTTCAATTTGACCGCGCTTAACTGACTGATTGATTAATGAATTTTTCAAATCTTCGCAAATCTCTTCTGCCACGTCTAAAGCGACGTCGCTTTGTATCAAACTAATTTTCATTTCTTCTAGGATAGGAACAACTTCTTTTTCGCTAATTTTTTTCTCAGTTACCGCTGATTTTATTTTTTCTAGGAAACCTTTTTTCTTAGGCTTTTCTATTATTGGTTGTTCGCTAACGCTCACTTCTGGACGATCTTCGATAGTCGTCAAACTTGGTTCGGTGTCGGTATCTGACACAATAGGCTTTTCAGATTCAACAACTTCAGGAACATCCGGTTCAACTAGTTTTTCAGATTCAACAACTTCAGGAACATCTTCTGTTGGTTTAATTGGTTCAGGAATATCTAAAGCGGGAACGACTGGTTCAATTATTTTTTCAGACTCGGTGATTTCATGAATTTCTGGTTCAGGTTCTTCTACCTCAACAACTTTAGATTCAATGATCTCTGGTTGTTCCACCACTTCATCACGAACATTCTCTTCTACTTCTTCGGTTGGTTCAACAACATCATGATGTACAGGTGCTTCATCTACTGAAGATTCTTCAGGAATTTCTACTTCTTTATCAGAAACTGGTTCAACTAAGTCAAGAATTTTTTTAGCATCTTCTATTTGTTCTGATGGTTGTTCTTTAGAAATTTCTTCTTTTACTGATTCTTCTTTTACTTTCTCTATTTTTTCTTCCTTAGAAATAACATTAGTAATTTTATCTGCTGCTTCCTTTAATTTCTTTTTAAGAAATCCAAACATTAAATCATCCACCTAATAGTTTTTGAATTTCTGGTTGAAGTTTTATAATTTCTGCCTGAATCATTTGTTCTTGCATTGACAAATTTGATAATGCCTGTTTAACTTGTTCTTCTCGATCTTCTGTTATTTTTAAAGCTTCGGTAGATGTTTTTTCAATAATTATTCCTCCGCCAACATCCACTAGTATTTTATCAACATCATCTATATGTCCTTTAACAAAACTACCTGCTCCAATTGGAATTAATGCTTGTGATTTTTTTAGATTATTTAAATCACTCAAAGCTTTTTTTGTTAGTTCGATCTCTTCAAAAGTTTTTAAAATAATTTGCATTCTTTTCTTTATTTCTTCTGCATTTTGTTGTAACATTTGAAACTGAAACATTTTCTTTTCTTTGTCATCCATCAATATCCTCTCCTGTTAAACATTATTCAAACATTTCTCCTACTCTTCCTAGTTCTGGTCCTGTCGAATCTTCAGAAACTAGTACACCATTTGAATTAACTAGTATTCCAGATTTTATATAGGGATTTCCAGAGCCTACTGTTCCCACGTCAGTTTTTACTTTTAGTGCTTTTTCTATTAACGCGACTTCCTCATCAGTTGCTTCTCTATGGCATAAACAGCCTCTCTGAGTTGCAATAGCTGCTGAGCCCACAACATCTAGTCCAGCTACTGTTCCTATTTCTACTGGTACTCCCAAACAGTCTGCTATTTTATCTTTGTGTTTTTCTAATAATGGGGAAATTATTGCCCCACTACCATTACAAAGAATCATGTTACCTGTAGCTGTTACATCTGTAGGAATAACTAAAATATTTAATTTTGGGAATAGTTTCTTAATTGCCTCTACTTCTTCGTCTTCTGCCATTTTTGTAAGCACTATTCCGTTCTCGTTTCCTGAGCAGAAAAGACCAATAAGTTCTGTACCGAAAATCTGAGCTGTTTTTACTTCTACTTGTAATACTTGCTGCAGCTTTTCTAGAGTTTTTGGTGATAGTTCTACTCCCAGAAAGCAGTAGCTATCTGTTGCAAAACCGAACATACCGATGTTTGGATCTGAATTAAAATCCATTCGTGCAAATCTGAATCTATTTTCCATAATAATAACCTGTTAGAATATGTAACGGAGCACTTAAATGCTTAGCTTTCTATCCGAGAAACAGATGCGAACAACAGATCATATGATATCCAAAAATTACTTGTTACATATGTAATCATTCTGTAGAAATCTGCAAATGTTTTGAAATTCATCTTTTCATCGTCTGGTAGCCCATTCCACTCATCTGTTAATTCTTTAATTACTTTGATTCTTTCTGGATGAGATATCTGTATGAGAGTTTTATTCTTTTTCTTTGTTGTACTAAAATATTCTTCATAGTTTTTGATATTTTGGGTTATCTTCATTCTGTATTCGGTTTTTTCCGCCTCATTATCAGCACGATTGTACAAACTGAAACATGAATTAATCCTCTGCCACTCGTTTCTATAATCAGAATCCATCCGGGTTTCTAAAACATATTGTGGATCTGTTATACTTGGCAATTCCCTTAAATCTTTTATAACCCTAATAGTCGGTCTTTGCCATGTTTTAGACATCTGTCTGTTAAGAATACGAATCTTTAAATGTGTCCTATTTTGATGCTTCTTTTGTTTTTATTGGCTTAGCTTTTGTGGATTGTGCCTCTTTTGGTTTTGTTGATTTCTCTTTCTTGCTTTCTGCTTCTTCTTCAGCTATTTGAGAAACGGTTCCAGATTCATCT
>Ga0233437_1006966_pt1 | contig 11208 bp, 15 predicted proteins | sample SI_122_August201_FD_182714 | JGI IMG/M metagenome (GOLD analysis project Ga0233437, IMG submission 182714) | Seawater microbial communities from Saanich Inlet, British Columbia, Canada - SI_122_August2016_200_MG | ecosystem: Environmental > Aquatic > Marine > Inlet | place: Canada: British... | reverse complement strand
TATCAATGCTTTCATCTTTAATCTGTCTAACTGCAGCAACAGCAATCTTACCCAATCTTTCTTTAGAAGACTCAGCGCCCTTTCCAGTCATTGCAGTCATAGCAATTTTTTCTAATAATTCTTCATCATTAATATCTACATCTTCAGCAAGTTCTTCTAAAATTTCTTGTGCCCTTTTCTCAGCTAATCTAAAACCTCTAGCAACAATAGTAGGATGTATATTTTTTTCTAATAAACCCTCAGCATTCTTTAATAATTCACCTGCAAAAACAACCGCACTTGTAGTTCCATCTCCAACTTCATCTTCTTGCGTCTTTGCAATCTCGACAATCATCTTAGCAGCAGGATGCTCAATCTGCATCTCACCTAAAATCGTAACACCATCATTTGTAATGACAACATCGCCCATAGAATCAACCAACATCTTATCCATTCCCTTGGGACCCAAAGTAGATCTAACAGTTTCAGCAACTAATTTAGCAGCCATAATATTATTTCTCTGAGCCTCTTTCCCATAGGTTCTATTATTTCCTTCAGATAGAATGTATACTGGTTGTTTATCTTCTGCCATGCTAATTCGAGAAATCCTAAACGGTTTATAAAGGTTTTGAATAACAAAATTAAGTCTTCTTATCCCTTAATTACTTCTGTAGCTGCTTTTAATTCATCTAAACCAGAAATCAATTCGCCATACGGCTTTTCTTCTAAAAGTCTAACAAGTGCACTAACTCTATTTCTATCTCCTTCCCCAAAAATTCTTCCTGAACGAACACTTATTTCTTCATCATCTTCATTAAAACTAAACGTAGCCAACGGATATCTCCGAAATACACGTCCCCCTTTCAACTGAAAAGAAGGGATTCCTAAAACTCCCTTACTTACAGGAGTAAAAATATAACGTTCCTCCCCAGCAAGATCTCCCTTAGTAATTATGCCAGAAGGATGAAAATTCACACGATCACTTTCAGCACACCGATCTAAATATTCCCTTATTGCATATAAATCCGCTTCTCTACTTTTTCCAACCATCCAACTCAGAAATAGGAGTTTATTTATAAAATTATCCAAACATCCATACACTTATTAATTCTAATCAACCTAATAAATACATGAAATCGGGTGTCAAAGTAATGGATGCTATGACAAAAACTCCTGTCATGGTCCAACCGGATGAAACACTTTTTTCTTGTGTAAAGAAGATGGTAAACGGGCAAGTAGGAAGTCTCGTAGTAACAGAAAACAATAAACTTTTAGGAATAATAACTGAAAAAGATTTCATGGAAAAAGTTCTAGCGCACAATGTAGACATTTCAAAAAGAACTGCGAAAGACATTATGACAACTAGAATGATTCACATCTCTCCAAAAGAAGATGTATATAACGCAATACTATTAATGTCAAGAGAAGATGTAAGAAGACTCCCCGTAACAGAAGGAGATGATTTCATAGGATTAATAACTTACAAAGACATATTAAAAATACAACCAGACCTATACGATATATTTATAGAGAATTTTAAAATTAGAGAAGAAGAAACAAAGAAAGACCGATTATAAAAACATTTATTAACTACTTTCTTATAAATTAAATTAATGGAAAAGATAAAAGTCGGTCCAGGCCCTGGCCCAGGATACATAATCAAAGAAAAAGGAATTTTCAATCTAGAAAAATTAATTTCAGAATTAAAAAAATGGTTCAACGAACAAGAATACGATTTCTATGAAAAAAAGAAAAAACATAAACCATCAAAATATGGAAACAGAATAGAATTAAAATGGCTCATAGAAAGAAAAATAGACCACATGGTAAAATATGAAATGGATGTAGAATTTCTAATAATTGATATAGCCCCAGCCGGAGAAGATTTAGTTTCCGGAAAATTAGAAATGGTAATCGATCCAAATATAATTCTAGATTATGAAGATGCCTGGAAACCTACAAGATTCAAAAACTTCTTAATGAAACTATTCAAAAACATTTACTATAAAGATATCATAAAAAAACACAAAACCAAACTCGATTCCGAAGTAAACACTGTAAGAGAAATCGTAAAAGAGATATTTGAATTCTATAGATAAAAAGAAAAAACTTATTAAACCCATATTAAAGAAATAATACTATGGGAGAGTATAAATCCAAATCAGAAAAAATAGTACCCAAACTAAAAATTAGTCATAAAGGGATATTTGATTTTAAAGATGTTTACGAAGGACTAAAAAGATGGCTAATGCATAGTGGCTATGGGAATGAAAGTAAAAACCTTCATGAAAAAAGTTATTTAGAAAGAATAAAAGGAGATTCAAAACAAATAGAAAGCAGGTGGACAGCAAGAAAAGAAGTCACAGGATATTTTGCAAACGTAATAGAAATCTCATTCCAATCAATTGGAGTAACTGATGTAGAAATTGAAAAGGATGGAAGAAAAGTCAAATTACAAAAAGGAAAAATAGACATAACAATAACCGGAACACTTCTAAAAAATAAAAATAAGGGCTGGAGCCCACTAATGTGTTCAATATATGAAAACTTTGTAATAAGAGACCGTCTAGAAAATTATAGAATAGGATTATACAGTAAAGTTTACTCCTTACATGATGAAATTAAAGCAATATTAGAACTACCATACTAAAGAAAAGTTTATATATTTCATTTCTAAATTCTAAATCAATGGTAAATGTAGACATTGTAGAAAAAGGACTTGTTGTTCAAAAAAAAGCTAAATTTAATATGGTCGAACTATACAAATCACTAAAATCCTGGTTTGACTTACATGATTACGAATTCCAAGAAAGAGAATACGGAGAAGAAGCAACAGATAAAAAAACAGCAAAAATTGGGTGGATGGGCAGAAAAGACGTAAATGAATACGTAAGCTATAGACTTCCAATATCTATAACCCTAAAAAACTACGAAACAATCAAAACAAAACAAGGAAATGTGGTAGAAGGAGACATAACTGTAAAAATAGGCGCAAATGTACGTTCAGACTACGAAAATAAGTGGGAAAGTGCCCCAATAATGCACTTTTTTAGATCTGTTTTTGATAGAATAATAGCTTCAGATAAGACTCAAAAGTACGAAAAAGAGCTAAAAAAAGACGTTCATGACATATTTCATAGAACCAAATCCTTCCTAAATCTACAGAAATTTAATTAAATCCAAACCTTTTTAAACTGTAATCTAAACCAATTATAAAGCCCGGTAAGAGAATTTACCAAATGGAGCATACGATGTAACCATCAAGCTATGAGCTTTGGGGTTAATATCGGGCTACAAACCCTAAATAAAGAACATATAACACATCACAATCATCATATTCATTTAGAATTTATGTTTTTAAGAAGAAAAAGCCGTTTAAAAAAAGATTGAGGAAAAACGGCAAATTAGTTCTTTGAAGGGTTTAGGAGGAAATAAAAATGGGAAAAATAGGCTTAGTAGCAGCTAAATATATTATTCATGCCGATATTACAATTGAAGGCACAGTAGACAGACCCGATGTAATTGGGGCCGTATTCGGTCAAACAGAAGGGTTACTAGGAGAAGACTTAGAATTAAGAGAATTACAAAGAAACGGAAAAATAGGAAGAATTGAAGTAAATTTAACCACAAAACAAGGAAAAGCTTCAGGAGAAATAATCATTCCGTCAAGTTTAGACAAAGCAGAAACTGCAATAGTTGCAGCAGCTTTAGAAACAATACAAAGAATTGGTCCATGTAATGCAAAAGTAAAAACAAAGCAGATAGAAGATGTAAGAACTTCAAAAAGATCATACGTACTTGACAGGGCCAAAGAATTATTGAAAGAATTTACTGACAATATTCTACCAGATTCACAAGAACTTACTGACGAAGTAGCCCATTCCGTAAGAATGATGGAAATATGTGAGTACGGAAAAGACAGACTTGCAGCAGGACCGTTTATTGATGAATCAAGTGAAATAATTATTGTAGAAGGCCGTGCAGATGTACTAACATTACTAAAGTATGGAGTAAAAAATGCAATAGCTATAAATGGAACTTCTGTTCCCCAAACAATAATTGACCTGTGTAAAAAAAAGGAAGTCACAGTATTTGTTGATGGAGACCGGGGCGGAGATTTAATAATAAAAGAATTAACCGCTTCAACAGAAATAGACTTTGTTGTAAAAGCTCCAGATGGAAAAGAAGTTGAAGAGCTAACTAAGAAAGAAATAAACAAAGCACTTAGAGGAAAAGTAGCAATAGAACAGGCAAAATTGGACACAACACCTAGAAGAGAAACAACACCTACGCCCGTTCGAAGAACTACCACAACAAGAACAACCACTCCAGCAAGAGCCACTTCAACAAGACCGGCTCCAACAAGGGCTGCTCCTGCAACAAGAGCTCCCGTAAGAAGGAGAACTACAAAACCAAAAGAAGCAGGGGTATACAAAGAAATGCTTGAAGACTTAATCGGAACAAGGGGAGCATACATTTTAGATGAAGGAACAAACATACTAGGAAAAGTTCCAACTTCCGAACTGATAACTACAATAAAATCATTAAAGACCGGTGTACACACAATCATCTTTGATGGGACAATAGAGATGGATCTCTTAAAAACTTCAGAAAGACTTGGAATTAAAAATTTAATAGCAATGGAAACAAAAGTCTCTGGAAATATGAAGGTAAACGTCCTAACCAAAGAAGACCTATAAAAATTACGGCTAGGATTTACTCTGGATCAATTGAAGAAATCCGGTACCTTTTCTGGCCAGAGGTATCTTCAACCATTTGAATATGTAAGTACTCGCCCCCGGGAGTGTAGCTCCCTGTACATCCAACAAAAGAAGGAACTGCTTCTCTAGCTTCTTTAATTGAAGGAATCAAACCTAAATCTACAAATATTCCCGCCAATTCATCTAATGTTTTTTCAGTAGTAACACGAAATCGGCCCAAAACTTTTTTCTTAAATCTTTTAATCCCCTCTCTCTGTCTTTCCTCGGGCGTAAAAAACTTATTTTCATCAGCCAACGTCACTAAATATTCATCTAAATTCATTTTAACTAACTCGGGGAATAGGCTAAAACTTATAAAAGTTATGTTTAAATAAAAGAAGACCTATAACCGAAACTTTAATAAAATAATATTTCCTTTTTCTTCTTATGAAAAAAGAGATATTGCTTAGAATTTTACCAATCTTCATAATCATATTATTTATCCTAGGAATATTTTATTTCTCATATGAGTATGATTGTGGGGACAACAAAGCTTGTTATGACAGACATTTACAAAATTGTAAAAAAACAAGCCTAAGTGTTGTTGATGAGGGATCCTCTTTCACATATCAAATTCTAGGTTCTGAAAGAGATATGTGTAAAGTAAGAGTAACTTTAGTTGATATGCCTCAAGAAACAAATATAGAAACCGCACAATTATTTGAAGGAAAGGCAATGGAATGTGAAATTCCAAAAAGTTCTACTTTCGACACAGAAATTCTAGAGTATTGTTCCGGACCATTAAAAGAAGCAATCTACGAACTAACAATTCAAAAGATGTATAACATTCTTGCACAAAGTCTTGGTGACATTATAGATAAATTATAACTACAAAGATGTTTTTATGATCACATTGGTGTTTCCCCTGGCCTTGAAGCAGAGATTCCATCAGTAGCATAATAATAATTATAAGGATCGTAATTAGGGTTATTACGTGGATCATTCATGTAACTGTAGTCAGAATCCCAAGTCCATTTAAAAATTCCTGTAACTTCTCCTGCAAAAGGAATTGCCTGGGTACCTTCATAAGCAGCAGAAGAAAAATCTCTTTGTGAAAGTGCATAACAAGCAAGGCCCAAACATAACGCATCTCCCGCAAGCGGCAATTTTTTTAAAAAACTCTTGGTGAATCTTAATCCTGGCGTAGCCTTTTCTAGTTTTTTTAATTCTAAAAATTCAGAAGAATCGGAAAGGAAAGTTTTAAGTGGATTTATTTTAACGGGTTTTCCATTTGTAGAGATTACAAGACCATGGTGTTCCAGCTCTACAAGGCCAGAGTAGCCCCTTAACTGCTTCTCAGTAATACTCCCTTCTTTATGAAGAAACTCTCCTATGTCTAACAACTCTTCAGTTCTAAGAACCCTGCCATTTTCAATATTAGATTCAGAAAATAGATGAATTCTTTCCCCATAAACGGAGGCCCTCTTTGCACTACTACTAACAGAAATAAATGGGGAGGAATCAGTATTACCTGTAACATGATCAAAAACTTGCATAAGATCTGTATATAAACTGGTTGCAGAAGGAGTTCTAGCAGTCAATAAATAGTCAGTATTTCCTACTCCTCTAAAAAATATTTCCTCATCCATTCCATCAGGATCAACAAACATCATTGGATTATTTCTAACATAAGAATATGGTTCATTTTCAGCAACAGGATCTACTGAAGTAAACTTTCCCAAATCAGAATCATAGTACCTTGCCCCAAAATAATGTAATCCACTTTCATCTTTTTCTTTTCCAGTAAAACCATATTGAATTCCTTCTTGAATTATTTGTCCGTAAGGCAAACTTTTGAAATTAGAAACTTCCCCATCAAAATTGACAGAAACTCTATTGCTTCCCAATCTATCTTGATAATAAAATCTACTTTCATCACCACTGGAAGAATAAACTAATGAATTTCCGCCATAATGGTATCTAATAATTTCATCTCCACTTTCTAAAGGCAAAGGAATTCCTTCTCCCTCATTAACTTCAGGAACATCAACAACCTTAGCAAAAGAAATAGAACTAAAAATAACTAGAAAAACTACTAAAATCGCCAATCTTTTCATAACTTTAAATCTAATCAAATATATAAAAAACTTCCTAAATTATAAGGTGTAGGCATCCTGTAATCGACAAAGAAATCAACTACCGGCTTAATCCCAGTTTTTCCTCCCCTTTGCTATTCACAAGCGCCAATATTTAAGATTAAAGCTGCTCCATTCCTGGCCTGACTTGGTTCTCAAAAACACCGACCCTGTGAGACAAAGGATCAATGTACGAACTGAGACCGATAATTAAAATCTAAGTCTCAAACAGGCATTCATCCCGCCATATAGCCCATTTGCGGTACAGGTAAGGGCTAACTACCCAACTAGCCTACAAGATACATAGAAAAGAGACACTTTTTAAAGATTTCTTTTTTTAAGAAAACATGAAAAACTTCCAAGAAATACTAACAAAAGAAATACTAAAAACTAATCCTAAAACCAAAGAAGAAATCATAAAACTAAGGGATAAACTCTCAAAAGAACACAAACCAAAAAAACTAACTTCATTAATAGAAGTTCTACTCTACTTACCAACAAATAAAATAAATAAATTCCTAAAAATTCTAAAAACAAAACCAACAAGAACAATTTCGGGAGTAACCCCCGTAGCAATCATGACAAAACCATTTCCTTGCCCACACGGCAAATGTTCATACTGTCCCGGAGGACCAAACTCTTCATTCGGAGACGTTCCTCAATCCTACACTGGAGGAGAACCCGCAACCATGCGAGGATTAAGAAATAAATTCGATCCATACTTACAAATATTCAACAGACTAGAACAATATATCCTAATGGGCCATCCAATAGAAAAAATAGAACTAATCATAATGGGAGGAACATTTTTATCTCTACCAAAAAAATACCAAGAAGATTTCATAAAATTCTCTTTCAAAGCACTAAACGATTTTTCAAAAGTTTTCTTCAAAAAAGACAAATTCGATTACGTAAAATTCAAAAAATTCTTTGAACTACCTTCAGAAGATTTCTCAAACATAAAAAGAACAAAAAAACTTCAAAAAAAGATTCTAAAACTAAAAAAGAAAACAACCTTAACAAAAGAACAAGAAATAAACGAAACCTCTCAAGTAAGATGTACTGCCCTATGCATAGAAACTCGACCAGACTATGGTTTACTAGATCATGGAAATCAAATGCTAAGGTTAGGATGTACAAGAATAGAAATCGGAATCCAAACTGTATACGATGATGTACTAAAAAAAGTAAATCGGGGACACACAACAAAACAAACAAAAGAATCAATACAAATACTAAAAGACCTAGGTTTCAAAATAACCGGACATTACATGCCAGGACTTCCATTAACAGACAAAAAAAGAGATATAGCCGGAATGAAACAATTATTCTCAGATGAAGATTATCGCCCAGACATGCTAAAGATATATCCAACAATGGTTTCTCCAGGTACAAAACTATACGACGATTACAAAAAGAAAAAATTCAAACCCCTAACAACAAAACAAGCAGCAGAAATCATTGTAAACTTCAAAAAGACAGTTCCGCCATATTGTAGAATTATGCGCATTCAAAGAGATGTACCAACAAAACAATGGGCAGCAGGAGTTTCAATGACAAACTTCAGACAGTACCTATTCCAAAACTACAAAGTAGAATGTAATTGTATACGTTGCAGAGAACCAAGGCATAAAAAAATAAATTGGAGCAACATAAAAATAAAAATTCTAGAGTATAAAGCATCTAAGGGAAAAGAATTCTTTATCTCAGCAGAAGATGATAACATTTTAATTGGATTCATAAGAATGAGATTCCCCTCAAAACAACTAAGAAAAGAAATCACAAAGAATTCAGCAATAATAAGAGAATTACATGTTTACGGAGAATCAATAGCATTAGGAGAAAAAGGAAACGTCCAACATAAAGGAATTGGAAAACAATTACTAAAAAAAGCAGAAGAAGTCGCAATCAAAAACAAAAAAAACAAAATGGTAATCATCTCCGGAGTTGGAGTAAAACAATACTACTACAAACTAAAATACAAAAAAGAAGGCCCATACGTCTCAAAAACACTAAAATAGAAAGATTTATATCAATCAACACCCAAAAGTCAATTGAAAAAATGATAGAACTTGGAGGAAACATATTCCTTGAAAATTTTGAAATAATAGAACAAGGTCAGATGATAGTTGTAAGAAAAGTAGTTGGAAATTATACCAAAAAAATCTCCGAAAAGTTTAATGATTTCAAAAAGATAACAGTTTCAATAGTACCAGAAACAAAATATAAAGTTAAGGCAATCTTAGAAACATCTGAGACAAAAGACTCTGAAGCCGAAAATCCGAACCTATTCTTTGCTTTAGACAAGGCCTTAGCAAAATTCATGGAATAAAAACCTTTATAAATAAAATTTATTCCCATATTTTAAAATGAAAAGAATTGGCGGACTAAGAAGGAAAACTAGGCATAAGCTAAAGAAAAATGTCAGAACTAAAGGGAAGATTAGTTTAAGGCAGTTCTTCCAAAAATTTAAGGAAGGCGACAAAGTCTATTTGACAGCAGAGCCCGCAGTACAAAGAGGAATGTACAATCCAAGATTCCACTCAAAAGCAGGAATAATCAAAGAAAAACAAGGTTCAAACTATTATGTTCAAATAAAAGATGGAAACAAAATAAAAAATATATTAATACATCCAGTACATTTAAAGAAAAGGTAAAAAAATGGAAATAATCGAACAAAAACCTCTAAACTTAAACGAAATGAAAGAACAGATAGAAGAAATCAAAAAACGAGACAAAGAATTAAATTTTAGAGCAAAAAAAGTCGAAGAATACCTAAATAAAATAACAAAAACAAAGGCTTATAAAGAATTAAAGCAATCCTTAGAAAGTCTTGGAATAACTAGATTAAAACCAAAACATGTAGCATTAATAATCAACATTTTACCAAAAGATATCGACGCATTACGAATGATACTTTCAGGTGAAAATTTAACATTAAAAAATGAAGACCTAGAAAAAATACTAGAAACAGTGAAAAAACATGCATAGAAAAAATGAACAATCCAAGAGCGAGAGAAGAAAGTGCAGTTATTTTGGATTTCCTACCACACGGATATCCATTCGACAAGAGACCTTCACACCAGAAGTCTCCCGTAGCGCAAGCTGTTGGTAATAATTTCTTTACATTATTAGAGTTAGTTCCAAAAAAAGGAAAATTCCTACAACCACACGAGGAAGTCTATATTGGGGGAGATGAGCGGGAAAAAATACACCACATAATTGGGAAAATCCCTCCAACAAAACTTACACAAACCGCCCATATGGAACTAGAGATAGTTATAAGCGACCTAATAGACAAGAATGAAACTAGGTTCATAGACTTCTTTAACAAAGCTGGCCCAATAAACACGAGAATACACCAGCTAGAGCTACTCCCTGGAGTTGGGAAAAGGCACACTAGAGAAATAATTGACGAAAGGGAAGAGAAAGAATTCGAATCTTTCGAAGACATAAGGACACGTATAAAATTATTGCCAAACCCCAAACAAATAATTATCAAACGAATTTTACAAGAGCTAAATAACGAAGACAAACACAAGTTATTTGCACAAACATAGCAAAAGCTTTTTAAAGGGCCTGATAACACAAAAAACAAGAATGGAAGAGAAATTAAAATACATTGTTAGAATAGCTGCTACCGACCTAGAAGGGGCTAAACCTATAGGTCAAACACTTACAAAAATCAAAGGTATAAACTTCTCATTAGCTAATGCTATTTGCAATATACTTCCCCTAGAAAAAACAAAAAAAACAGGTTCATTAAAAGAAGATGAAATAAAAAAAATAGAGGAAGTAATAAAAGAACCAATCAAAAAAGGAATTCCCTCATGGATGGTAAACAGACAAAAAGATTATGATACTGGCGAAGATAGACATCTAACATCTTCAAACTTAAAATTAAGAACAGAATTTGATATTAAAAGATTAAGAAAAATTAAATCTTACAAAGGATTTAGACACGGAGTTGGCCTACCAGTAAGAGGACAGAGAACAAAAGCAAACTTTAGGAAAGGAAAATCACTAGGAGTAAAGAGGAAGAAGAAATAAAATGGGCCAAACAAAGAGAATTAGAAAAAAGTATTCTACGCCAAGCCATCCCTGGCAAAGAGAGCGAATAATTGAAGAAAAGGGCATCACAAGAGAATACGGATTAAAAAACAAAAAAGAAATCTGGAAATATTCTTCAAAATTAAGGTCTGCAAGAAACCAAGTAAAAAGAATTATTGCTAATATACGATCAGAACAAAGCGCGAAAGAAAGAAAGGAATTACTAGACAAACTTCAAAAATACGCAATCATCCCAAAAGACTCAAAAATAGAGGATATTCTTGATCTAAAAGTAAAAGATTTTCTAGAAAGAAGATTACAAACTGTCGTAGTTAGAAAAGGAT
>Ga0233437_1006965_pt1 | contig 11210 bp, 10 predicted proteins | sample SI_122_August201_FD_182714 | JGI IMG/M metagenome (GOLD analysis project Ga0233437, IMG submission 182714) | Seawater microbial communities from Saanich Inlet, British Columbia, Canada - SI_122_August2016_200_MG | ecosystem: Environmental > Aquatic > Marine > Inlet | place: Canada: British... | reverse complement strand
TAACCGAAAATTAAAAAAACTGGAATAAAATGAAACAAGATTCACATAAGACTCTAAAGCATTATATTCATCTTCGTTTGGGAAGAGGAAATATTATTGAAGTTCTTAGATCGATGTTTGTAAAGGCGTTTCAGGCAAAATCGGCTAAAGAGTTTTGGAATTACTGGAACCCCGTATTTGGTTATTATATGTTGTTCTACTTCTACAAACCCTTAACAAATAGAGTTCCAAGAGCAATACGTGTAATCGCAACATTTACTGTTTCTGGTTTTTTCTTACATGATATATTACTCTGGTGGCCATTTTGTTGGTTGATCGCCTATAAAACTCATTTTCCTTTTGGTACAGTTTGGTTTATATTTCTGGCGATCATTATGCTATCATTAGAGAAGATAGGATTCAATACTAAGAAGTATTCACCGAAAGTTCGTGTTTTAACAAATTTGGGTTATCTGAGTGTAGCTTTGGGTCTCACAATACTTGTTGCCGGTGGGATTAAAATTATTATTAGTTACAGCTAGTTTAGATCACTCACATACTGCATAAACTTTTCTACTTTTTCACTTGAAACCGTATTTTGCCATTTACCATCTTCTTTAAAATACGAGCCAATAATAAATCCATCTGCATGTTCCCAGTATTTATCAATATTATTTATCGTAATTCCCGAACCTATTATAATGGGAAGATCACATGTTTTGCGTACTTTTTGCAATTCAACAATATCTGCTTCTTCAGAGGTTGATCTGCCGGTTATAATAACTCCATCTGCCAGGAAAAATTTGCATGCCTCAGCAAAATCTGTAATATCAAGATCCGATGTAATAGAATGTGAGGAGTGTTTCTTTTTGATATCAGTATATATCGATATGTTCTCAGCTCCAATATACTTTCTATAACGCATAAGCTCACCTGCACAAGCATTCATCAATCCTTCATCTGCAATGTGGGAATATACAAATCCTTCAACTCGGATAAATTCACAGCTCGTAGCATGAGCTACAGCTAGCGCTTCCTTATTGGCACCAGCCAATATTTGAACACCACACGAAATTGAGGTATTTTTCTTAACTTCCGATACGATTGCTGTCATCGAAGCTGTTATTTCTGGTCCAACATCTTTGTTCAGATACGGCACATCGTGCATATTTTCTAAAATAATTGCATCTAATCCATTTTGCTCATACAATTTTGCTTCCTGAACCGCTCTATCAATTATCTGTGAGACAGGATATTTATTATTCGGTGTGCCGGGAAGCGCATCAACATGAATCATTCCGATAATCATTTTTATCTTTTTCATTCTTTCTACAATATTCATAATTCATCCTGTTTAATAATTATTATCAACTTCTCTTTTTAAAATAATACTTATAGACAATGCCATAACTGGCTAAACCCACTGAAGTGGCCAATATTCCCATATACAATTCATCCACATTTTGCAAGAATCCATTTAGTTCAATATTCCGCCAAATACTTACTGTTATCACACCTAGAATACTTGCAAAAACAAATTGATGATCTTTTATCTTTCCTGGGAAGATATATCCGTAAAGAACAGGAAGTAGCAAACAACTTGCTGAATAACTACCTAAAGTTTTCCAAACTGTTTTAATATTACCCTCAAATACAATACCCATAACAACTGCTAATATTCCTACAAAAACTATCCCTAAATGATAAAGAGAAACCTTTCCCTTCCATTTCTTTGGCATCATATCATAGGAGACAGTTGTTCCAGCTATAAAAAGATATGAATCTAAAGTGGAAAGGATCGTTGCAAGAATCCCAGCTAAAACTAAACCTCTAATGCCATTTGGTAATATTTGAAGTGCATAAATTAAGTAAGCTTTATCGGATGCTGCTTCTGGAATTACAGCTCTTGCATACATTGCTCCGGCAGTTGTACAGATATCAAAAAGAATCCAGATCACTGTGGAAATAAGAATTCCTTTTTTTGCTACTTTTATATTCTTAGCTGCAAAAACCCTTTGATAAAAATTTGGATCAACTAATGTAGAAAGTGCTATAAATCCCCAAACAAGTGTAGTTGCAATTCCTTCACCTCCGGTTAATGTGAAATGAGAAGCTGGAAGATTTGCTCTTAAGAAACTTATCCCTCCAAACAATTTGTAAGAAAATACTAGAATTAAGAAAACTCCTAAACACATTACAAAAAATTGGATTATATCAGAAAATACAATCGCTCTAAATCCACCGTATAGAGTATAAAGGATTACGATTGTAACTCCAATGATCATACTTTGCAAGAATGAAATTCCAAATAATGCTTGTATTAGAAGCCCTAAACTTATAACATAAGCAATTGGTAAAACATTAAAAAAATTAAAAACTGCACTTAATTTTCCAGCTTTAGGGCCGAACATTTTCCCAACCAGATCCGGAAGTGTTATGGCTTTATATTTAGCAACTTTATGTACAATGAAAAATGCAAATAGAATGTATGAAATATACCAGAATACCCCTTGAGTTATAAAGTTGAATATTCCTTGCTCAAAAGCAATTTTTGTAACTCCAAAAATTCCACCATACCATGTAGCCACAAGAGTTGCTACAAACATTGGTAGAGTGAGTTGTCTTCCCATTAGAAACAGATCTAAGAAACGGATTTCACTATTATCAAAATTAGAGCCTTTTTTCTTCTTTAAATATTGCCCGTAAATTACAGATATAAATGTTAATAATAAGACTCCAAAAAAAACAAACCAATCTAATTTACTTAAGATTGTTTTGTAATCTACTGTTAAATCAAATTCCAACTACAACTCCTTTCTCGGCATTATCAAATATGTTAGAAGGGTTGATTAATAACCACTTCTCAGCTTTCTATCTTGGCTCTCCTATAACTGGTTCATGAGATTTTGCAATAATGATGATAAGTCAAATTATTTTTATATAGTAAGAAATTCTTTGACATTAAAAACATGAGTTTTTTCTTCAAACAAGAATTAGTTCATTAAAAAATTGCTATCAACGGGGTGCTGTTTGGGATTTACCAAATGGTTGAGAACATACCCTTGAACCTGATCCGGATAATGCCGGCGTAGGAAACTGATAAGATATATCTTAACCACAATTCGGTTTCTTCCGGGTTGTGGTTTTTTTTATAAAAATATACTATAAATGGAGAATATATGAACAAAGTTATTTTAATTATTGTTATCCTAATTGTAACGAGCAGTATGGTTTTTGCAAATCAATTAACTGGGAAGATCACAGATTTCCAATCAGGTAAACCGATAAATCAGGTTAGTGTGTATATAGAAAGTATTAATTTATCTGCAACCTCTAATGCGGATGGTGAATATGTTCTAAGCTTTGTAAAACCTGCACTTTTCACGATTATTTTTGAGCGCATTGGATATGAAAAGAAAGTTGTGAAGCACAATCCATTTAATAAATCAGTTCTTAATATTCAGCTTAACAAAAATCCACAAAATATTTCTGGGATGCAAGTGCGCGCAACAAGGGCTGAAGAGAGGGAAACCCCCGTTACTTTTACAAATATCACTCAAGAACAAGTTCTTCAAAATAATTTTGGACAGGAAATTCCAATGTTGATGGAAGATGTTCCCGGGGTTTATGCTTATTCAGATGCAGGTGGTTTGGTTGGGAATGCACATCTCACAATTCGCGGTTTTGATCAAAAGCGGATAGGTGTAATGATAAATGGGATTCCGCTAAACGACCCGGAGGATCACAATGTTTATTGGGTAAATTTGCCTGATTTTGCAGAGAGTACAACAGACATCCAATTCCAACGTGGAGTAGGAAGCTCTCTCTACGGGATCTCAACTTTTGGTGGTTCCTTAAATATGCAGACAAATTCTTTTGCAAAAGAAAACAGAACTGAATTGTTCTCTGTTTTTGGAAGTTATAATACTTATAAAGTTGGAATTAAAACAGCTCAAAAGTTTGGGAGTTACAATACAAATATTCGCTTCTCAAAAGTTGCTTCAGATGGATATCGTGATAATTCTGCGTCCGATCTATGGTCAGTTTTTACAGGATTCTCTAGAGTGGGAGAGAGATCGATAACTGAATTTAATTTTTATACCGGACATGAACTTACTCATGCAGCATGGGAAGCATCTGGAGATTGGGAACTAGAGGAGAATCACCAACACAACCCTTACACTTACGATAATTATGTTGATGATTTTTCTCAACCTCATTATGAATTGCATCACAATTATTTTATAAATGAAATGTCAGATATGAAGAATTCAATTTTTTACATTCGTGGGAATGGATTTTATGAGCAATATAAAGATGGAAGGAATTTGTGGGAGCATGGATTAGTTGATGAAGAAAGTAGTGAAGAAGCAGATATTATCCGTCAGAAATGGATCACAAAAAATCACTATGGCTGGGTTTCTCAATATAATTTGCGTCATAAAATGGGAACGCTTACACTCGGAACTTATCTCAGTGGTTTCAATAGTGATCATTGGGGAGAAATTAAAGAAGTTATTGGTGCTGATACACTTGGGATAGGTTATGATATTGGGCAGAGATATTATAATTACAAAGGTGAAAAACAATATTCAACTTTCTATATGAATGAAATATTTATGCCGATATCTGATCTCTCGATTATGACAAACCTATATTTCCAAAAAATAAATTATAATTTTGAGCAGCTAGAAGCAGGTAATTTTGATGCAGAATATCTGAATGCTTATGAAGTGGATTACATTTTTCTTAATCCCAGATTTGGTGCTAACTACAATGTAAATAAAAGTTTTAATATTTACGGAAATTTTTCTATTTCACAAAGAGAACCAACGGACAGCGAGCTTTACGATACATGGTATGGTCCAGATGATATTGGTGTAGCACCATTATTCGCAGAAGCAGATACAGTATTTACAGATGATGGAAATATTGAAAAAATTAAATGGAAAAATCCTTATGTGAAAGCAGAGAAACTGAACGATTATGAAATGGGAATCGGATATGTTAACAGCATTTGGAAATTGAAAGCAAATTTATATTGGATGAACTTTACTGACGAAATTGTAGCTTATGGCGGGGCAGATGATGAAGGAAACCCAATCCGTGGGAATGCAGACAAAACAGTACATCGAGGTGTAGAGCTATCTGCAAAAGTACAGTTACCTTCCGATTTAGAATTATCTGGAAACTTCAGTTACAGTGACAACTATTTTGAAGAATTTGTGATGTTTGATTGGGGAGAAGAAATTGATCTTTCCGGAAATACAATTGCAGGATTTCCAAGAGTTATTAGTAACGGAACACTTGCTTATGAAATTGACATTTTTAATCTTTTTGCTCAAATGCAATATGTAGGAAAACAATATTTAGATAATACAGAAAATGAAGATCGTACTATCGATCCGTTTAAAGTACTTAATCTTGGTGCAGTTTTTAACATCACAAAACTATTTGGCAAAACCGATCTGCAATTAAACATGAAAGTAAATAATATTTTGGATGAGGAATATGAAACTGCCGGATATTATAATGCCTGGGGTGGAGAGAATTGGGAAGGAGCAAATTACTATTGGCCAGCTGCAGGACGTAACTTTGTGGCTGGATTGAGATTAGGATTTTAATGTGGATAAGCGTGTAAGAGTATAAGCGGAAAAGCGTGGGCAGATCATTGATCTGCCCTTTTCTTATAGACTATTTATTTAATTCTTTATTCAAGATATTTTTAAATCGTGTTGAACTTAGGTAATGATCTTCTAATAATTTTCCATTGTGTAGAAGACTGAAAACACCAAATCCTGATGGAGCATTTTTGGCTTCCTGCCAATTAGTGATCTTCTTGACCTTCAAATCTACTCCTGCTTCCTGAGCTACCAATTTTATGGCTTCAACAGATTTATTATTCCAAGGACATTGATCTGCATAGACCAAATTCCATCCTTGATATTTTTCCCGGTTTTGTGTCCAATCAATCAATTTTGGATCTTGTGATTTCTGATCAAATTTTTTAACCATGAACTCATAACGTTCCAATTTCTCTACTTGTAAATAGCCATTTTTTGTGAATAAATGCTGATTTGCAATGAACGTTCCTTTGCTGGTCATTGTGCAAACACCTTTCATACCTTGTTTTTTTGCGTCCTCTTCACAGGCATTAACCATAAAAGTTCCATATCCTTTATTCTTATCATTTTTGGCATAGACGTACATGCATTGAATGAACATGAAATCTGAAGCATCTATGGGTCGCCATGCAAAATCTGCTAGAATATATTCTATGTAACCGATCTGCTTGTCACTTTCATTATAGAGGATTTTTATTCGTAATCCCTTTTTGTAATTATCTATAAACCAATCTTTTTTCTTTGCAAATTCAGGACTCTTCACATTCTTTACACAAAATAGTCCCAGATCAACAATATTTTCGGGAGTTACATCAACTAGATAAAGTTCATTCATTCTCTTCTACCTCTCTATGTCTTTTATACATCAAGCAATTTGTTATGATTCTGTCAAAAAATATAATTATTTTGTCCAATCAATAATACTTCCAGCATAAAACGGCTGGATCATTCCTGGTTTGAGTTCAATAAGTAAAGCACCATTTTTATCAATTCCTTTTGCTTTCCCTCTAAAAACATCAAAATCTGTATCTAATTCAATTTGAAATCCTTTAAGTAATGAATGCTTATTAAAATATTTTACATCAAATTTGCCCTCAACAAATTCAGGAAGAGCAGATGCAAAATTATCGAAAATTTTGGATAATAATTTTTCATTATTAACGGATTCACCTAATTCAATTTGTAGTGAAGTAGCATTTGGAGCTTGAATTTCATCAAGCTCTGTTACATTTGTATTCAAGCCGATTCCGATAAGATGATACTTCTTACCCGTAAGGTTACTGGAAAGAATTCCACATAATTTCTTATCATTCAAATAGATATCATTCGGCCATTTGATCTTAAGTTGATCTGAGATAGATGGGAATAATTCGGTTAAGGTTTTATGAATGCAGATTCCAGCAAATATTGTTATGTTAGATTGGAAGTTGAATCCATAAAGTGCAGCAGTAAGCCACAATCCTCCTGCTGGTGAGAACCAAGAATTTTTTCCTCTGCCTTTCCCAGAAGATTGCTCCTCAGCTAAGCACAGGAAATTTCCTTGAGCTGTATTTGAATTGATGAGTCTCTCTGCTTTTGATGATGTACTGCTAAGTTTGCTATAATGCAATACTTCATCAAATAATGGATGTTTAAAATCTTTCAAATCAGTCTCCTATTCTGTCTTTGCGAGTTTTCACTCATAGGCATCAGTCGAGGCAATCTCTTCTGCTGAAAGAATAGAAAGAAATGATTGCCACGTCACTTCGTTCCTCGCAATGACGATAAATGTCTTTGCGAGTAATCTTGCAACGGCATCTAACGAAGCAATCTATTCATCCCGGATATCATTCCACAGATCTTTCCATTCGGGATTCATACTATTTATTAATTCGATTTTTTTGCGTCTTGATCCTGCCTTGATCTGCTTTTCTCTTGATATTGCTCCATATGCTTCCTCACCTTCTTCATAATAAACCAATTTATTTACATTATATTTCGATGTAAAACCTTTTATCAATTTATTCTTATGCTCATAAACTCTGCGAACAAGATTATTTGTAACGCCTGTATATAAAACAGAATTTGAGAAATTCGTCATAATATAAACATAATACATTTTTTACCTATGTCTTTGCGAGTTTTCTCTCATTGGCATCAGACGAAGCAATCTCTACTATTGAAAGAGGAGAAAGAAATGATTGCCACGTCACTTGCGTTACTCGCAATGACAGTAAAAGTCTATGCAAGTTTCTTTATAATATCAACATCGAATCACCATAACTGAAGAATCTATATTTCTCTTCTACAGCAATTTTGTAGGCATTCATAATATTTTCATAACCTGCAAAAGCAGAAACCAGCATCATTAATGTTGATTCCGGCATATGAAAATTTGTTATCAATCCATTGATGATTTGAATATTTTTTCCGGGATAAAGAAAAATCTCCGTCCAATGAGAACCACTGTTAAGATGCCCATTTTCAGCAAAACTTTCCAGTGTTCGTGTTGTTGTTGTTCCCACAGCTATAATACGTCTACCATCTATTTTTGCTTCATTTATCTTTGAAGCAACATCATTAGTTATCATGCAATGTTCACTGTGCATAGTATGGTCTTTAATGTCATCAGTTTTTACTGGGCGGAACGTTCCTAAACCAACATGCAGTACAACTTCTAAAATCTCGATGCCCTTTTCTCTGATCTGCTTCATTAATGGTTTTGTGAAATGCAGTCCAGCAGTTGGAGCTGCAACTGATCCACGTTCTTCTGCATAAACAGTTTGATAAGTCTCTTTATCTTTGTTAGTAGATTCTCGTCTAATGTATGGTGGAAGTGGTACATTTCCTATCTCTTCTAGGATATCCCAGAAATTCCCTTCCCAATAAAATTCAACAATTCTGCCACCCTCTTCTGCATGATCAATTATCTTTGCTTTGAACTTTTCATTGAATATAATTTCGGCACCGATCTGCAATTTGCGTCCCGGCTTCACAAGACATTCCCAACAGTTTTCAGTTTTTTGTTCCAACAGAAATACTTCAACTTTTGCACCAGTACTTTTGTTCCCGAATAAACGGGCAGGAATAACTTTTGTATTATTAACAACTATTATATCAGAAGGTTTTAGATGATCTATTATTTTGTTGAACTTCTCATGTTGTATTTTTCCCGATTTTTTATCTAAGACAAGCATTCTGCTTTCAGAGCGTTTATCTTTCGGGTGCTGAGCTATGAATTCAGCAGGTAGATCGTACCAGTAACTACTTTTTTTTGTAAGGGACATTTTTTGCATCTTTTAATATTGCCTTAAAACTTCCAAATATAATTTTACTACTCATTTTCACGGGGATCTTGTGCTCATCTGCTGTTAGCCAGACAAGGATTTTTCCAGTTTGTTTAAAAATTGCGTCACCTTTTAAAATCGGTTCAACTACAAAACAATTCTTATCTCCAAAGATAGTTTTCATTTTTTCTATTCTATGAACGATTACATCAGCAGGATAATTTCTACCATCAGCAGTTACGTTTATCGTTAGCGTGTCACCAACCGTAAATTCCTGCAATCTCAAATAATATAAGGCACTTAAAATATCTTGTGTATTAGCAGGAATATCCATTCTCTTCTCTTTGAATTTTTTGGTCTTACGTCCGAATTTTGTGTAGATCGTGAAATTCTGTTCAGGATAATAAAAATGAATTCTATACTGACGATATGATCCTTCCTGTAGTTTTTTTGTGAATCTGCGAGTTACAAGTTTGTTCATATCCCAGATCGATTCTATTTTATCACGGACTTTATAAATATTATCGAAGAATGAATTTGTCTTTGCGAGTGATTCAATTTTGTAACACTCAGTTGAATCTTGATAAATGTAATTATTTATCTGCATTGTTGCTTCACCAGCTTTTATGATGCCGTATTTGATCTTGAAAGTTAGTTTCTCTCCGATCTCGAAAGCAGAAAGTTGGATACTGAAAATTATAACAAACGGAATGATTAATTTCTTTAACATTAGAATTCCTCTCGACTTCCCATACTCAAACTTTGGTTTTGCTCTCCAAAGCCAATATCAAGTCGTACATTTAATCTGTCATTCATCAGGAAAGATATTCTCAATCCGGTACCGTATGAAAGCTTTAATCTATTTATTGATAGATCTTCCAAATTTCCGGCAACTTCACCAGTCTCCAAAAATGCTACAAATCCAAATCTTTCCAGAAGAGGATGTGACCAAGGGAATATTCTATTCTCGATACGGAAAACTATTGAATGTCGATCAATGAATTTATTAGCAGTAACAGCTCGCATATTATCATCTAGATATGACATTTTATGGAACGGAACTTCATCTGAAACCGTTGAAAAATAACCTTGGATTGCTAATGTTTGATTTGGAAAAATTGATAGATAATGTCGAAGATCTATTTCAGCCCTAATGAAACTATAATCACTTGCAAAAGTATCTGAGAATAAAATAGATTTAAAATTATAGAATAATCCATTTTGCGGATAAGTGTCTGAATCACGTGTATCATAACTGATACTAAGTCCAATTCCTGAAGTTGTATTCTCTTCACTGCCGGGTATTACTCCAATTGCCAGTAATCCGTTTTCTTCCGTTTTTTCTATTTGGAACTGTGATAATTCATAAATAAAACCTGTCTGCCAAGTATTAGTCATTTTTTTCGTGAATTCAATTTTAATATCATATTCTCGTTTCGTAAATTGCTCATCTTCCCCGGAAATATGTTCATTCCCAATACCATAAAATGTGCTGGGCCAATGTTTAAATTTTGCGTTAGTTAGAAATGAATATTTCCCATTTTTAAAATGTATTTCAGGCATTAAATGAATTGAATATTGCTTCTTTTCACTAACTTCGGTTGAAAAATAAATTAGATTTTTTTGGGAAGTAGAATCACCCTCAATACCTCCATAACGCAAATAGGCAAGTCCTCCTGCATAGATTCCTGTTTCATCAGAATAACCAAGCGAAGGATAAACAACATATTCAACTTTTGCAATGAGAAACTGATAAAATGTGAGTAATAAAAGGGTTATTGTGAATATTTTGTTCATTAATTAAATCTTACCGCCGGTTATGAAGAACTCCTCTCCCGTAATATAAGAATTATTTTTGGAAAGAAGGAATTCGCAAAGTCCGAAAATATCCTGGAATGAAGCACAACGCTTTAGCGGTGTATCTCTTAATTTTTCCTCATAGTATTCTTGGCGGAACTTACGATAACTTTCTGAGAATTGGCTGTCATCAATTTTGATAGGTCCTGGAGAAACAGTATTCACAATGATATTACTAGCAGCTTCTTCAGCAGCAAGTGTTCTTCCAATATTAGCAATACCGGCTTTAGAAGCGGCATAAGCAGTCCCTTTTGGAAGTCCAATCCGAGAAACATTAGAACCAAAAAGTACGATCTTGCCATTACTGTTCTCTTTAAAATATTTCAGTGTTGTCTTTAAAATATTGAACGTTCCAATCAGATTTGCATTAATAATATTTTTCCAAAGCTCTGCATCAGAATCAGCCAAAGATCTTATCGCATGACTTCTTGCAGTTGCAGTGTGGATGAGCCTATCCGGCTTCCAACCTGTTTCAGTAATAATT
>Ga0233437_1006962_pt1 | contig 11215 bp, 10 predicted proteins | sample SI_122_August201_FD_182714 | JGI IMG/M metagenome (GOLD analysis project Ga0233437, IMG submission 182714) | Seawater microbial communities from Saanich Inlet, British Columbia, Canada - SI_122_August2016_200_MG | ecosystem: Environmental > Aquatic > Marine > Inlet | place: Canada: British... | reverse complement strand
GGGAGGGCGACCCCGATGAGAAAGCTAAATACCCGAAGTGACCGGGCTTGCCAAAAACATCTTGAAAGGAGTAGAGAAAATGTCAAGAAAAGGCAAGCGGACGAAAGGGATAGAAAAAGCTCATTCTTTCAAAGACATGAGCCGTGTAAATCCGCAAGCAGCGGGGATGGATATTGGCGCGGTTGAAATCGTAGCCTGCGTATCAGGGGATTCGCAGACGCAGATTGTGAGGGCCTTTGGGAATTACACGGTTGATCTGCAATCTATCGGTGAGTGGTTGAAAGAATACGATGTCAAAACGATAGCGATGGAAAGCACAGGCGTATATTGGATACCGCTCTTTGAAGAACTGGAGCGTCAGGGCTTTGAATGCCTGCTGATTAGTTCACGCTCCTTGCGGAGAGTAGCAGGCAGAAAGAGCGACATCGAAGATGCACAGTGGATCCAGACCTTGCATAGTTATGGCTTGCTGGAAAGCTCATTCAGACCACAGGCAGACCTGATCGCGTTGCGGACATTATTGCGGCATCGCGGCCAATTGATTGAGCATCGTTCACCGCATATCCAGCATATGCAGAAGGCACTTTTGCAGATGAATGTGCAATTGTCGCAGGCGGTGAGCGACATCACCGGCGTAACAGGATTGAAGATCATTGCCTCGATCCTTGGTGGGGAACGCAGTCCAGAAAGATTGGCAGCTTTACGAGAGCCGGGCTGTAAGAAGAGTGCAGAAGAGATAGGAAAGGCATTGACCGGTACATGGCGTGAAGAGCATCTTTTTATCCTGAAGCAAGCAATGCAACTGTACCTCTTTTATACCGAGCATATCGAGACTTGTGACGAGGAGATCGAACGGGTGTACGGTCTAACCCGTCCCGATTGGGAGGCAGGGGAAGTGCAGCCGCTGAGCCGACGTAAGCGGAACTCTCATAGCAAAAACAAGCCTGAAAACTCAGAAAACATCCGGGGTCACCTAAAGCGGATCAGCGGGGTGGACTTGAGTGTGGTGGATGGATTTGGGGTGTCGCTGGCGCAGACGGTGATCATGGAGTGTGGGACAGATATGAGCAAGTTCCCGAACGAAAAGCATTTTTGCTCCTGGTTGGGCTTGGCTCCGAAGCATGAAATCTCGGGTGGGAAAATTCTGAAGAACAAGACCTTGAAAACGAAGAACCGCGCTGGTCAAGCCTTCCGGATGGCTGCGCACTCAGTGAAGCGGGCAGACTGTGTCTTTGGCGTGACATATCGACGAATGCGAGCGAGACTGGGCCCGGCGCAAGCGACCGTCGCCACAGCGCATGCCCTTGCCCGTGTGGTCTACCGGATGTTGAAGTACCAAGTTGAATATGAGACCATTAGTGTGGAAGAATATGAGAAGAAGTATAAAGAGCAGCAATTCAAGTACATGAAGAAGAAGGCTGCAAAGCTGGGCTTCCAGCTCGTTCCAGCCTGAGTGCTGGAAAAGGGAAAAGAAAAGGCATCCTCAAGTAGAGAATGCCTTCTTTGCGTTTAATTGTTGCCAAGATTTGCGTGCTTTTTATGATTTTGAACTGAACTTATGCAAATCAACCTATCAGGACGAAGCCCAAGTATCCTTTTTGTGGTGGGGGTTTCTGAGAACGCTTTGTTATGTTGCCCTTTGGTATTAAACTATGTTCCAATTGACAAAAAACTTATTTGTCTTGTGTAGCTCCACAGTGTGGACAAAATGAAAAATCAATAGGAAGTATTTCATCGCAAGATACACATTTTTTTTCAGTTGCTGTCGATTGCCCGCAAGCGGGACAAAATTTGTGCCCAGCAGAAACTTCATTTTTGCAATTAGTACAAATAATGACAGTGCCGTCTGTTTTTCCGTTTAATACTTCATCTTTCTTGTGTCTAAAAGCATTCCCAAATGTGTTTGTAACTTTGTTTTTCGCTGTTGCGGCCGCCCCTTTTGCAATATCTGCCGCTTTGGATGCTGCCTCTTTCGTATTACCTGTCGCTTTTTGAAAAATATTCTTTTCAACGATAGCCTTGTAATCATCTGCCTGCAACTCAACCTTGTCAATATCCAAAGGCACATTAAGATGTGCGGCTGTTTTAATCAAAAAGTCACGCTCTTTTTCAACCAATTCGCCATCATAAACAGCCATCAATACTAATACTTCAATCAGACTATATTTAATCTCGTTATCCTCAATTTGGGAAATAGCTTCAATAATGTTTCCTTCATTTGCCATTAGTTTTTTGAACTCGGCTTGGGTATGTTCATCAAACGACATTCGAGACAATATAGCTTTGTAAAAAACTTTTTCTTTGTTTGAGAAATCACCATCTATCTGGGCCATATACATCGCCGCCGCAGGAAACGCTATATCGTAAGTGTTTTGACGGGACACCAGTTGACGCAGTTCTTCTGTAACTTTGCCCCGATTTTTGAGATGATTTTTGGCAATCCCACCAACGGATTTAGTCGTAGCGTAATTATAAACACTCCCAATCCCCGCCGAAGCAATGGGTATAGCGTATTTTAAGACAGATTTCTGCAAAATCTTGATACCGATTTTTTTCCCAAACTCCTGAATTGCTTTGAGTGTGCCCTTGCTAATATATTTTTTGATCGCATACTGCGTCCCTCCTCTTGCAGCCACTTGAAGCCCTTTTCCCATCAATTCAACTGGCGCGACCCCCAACGCATACCCGAAAACCATCAATATATCTTCCGGATCGTCTAAATCAAGTTGCAAATCATACAAGACAGAAAGATCAAGCACCAGTCGCATTTGGATATTGGCCAAGTAAACCATCTCTGCACCAATCGCACTCGTCATCAGAGCAATTGTCATCCCCGCAGAACTCAAGGCTGAAATTTGACTTGCTGTTGCGGCTAAACCTGTAATTGCACCAGCTATGGTGGCATACCTAACTGCGACTGAGGTCAATATGTCTGCTGTTTCATCGGGAGGTAATCCAGGATATTTCTGTTGAAAATACTCAGCCCTAGCATTGCGGTCATAACTTTGAACAACTTTTTGTAGGAGAGCGATAAACCATTGTCCACTTTTAACATCATCAATATCAAGAGTTTTGGCAAATTCTTTTGCTTCTTCAAGTTCAGACGATACTTCAGCCTTGGTAACTTCATCTTGAGCAATATCATCAATGTCAGGATATTTCATTTTCAACCTTTATTTTTTTTACTAGAACTAGCAGAATGCCCCGTTCTGTGAACGGGGATGAATGCCCGTCGTAAGCACAGCGTCGCGAAGCGGGGCTGTAAAGCAAATCTGAGCGCGTAGCGTGCGAAGATTTGCGCAGTGATGCCCCGACCTGTGGTCGGGGACGTTCACTTGACGTGCGAAATTTTAAGCAACATAACGGTTTGCGTTAGGTGCGGTGGGTGGGACGGGGAGACTGCTCGGATGCAGCCCAAAACCTAAAGCCAAAAAAACACTCAAAAAACGCGGCGAATCCCCACCGTCACCTGCACGCTTTGTTAGCCACCTTCTATTTGACTAAACAAAGAAATTGCATCAGCTATGAATTTGTCGGTTTTCTTCTCTAAAACTCCTCGTTCTTCCCATCCAACAAAATCCAGAATCTGCCTAGAACGCAATTGTATAGGCATTTTTTCAAACGGTAGAGAATCTATCCTTATGGGCAAGATTTTTACCTTTTTAAGATTATATAGTTGGGCGGTTCGGAGTTCCTCTGCAACGCCAAGCGAATTGATCGAGTTTTTGGAGAGTATAACAACTACAAAATCTGATGATTCAATAGCATCACTTATTCGCTCCCAAAAAGGCTCTCCAATCTTTAAGTCTTTTTCATCAAGCCAAAACGGTATGTTCTTTTTTTCTAGCAAAGCTGTAAATTTTTTAACAAAGGGAGTTTTGTCAAGATGAGAGTGTGAAATGAAAATTGTAGGCAAGGTTTTTTTGTTTTTGAATTCTAAAAATCTATTCCGAGCATCCAGAGCTGTTGGACGATTTTCAGGTGATACCGAACACATTGCTGAAATCAAAGAACTAAATTCAGTCGGATACCCTAAGCCTTCTAGGCTTGATAAATAATTGATTTCTTTCATTTTGCTTAAAAGTTCTTTGTACCTAGAATCATTTTTCCCTTCTACTGGTTCAGAAATTGGGACCATGGCTGTAACATAATCAAACTCACTCTCATTCTGTTTATTAACTTCTTTCAAAGTGTTTTTCTGCAACCTTATAAGGGGATTTCTCCCAACAGTACATTGAAAAAGAACCATGCCAATTGAAAAAATGTCACTTGCATTTGAGAAATTATCATTGTGAAAAATTTCTGGGGCGATATAGCCTGGCGTCCCAAGTCGTTCCATTGCATGAAATTCAGAACGAAATGCTGACCCTAAATCCATCATCTTCAGATTCCACAAGTTTTCATCGAAAGCTAAATTGCCAGGTTTTATATCTAGTTGGTGAATTCCAATAGAGTTATGGAGATAATCTACTATCCCTGTCAATTGAATACCTAAATCAATAATCTTTTCATAATCATCAATTCGAGTTATTGACTGTAAAAATCGGTAAAGGTTATTTTCACCAAGATACTCTAAGCTCATCCATGGTCTTTGTGTAATTTCATCTATTCCAAAATCATAAACTTTAACAATATTTGAATGATGAGCATTAGCTAGAAGTTTTCCTTCTTTCAAAAGTATGGACGAATCAAAATCCCATCCCGTATCAAGCCAAATCTTTAAGGCAACTAATCTTTCGAGATGAGTATCAATTGCCCTAAAGACCATAGATGTATGTCCATAACCTAGTAAAGCGTTTATTTGATACTTCCCTTTAAACCATTCGGCAACTTCAATCTCGCCACTTTGGGGAGCATGTAAATCGGTTTTTTTAAACCATTGATCTAAACTCTTATATTTTTTCATTTAGAGCCTTTTTTAGGTGGCTAACGATTAGATAAGCTGCTCACACGAGTCTAGCAAGATCACCCTGCCTTCTTGTGTCCCAAAAGGCAAAGGCTATCTTTCGTGTTATTCAGTAGTGTGAGACAGCTTCATCGCAGGTTGGACGAACGCCCAAACCATTTCTAACTGGAGATTACGTTTTTACTGTAGTCTGTAAAAGCAAAAGTGCAAACACCAGATAAGCATTATGATATCAGATAGTTTCAGAGAAAGTCTCTCCACTTATACAAGTAAAACATAAAAAAGAACCTAAATCCAGCTATCAGACAGACTGCACCCACCCCACCAGCAAAGCGGGCACCTTTTTCAAATATGCAGTCAGGGAGCTGCAAATGCTCGTTGCTTGGATCTTTGAAGCAGGTCAGGAAATGCCAGATGCCATTTGGATGCGGGGCCAAAGTCCCTGCTTGAGACCAAGACACCTCTGTGGCAAGCAGGACATTGTCGCGGATCTGTTTCTATCTCTAAAATCTCCTTTAGCCACGCCAACAGCTTCAACTTTACGGGAACAGGTAACTGCATAGGAAGACCTAGCAAATGCCTTGCTTGCTGTAGCTTCTTGCGGCAGCTACTATGGTGAAGCCCAAAATGCCTGATGCGTACAAAACGACTGGGCAAAACATGCGCCAGGAAACGCCGAATGAACTCAAAGGCTGAAAGAGTCATTTTCTTGAGCTTCCCATCATCCCGGTTATCGTAATAAGTAAATGTAACCTTGCCATCTCTAAAATCTATGATGCGATAATTGCTGATCGCAATGCGAAAAACATAGCGACCTAAATAGTCAATGAGTTTTTCTGAATCGCATAAGGGAGGCTGGATATAAACTTCCCAGTCTTTATTTTCCGCGTTTGCTAATACTTCGGCGACATCCAACCTACCTTGACAAGTATCCAAGCGTCCAGCTTTCCACAGCTTTCTCACTCCCGAACAAAAGGCTTTGCGAAAATCTCGGGATAATTTTTTCACAGGAAACAAGTAAGTGCGGCTTGCTCTCTGCCAATAATAACCAGAACTATTACTCACCAATGCACCGCCAGTAACGATGAAATGAATATGGGCATGGCGTTGCATCTGTTGTCCCCATGTATGCAAAATCAGGGTAAATCCAATTTCTCCGCCCAAATACTTTTTTCCATACTCTTTGAGCAATTGACCAGCGGATTGGATCAGGTGAGCATACAAGAGCCTTTTGTTCCACCATACCAACTGGTTAAAACCATGATCGATAGTGAAGACAAGATGATAATAATCAACTGGCAAAAGCCAAATCTTTTGCCTCTCTAGCCACTGTGCTTTTTCAAAACTACCGCATTTGGGACAATGACGATTTTTACAAGAGTTATAGTTGAATTCCCAGTGACCGCAACCTTGATCACAAACTTTCAGTGTCCCGCCTTGTGCAGATGTGCGGCAAGTCATAATAGCTTGAGCCGCTTGATGTTGCTCATACGACAGGGAGTGAGATGCCTTGTACTCATGCAAGTGCTTACGAAAGACATCCGCTACCTCATATCTGGGCTGCTGATCAGTGCGCAACATGGCAATTGTTTATCCCTCTCGTTTTATATTTACATCCTGCAGAACAAATGTTCGTTCAACTAGGTGATAGGCGGAAAAAACTTCCGCCTAATACTATACTTTGAACATTATACAGCGAAAATCGAATCGAAACAGTCTCTTTTTAGTATTTAGCTGCGCAAAATGCTGCATAATGTTAAAAACGCAGTATTATACGGCACTTTTTTCCGCCTAAATGACTCTGGACGTCAAAATGACCGAAAAACCTAAAAAACTTCTGGATCAAGTGCATGATGTTTTGAGGCGAAAACAATATGCCTATCGTACAGAAGAGACTTATATCAACTGGATTAAAGAATATATTCTCTTCCATAATAAAAAACATCCAAAAGAGATGGGCGAAAAAGAAGTTTTAGCATTTCTATCATATTTGGCAAAAGAACGTCATGTAGCAGCATCAACGCAAAATCAAGCCTTAAGTGCAATTCTTTTTTTGTACAAAGAAGTTTTAAAAAATCCTTTAAATATGAGCGATGCCTATGTTGGCGCAAGACGTTCACGCAATATCCCTGTAGTTTTAACAAAAGAAGAAGCGAAAGCGATTCTGTCAGTAATGACAGGAGTGATGGGCTTGGCAGCCCGCCTTCTTTACGGAACGGGCTTACGGTTAAGCGAGGTTATTCGCCTACGTGTTAAAGATATTGATTTTGGCAACAAACAGATTATTGTCCGTGATGGAAAAGGTGGAAAAGATCGGAGAACAATGCTTCCTGAGCAATTAACAGATGCAATAAAAACACATCTGGAAAATGTTTGGGAAGTACATCAAAAAGACCTTGAAAAAGGCTATGGAAAAACCTGGTTGCCCTACGCTCTTGCCAGAAAATACCCTAATGCAGAAAAAGAATGGATTTGGCAATATATTTTCCCGTCCAAAGTTATATCGCCTAATAAAACAGACGGCATTCCTCGTCGACATCACATTAGCCCCTCATCTTTGCAGCGTGCAGTACGAAAAGCTGCTCAAGAAAGCAAAATACCTAAACGCGTTAGCCCGCATACCTTTCGGCACTCTTTTGCGACACATCTTTTAGAAAATGGTTACGATATTCGTACTATTCAAAAATTGCTTGGGCATAAAAACGTCCAAACAACGATGATCTATACCCACGTTCTTAATCGTGGGGGCATCTACGTTCGCAGCCCCTTAGATGATTAAAGATATTTTTATGGTACTTGGGTAACAGCAAAGCACTCTAGCGGAATCAGTCAGAAAGCTCCTATACAGGCTCAATAATTTGTCTGAGAGAGAAAAAGAACCCGTTCAACTCGCAAAAACAGATGTAGACATAACAATCACACAACTACACTTGCCCAATCTCCTCCCTAAGCATCTCCAAAGACTGCTGGTAATACGCCCTCCAGGGATCGGGAATATCCAATAAACTGGGAGCTTCTTCCCGGATCAAAACCAGGCTGGAGACAAGCTGATTGGCATTTTCCAAAAAGCGCAAAACTGCATCTGCCACCACCTGATCGCTCTCAAAGTCCAGCGTGTCAGGATAAAGTTCTTCTTCTGGCTCTTCGATGCCCAAGGTGCGCCCTTCAGCCTCAGCTACAGCCTCTTCAACACTGTAATCCTGTTCATTCACGGCGCGCGCGATCCGTCGCACGCTGCGCGCCAGTTCCGGGTTTTCCAGCAGGTGTTCTGTGACTTCGCGCTGCTCTTCTTCGCCCAGTTTCCCCAGAGAACGAACAGCCGCTTCGCTGATCTCGATCTTCTGTAGCTTCTCCTGTATATCGGTCGGTATGGACAAGACACGCAATAACTTACGCCGCCGATCTGCGCTCATCGCTACGCCCAGCTCATCCAGTACCTGCTCCCAGGTCTTGGCAGGAGCTGTGGGTGTGAAGCCGACCCCATCCAGGAGCTGCTCTAATTTGGGGATAGATGCCAACACGCTGATCTCAAGATTAGCCAAAATCCTTTCTGCTCTTTCACCTTCCCCCAATTCTTTAGCGTTCGCTACCAGCCAGGAAACGCGCAGTGCAGCAGCATGATCTATGGGATTCAGGGCTTTGCGATGCAGATTTTCCACCAGACGAATGTGATGGGCATCCAAGGCATTAATCTCCTCTTCACGCACCAAACAGGCGATCTCTTCAGCACCGCTGGCTTTGGCCGCGCGCACACGTCGCTCCCCAACCAGGACGCAGTAGCCTTGCTTTGTCTGGGTCAGGATCGGGGGCTGAACAATCAGGCTCCCGCCCTGCATAGACGCAGCCAATTCTTCCAAGTCTTCAGCCCCATCCGTGCGCGGGTTACGAGCGTCATAATGGATTTGATCCAGGGGGATTGTCTGTAAATTCATTAGATCACCTTGACCTTCTGCTTTATCCTGTCGTGCACAAAATCCCAGACATGATCCAGCGCAGCGAGCCAGGCTTCGTCCGGGCGTTCTTCTCGATCCAGCTTTTCAGAATAAGGCAAAGTTCCAAGAACCGCCGTACTGGTCACTCTTTGATCCGCAGATACAAGGCGCAAATCCTGTCCTTCATGTGCTCTGTTTAGTATCAAGTAGGCACTTCCGATCCACCTATTGGCTTCGTTAGCTCGATCCAGAATTTGCCAGGCCACATCCAACTCCGTCTCTTTAGGAGAGCTGAAAAGTAATAGGTGATCCACCGGCCAAGCATGGCGACCGATAGGCTCGATCCCGGCTTCGTTGTCCACGACAACCAGATCATATTCGCTTGCGACTGCATCGAGGGCGCGTCCCAGAATCGTATTCACCACACACTGGCAGCCAGGCTCATCATTCCTGCCCATCACAAGCAGATCGCCGCCTTCGATGGGGAGAATCGCCTGCTCTGCCAGTAGTCGGGTAAAGGCCTGCCTGCTCATATTTCCCAATCCCTGGCCGCTTTTCAGTTCGGATTTGTACGTGTGTCTTAGTTCCCCTAAAGTCTTTTCTGGCTTTGCGCCTAGATGGTGCGTCAGACTTTGGTGCGGATCAGCATCCACGACCAGCACTTTGCCAAAGCTCTTGCCCAGGATATGACGTTTAAGTAAATGGGAAATGGTCAGGCTTTTGCCGGTCCCCCCTTTGCCTGCTGTAACGATAGTTTGCATCTGATCTGGTCTCCTTTAGGATATGGTTGGATAGAGGGCTGCATCCCAATCAGTGGAGAGAACGCCATAGATCAGGGGCACAGCCATATCTTCGATGAGCATCGGGATTCCTTCGGACAGGGTGTTTTCTTCCAGTTCTGGGGCAGTCTCGACCATCTCGAAGATTTGATAGGTGTTTTCTACGCCATGTGCTTGGGCCAATGCTCTTGGGACGGTTTCTCCCAGGACAAGCAGGACTTCGCCGCTCTGGATGGCGACATTCCAGTGGCAGCAGCTTTCTGCCAGGGGTGTGATTTCATGCGTGAGCAGGCAGAGAGAGATTTCTCCAGGCTCGCAATGGGTGCAGTTCCTGCAATTTTTCTTTTCTTGTGCCAGGCGGATCGTGTCCGGGCAAAGGACTGAGCAGGGGATGTCATTGTCCACCAGCAGTCCGCGTACATGACACCATTGCAGACACATCAGGCTTTCTCCACCAGGTTCCAGACTTTTTTCACCACAGCCTGATAACTGGCTTTCCCCTGAGCAAGAGCATCCAGATTGCGCTCCAGCTCGCCACTAAATTTCAGCGAGAAGAGTTCCGGGAAGGCACGCCCAAGGTAGTCTTGGACAGCCAGACCGCGCGGAGTGAGTACGAGCTGCTTTCCATCCTGGCGGATATATTTCCGCTTCAGGAGGTCGCCAACGATTTCGGCATAAGTAGAGGGTCTCCCAATACCTTGCCCTGCCAGAGCGCGCAGGAGTTGGGCTTCGCTGAGACCCGTAGGGCGTTGTTTTACGCGCGTCTGGCGCGCCTGGACGGTCTGGCCGCGTTTTAGTTTGCGCAATTTGGACCTTTCTTTTGAGACTGGGGCTTCTGCTTCTACTGGCTGAAAAGCCCGACGGTATCCGGGAGAAATCAAGATGCGTTCTGTCTTTGTGATCTTCATGCGCTTTCCAATTCCACTTCGATGATCTGATAGACAGCAGATTGCATTTGCGAGGCGATGAAACGCTCCCAGATCAGTTTATAGAGAGCGGCTTGATCTGGCAGCAACCCGGCTTCTTCCTCCGGGTATCGTTCGGGCTTTGCGGGGCGAATGGCTTCATGTGCGCCCGCTTCTTCAGAAGATTGACCAAATAAACGTTTCTCCAGGGAAATGGGTTTCAGGGCGATGAAACCGTGCTTCTGGCGGACGATCTGCCTGGCTATTTCTATGGCTTCTGCGGCCACACGGCTGGAATCGCTGCGCGGATAAGTGATAAGCCCCTGCTCGAAGAGAGATTGGGCGGCTGCCATGCTACGCTCTCCGCTCCAGCCGAATTTACCTGCGGCATCTTCAAGCAGGGTGAGCGTGGTATAGGCAGGTGGGGCAGCTTCTTGCACGGTGCGTTTTTCTGTGGAGAGAACGCGCAAAGTATTTAGGGATTGAGCAGCTTCTTCGGCTGCGGGAAGTGATGTGTAGGTTAGAGGCATAATTTAAAACAAAAGGGACAGGATTATCCTTTAGATATTTTTTAACTAGGGGAAAACATTCCCTAAGCAGGCGTGGTACTGCGCTAAAACTCCACATCCACCTCCCAGCTTTCCTTTGCCCGTCCTGCCAATATCCTGAGCGCAGCCGTTTGAACACGTCCGG
>Ga0233437_1006955_pt1 | contig 11229 bp, 11 predicted proteins | sample SI_122_August201_FD_182714 | JGI IMG/M metagenome (GOLD analysis project Ga0233437, IMG submission 182714) | Seawater microbial communities from Saanich Inlet, British Columbia, Canada - SI_122_August2016_200_MG | ecosystem: Environmental > Aquatic > Marine > Inlet | place: Canada: British... | reverse complement strand
ATATCAAGTCAATAAAGAAAGATTTTTGTCTTTTGTGGATTTATTGTGATTCATATCAGGTTATCTCACATTGCCATTGTGGGGGAGAGGATAATCAAACCAGGGTACTAGGTTCTTTTTTGTCAAGATGACAACTTGTAGAGCTGAATAGAGAATCCATTGTGGCAACCATCTCTCAGTTTCAGCGATGACCTGATGAACGCCAATTTAAAAATTCAAATACCAGGACCTGAATGTCAGCCGAGTCCGATTCAAAAAGCAAAGTGATTAAAACAGTTGCGGACATCTCCGGGGAGTCTGCTCCCTGGCCGTTATATTTGCAGGTCAAAAATTTGATTTTAAGGCGAATTAAATCAGGTCATTGGTCCCCGGAATCCCGGATTCCTTCTGAAAATGAGCTGGTGACGTCCCTGGGAATATCCCGGATGACAGTTAATCGAGCCTTGCGTGAGTTAGCTGCGGAAGGGCTTCTGGTTCGGCGGCGGGGAGCAGGGACATTTGTGGCGCCTCGGGAATCACAGTTTGCCTTACTGGAAGTTCGGAACATTGCCGAAGAAATAGTGGCCCGGGGAGGAGTGCACAGCAGTGATGTCCATCTTCTTGCCAGTGAAGCAGCCCCTGAAACGGTTGCAGAAACCATGGGGCTGCAGACCGGCGCTGAGGTATTTCACTCAATTATCGTTCACCGGGACAGGGGATGCCCGGTGCAGCTGGCTGATCGCTATGTCAACCCGCTGGTGGCCCCTGACTTTCTACAGCAGGATTTCAGGGTGATCACACCAAGCCATTACCTGATGAACGTGGCCGCCATCACCGAAGTGGAGCATGTCATTGAAGCTGTCATGCCGGATGCTGAAATCAGGATGCTTCTGGAAATTGGCGGTCAAGAACCGTGCCTGCTGCTGAACAGGATTACCTGGTGTCAACTGGTTGTTGCCACCTGCAATCGATTTTACTATCCGGGAAACCGTTTCCGCATCGGCAGCCGCTTCAAACCCGGTTCCATTGCGGATCAATTGCCGGGATAATGGTTTTTTTGTCCGGACACTGAACGGGAAAAATTAAAGTAACTATTCACCACATTGCCTGAGCCGAGGGGATCATTCTACTTTGCCTGTCACAATCATGAATTCAGATCATCTTTTTACATGTGTCACAGCCCCGGATCCGGGTCTGTTTTTCAAGTCAGAAGATCCCAATGATCTCAGGCTTGGGGCTATGGTCGAGACAGAAGCTGCAACCTATCAGGCGGCAACGTTTGTGATTGTCAGCTGCTCCCAGGATATCGGTGTTGCCAGAAATCATGGCCGTACAGGGGCCGAGTTGGCTCCGGATGCGATCCGCAGGTCTTTTTACAAACTGGCGGCCCCTGCTTCGCTTCGGAAAGGAGATCTGTTCGATCTCGGTGATACCGCCATTAAGGGCTCCCTTGAAGAGATCCATGCCCACCACTACGAGGTCGTTCGTCAGCTGGTAAAAGATGGGAAGCGAATCCTGGTGCTGGGCGGTGGCAATGATCTCTCCTATCCGGACGGAAAAGCGCTGCAGTCTGTACATCCGGATATCACTGCCGTGAATATTGACGCGCATCTGGACATTCGGGAGAATACCCGGCGGAATAGTGGCACCCCCTATCGTCAATTATTAGAAGAAAATATTGTACAAAAGCAGCAGTTTTTTGAGATTGGCTTTCAATCCCATGCCAATTCAGTTCATTATCTGCAGCAGGCAGCCGACTGGGGTGTCAATATGATCCCTTTGGAAGAGCTGACCCGCTCATCGATTTCCGACTGTTTAGGCAAAAAAATGGCGGATAATCTCCGAGAGGCCCTTTTCTTAGGATTCGATATGGACTCGGTCAAGGCGGCAGATGCGCCTGGGGTGAGCGCTCCTTCCCCGACGGGGTTGAGCGCGGAACAAGCCCGGGATGTGGTCTCTTTTTTTACGGCCCACTTTCCGGCCACGATTTTGGAGATCACAGAGGTGAATCCGAAATATGATATTGACAGCCGTACTGCCAAACTGGCAGCGATTTTAATGGTGACGTTTTTAACTGGCGGGACAGCTTAGGGGATCAATGAAAATAAATCTTCAGCATGATCAGGATATTAACCTGGAACAAATTTCGGCGGTGGGAGACCGGCAGGCAAAAATCAAACTCGATCCGAAGACAAGGAAACTACTGCGCGAACGAAGGAATCAATTGGAGCAGTATATTTCGGACCAGGAATATCCAGCCTATGGTTTCAACCGTGGTTTTGGACATAACGTGGATCTTGCGGTGGGTCATGATCTCCTGCCTGATTTACAGAAGAATTTGATTGTTTCCCATGCGGTTGGTTTGGGAGATGCCATCCCTGACGTCCTGGTCCGTTACATGATGTTTTTTCGAGCCCAGTCTCTGTGCCGGGGCTACAGTGGTGTCCGTCCTGAATTGGTGGAACAGCTCATTCAGATGCTGAATCACGACATTCTCCCCCGGGTTCCTGAAATGGGTTCGGTGGGTGCCAGTGGAGACTTGGCACCTCTATCACATGTTGCCCTGGCTTTGATTGGAGAAGGAAAGGTCAAGTACCAGGGGCGTATCATGAAATCGGCGACTGCTCTGCGAAAGGCCGGCATCAAACCGATCAAACTGGAGATGAAGGAAGGCTTGGCTCTGAATAACGGCATTCAGTTCATGTCGGCTATCGGGATGCACTGTTGCCGACAGATGCAGATATATTTGAAAACAGCCTGTGTTCACACCGCCATGACAGCCCAGGTCATGTTGGCGACAGAGGTGCCTTTTCGGGAAGATCTTCACCGACTCAGACCTCACCCGGGTTCGGTTAAAACCGCGCGTTGGATTTATGAGTTGATGAAGGATTCTCCGCTGCGAGAAGCCCACCGGGAGTACCGAATTGATGGAGAGATTCAGGATCCTTATAATATCCGCTGTGCGGCCCAAATCCTGGGTCCTTGTGTCGAAATGATTGATGAATGCGAAACAGCCCTGCTACGAGAAGTGAATAGTGTCACGGACAATCCAATCATTCTGCCGGCGGAAAACACCAACGGTTGGGATCCTGCCGATCCCTATTTTGGAAAGCAGGTTGACATTGTCTCGGGGGGGCATTTTCATGGTATGCCGATTGCGGTTCGTATTTATAATCTGCTGCAGGCCATGGGAATCATGGCGAGTTTGACCAATCAGCGCTGTGCGCGGTTTGTTGATGGTAACAGGAATAAAGGATTGGGGCGGGATCTCAAATGGCCGGAGTTGTCTGATAGGCAGAAGGCAATCTCCAGTGCCATGATGATGCCGGAATACAGTTCTGCTGCTTTAGCTAACGCGATCTGGGGAGAGGCGATGCCAAATCACCTTTTTAATATTTCCACCAATTCCGGTCAGGAGGATCATGTCAGCATGGGGGCGGGGTTGGCCATTCGGGTCATGAAAACGCTTCCCAAGATGGGTCATATTCTGGCCGTTGAAATGGCCTATATTATTCAAGGGGCTGCCATTCGCAAGCAGTTGGATCATATCCCCTCTCGAGCCCCCGTATACGAAGAGGTTAAACAAAAACTGGCAGACATTCAGTTGGAACTTCAGGATTTAAAGATCCCGTTTGCGTTGAACCTTCAGGTACAAGAGCAATACCCGGTAGATCCAGAACAGAGAAAACTGAATCTTGTAGGCGAAAAAATCCTTGCTCAAATGTCCAAGGTTTTTCCGCCAGTCAAGAAAGACACCATTTTATCTGATCGATTACAAGCCCTGGCTGAAATCATTTCCAGCGGCAAAATAGTGGATCTGGCGGCTGCGGAAATCTCTTTCCATTAAATGCAAAAGCAGCATTTTTTAATCAAGCTATCGCCTGATCGAACTTTGCCGCCAGGATAAAATCGCTTTCAGTCAGGCCATTAATCTTGTGGGTGAAAATAGTAACTTTAACCTTTCCCCACACTAGTGTCCGGTTTAATACTTGAATAAAAACATAAAGATAGCATATCCTAAGTAATAGTTTTTGTAAGTGACACCTTTAACATACTGAAAAGTTACAACAAACATAAATCTCCTCTATTGTTTTACAGTTTAAGTTTTGGGAGATTTTGAGGCCATCTACTCTGATGCCAACAGATCGTCAAAACTGAGCTGGGTGTTTCCCCATGTGTGTCCGGTATCGGAAAAAGTGCGGGTTTCACCAAGGAGATCGTAAAGAATAACTCGTTCAAACAGAGACACACTCAGTACTTGGAGCATCTTGTAGAGACTCATTTTAATATCCAGTTTCTTTTTGACAATGGCAATTATGACATAGATGGTGATGGCGATCCATATTTGCGTTTTGACTGCATTGAAAGTCATTCCATAAAACCGTTTGATTTTAAGATGCTGCTTGATCCATTTGAAAAACAGCTCCACTTTCCAACGATTCTTGTAAAGCTCCGCAACCACTTCAGCAGGAATCTGGAAGTTGTTGGTCAGATAAACGAAATACCTATCGGAGACTGTATCATAATATCTGATTCTTCTGAGTGTTTCAGGATAGTCGTTCTTGGTGTTGATTCCGTTCAACTTTATAGTTTGATCGGATCGAACCCCGGACGCCTTGCCCATCTTAGGCGCTGAGTAGAGACGCCTGAAATCGAGATTCTTTTTTGCCCTAATGACGAAATAGCTGAGGCTTTTATGAATTCGAAAGAGACGATCGAAATCGATATATCCTCTATCCATGATGTAGTATGAACCCGGTTCAAAAAGCAGCTCGTCAAGAATATTGACGTCATGCACTGATCCATCCGTGATCTCTATGTAAGAAGGAATCGAACCACGAATATCCATTAACGTGTGGAGTTTCACAGCGCCTTTAGTTTGCTTGAACTTCGCCCAGGGGAATAATGACAAGCATAGATCAATGGTTGAAGCATCCAGGGCATAAACTGTATTGTCCAGTTCAATCGAAAATGGATTCTCCTCCTGGTAAAGATCTCTTGCCTGAGCGATCAGAATCTGTGCGAACTCTGCATAGATTCTCCAATCCCGATTCTGATTGGCTTCGGCAATGTTGTTTTTAGAGGGATTACCTTTGATCCCCATGTGATACAGTTTTTTCGGCTGAGCATTAAGGCATGCTTCGACATCACGGATACTGTTACGATAGGTCAGCTGTGCGAATGCCATACACAGAAACTGATCCCAGCAGCTGAATTTTCGAGTTCTATGGTTGCCTTTGTACTTCTTCACTAAGCCATCAAATCGACGCTTGGGAAGGAAGTCGAGAAGCTGTGCGATAACCGTTTTTCCTGAATACATCGTTTTGCCCGAAATAAACAAAACGACATGATTTCCGACAAAATTTCAAGTCGACACCGTCTAAAAACGCCAGCTATGTCAATATTTATAATACTTAACAAAGGGCGTGGCCTTTTTTAACCGGACACGAGTGCTTTCCCCAACTCAATTCAATATCTGGATGGTGGCCTTGAGATTCTGCGATATCACCGATAATATTGGTAAAATCAAGGGCCTCTTTAAAATCATGAAACCCATAGGCTTTTTCCAGATGATGCTCATCAACCACTTGCCATCCATCACCAAGTCCAGCGTGGAGATCTATTAGTGCATCTCCCTTTAGTGCTGGAACACCCCCCTGGCAGGGCACGCATTCCATTTTTGCCAATTCACGCATATCAACTCCTCTCGGTCAGTTTAGTTTAAAAAGTCACCATTACCTATGGGTCGGCTCATAAATTACTTCACATTCTGTTCGCAAAATGTCCAGTGTTTTGGGGGCTTTTGCAAATAGATTATGTGAAGTTATTTATGAACGATCCCTATGGGTCGGCTCATAAATTACTTGGCATTCTGTCTGCAAAATGTTCAGTGTTTTTAGGACTTTTGCGGAGTGACTGTGCCAAGTTATTTTTGTACGATTCCTAAGTATTGCTGCAAATTAAGAGCCTTCTGATGGTGCCAGGGAGAATGCTTTTCACACCGTATCTTGGACCTGGATAATCATAGAGCGGGGGAAGCGTCAGGTCCGGAGAAAAAACTGCATCTTAATAATAATTAAATTGGATAAACCCCCAGCTTTGCTGGGTAAACCCCCAGCTTTGCTGGGTAAACCCCCAGCTTTGCTGGGTGGACCATTACAGTTTGACAGTTCGTATAATCCTATACGTTGGAGAACGCTACTTGTACTGAATCAGAGTTTGCATCGGTAGGAATAAAATCAGAGGATTGCCTTGAAGAGAAATAAAACCGAATTGTTCATAGTATTCCTTAGAATGATTGTCTTTAGCATCGACAAAGAGACCAATGATTCCTACATTTTCTGATATTAGAATGACTTTTTCAATAGCATTACCAATCAAATAATCTCCGAAACCTTGGTTTTGGTGCTTAATTGACACTGCGAGTCTGGCCAGTTTTACAGCTGGGACTTGATCTGGATACTTCTTCGAAATAGTTTGGGGCAAGTATTCAGCTTCAACTTCACAAATCGAAAGAGTATGAAATCCTAGAATTTCTTTCGGATATTCATCATTAATCAAGACAAAAGTCCGAGACATCCCTTTGGTAATATGCTGCCTAGCCGTTTTCTGTAAAAACCTATTTAATGCAGTATTACCACAGTCAAACTTTTGTCTATTGTGTGATTTATCCAAAAGCTCAATCTTCAGCATTATAGATCCTGTTTGTATCGTTTCATTGCTTTAGTCAGCTTAGGATTTGCTTTTGGCGGGTTCTCAATTAGTTCAAACAGATGTTCAGCAGATTTCTTGCTTATTCTGATTTTGTTCTCGTGTTCGATAATAGCATGAGCTTTTTCAAGTGCAGCCTGAACCAAAAACTGATTCAAGGTAGCTCCCATGATTTCTGATGCTTCAGCTAAGGTATCATAGACACTCGGAGATATCCTTGCAGAAACACGAGATGTTTTAATTTCGGCTTTCATTCTAGACTCCATGTTTAATCATGAATGAGTTACTTAGAGATTGCTTTTTCAACTACCTAAAGACAGAATATATCTGTGGTGCCATTTTGGCAACAATTAAAGTTTGGTTATTGTAATCATAATTACTAAATCTTCAAGCCGGTGATATTGTTCTCGCAGACAATCAATTCGGTGATGTCAACGCCGATCTCCCCGATCCGGTTGGGGCGTAAAAATTACGTTAGTAGAGGTGTAGAGAGTAGCCAAACGAAAAAACAACCACTTTTTTTGCAGGGAGGAGTGTGTTTATGGCTGAATAACACTTTAATGGGTGACCAGACGAGATGGGAACACAGAATTAACTTTTCTGGGTAGCCGTAGATTGGTATGATAGAAACAGGAAAAACTCAAAGTTGTTATTATTGCTTGTATAATCAGAACAATGTCCTGTTTAAACAGAAAATAACATGACGCCATACGCCAACTTTCTGAGAAGTAAGTTCTTTAAATTGATCGTCCGCTTGCCCCTCCAAGTGCTGTTGCTGCTGCAGAATTCTGATCGATCGGAAGATGAAGGTGAAGAAAAAGAGATCTCCGAGGAAGAGAAAGAGGCTGTCTCCAGGACTGTTACCGAATTGATTGCAGATCGGAAGACATTTCAAAGCAAATATGTAAAACAGATATTCAAGACGGTTAAGACACAGCTTCCAATATTGGTTTCGGAGTACTGCACGGGAGTGACCACTTTAAATCTGAAAGAGATCGAAAAAACAGTCAAACTGATCGGTCAGCTGTTAACTCTGAATGAAATAAACGATTTGATAGTTGATTTCTCCACCTTCGTCGAAGAAGTGACCGAGCATCTTTCTGAATCCGGCCACGATACCGGATCGAATGATTATAAAGAATTATGCGATGGACTCAAACAGCTTTTCCTGAGATGTGCCTCCCCGACCAAATCATTGAATGATCTTCTGACAGAGTTGTCGTTTCAGGTTTTCTTTCTGGTGGCGGATGCAGATAACGTTATTGACAAGGACGAACGTGCTGGATATCAAAAAATTCTGAAAGACAGAGAGTGGTGCAGCGGTCAATTTTCACATTTATGTTTTGCAAAAACCGAATATTCCTACGATGATCTTTATGCTCAAGTCTCAAACAAGAAATTGAGAATTGACATGAAAGAGGTCAAACGCACCTTGCGGATCACTGACCAACTGTTCAAAGTTAAGGAGGTCAATTTGCTGAAGATGGATTTGTACCGGCTGTCCAAGGAGATTGCTAAAGCTTCAGGCGGAATTGGCGGGATCGGCGCGATCAGCAAAAAGGAGAAGATCGTTCTGGACCTGCTGGAATCCTATCTTGGAGATTTCGCGGTGATGCAGACCTCTATCTCATCTCGACAAATCGATCAGGTGGCGAGCCTGATGGGTGGTGCTGAAGAAGATCAGACAAGAGCAGGTGCAAAACAGCCAAAGGGATCGGACTCAAGTAGAGGGGATTCCACTGTCATTCATGATCCATCTGTGACAGTTTCAGTTAAAGCGGATAACAAGGACATCCTGGTAAAAGCGTTGTCGATCACAAAAAAAAGGATCCAGTGCCGGGCAGATTTAACGGAAGGGTATGTGGACCTTATCCAAGGGGTTATCCTGACCCTGACTGTTCCTCAACCGTCTGCAGAGTTGAAGATTGAGAAAATTCGCTGTAAAACAACCCGGATCACTGTGCTGAAATGGGATGATCATCTCAAACCCACCCAATTTAAGATTGATTGGACCTTTTTCGGCCTGGCTCCTGAAAGACAGAAGATTATCGATGACTATGTCGATGGGGCTGCTACGAATCATTCATAATCGATCTCAAGTCGATTGAATTCGCGGGGAATTGCCACATGCCCGGGGAATACGGTTTGACTTTCCTGACGAATAACCCGGTGCCGGATTTATTTAAGCGACTTTACAAACAGGGCAATTGCATCTAAGTCTGAGTCGTTCAAATATTGGTACCCCTCAGCAATGACCTCGGACATGACGCCCTCGGCAAAGTCTCCGTCTGGTTTTTGCCCGGATTTTAAAAACCAGGCCAGCTCTGCAGGTTCCCACTCTCCAATTCCAACTGTTTTGTCCGGTGTAATATTTGGCGCTGATTCTCCTTCCGGACCGTCTTTTGAACCCGTGAATAACTTGTCACGCTTTATGCCCCCCATGATGTTTCTGGGTGAATGGCACTCCTCACAATGAGCCAAAGCCTTAACCAGGTATGCGCCGCGATTCCAAACGTCTGATTTAGCGGGATCCGTCTTGAATTCCTCCGGCGTGAAATTCAGCCATTTCCAGAAAATCAAATTGATCCGCCAACCGAAAGGAGGTGTGATTTGAGTGGATTTATTTTGCACCACAGCTGGGGGGACTGTTTTTAAATGCTGCCACAGGGCCCTCAAATCCGATTCGGGAATACGTGTAAAGGAAGTATAGGGAAAAACGGGGAAATAGTGCTTTTCAATAAAGAAGAACTGCTTTTTATCTGGGCCGATTCCTCTTTTCATGGCCTTGATAAAATCCTCAGCCTTCCAGTTTCCGATTCCGGTGCGTTTCTCGGGTGTGATGTTGGTGCTGAATACTGCGCCAAAAGGCGTCATCAGAGGCCGACCTCCTGCCAGGCGTTGGCCTCCGTTTTTGAAATCCGTATGGCAGCTGCATCCGCCGGTTGCCCTGAAAATAACTTCTCCCGGTGTCAGGGGTTTTTCAGTCGCCAGAGTGCCACCTATTGGAAGCCAGAAGGCCGCAATGATAAGAAAATGGCGACAAATCATCGCAAAGTGATGTCTGTCCTGTTTATTTGTTGGCAACATGAAAAAACCCCGTTTTTGTCCTGCTATCTTTTAAACCGCTCAGACTTTGGTTTCCGAAAATTTTTGTGGCAGCCTCCACACGTCATACCCAGGTTTTTCATTTGAGCAAAAAGTTCATTGGTAGAACCTTTGCCTGCGATTTCCATTAGTTTTTGGCCCTCCTTCTCCGTGGCCATGGCTGCAGCTTTAAACTTCGACCACTGTCGCCAAACGGCTGGTTTGGCGTCTGTTCGACCCGCAGTGATCTTCTTTTCAAAAGCTGCTGCTAAGAGCCTGCTGTTAATAGCAATTATTTCGGCGTGAGAGGCAACTTGTTGCTTTAGGGGAAGTCGATTTTTCAAAATATGGCCAATTGAGCCCATTTGAGATCCCAGTGATTTCATCAGGGACTGTCTGTATCCCAGGAATGCGCTATCGTCTTGTGCGAAAAGGTTTGGGCTGAACAAGCCAATGGAGAGCACAATGGCTATCATAGCAAAATTGTTTTTGTTCATAAACCGACTCCATTAAACGGGTATCGAAAAATGCCATCTATGAATAAAAAAAACTGATTTTATGGCGAGGATTTATTGTATCGGGTTTCTGTTATTTATCACAAGTATATTTGATAAAAAATAGACAATGTTGCCTTTTCTATTCTCTGCCGTACTCAGCAATGTCCGGTTAGGTTTTTGCAAAACAAAAGCTGAATGATGAAACCCGTCTCTGCGCACAAGGATTTAAAGATTTTCTAAGTTTGCTTCACGAAAAACCGCCAAACTCGCTCGTGCCTCGCTCAAACAAGGCTCATTTTCGCTGCGCTAAACAAAGAAAATCTAATAAATCCTTATAAGCTCGATCCAGGTTTCATCATTCAGCTTTCTGCAGAAACCTAACCGGATAATGCTGTGTCGTACTGATATTTCCTATATTTATTACAGTGCAAGTCGATGAATCCACGTTGGATACAGAAACAGGATTAAAGCTAAACGATGAAAATTACGGATGATGTATTGTCATTGACAGAGTGGCCCCTGAAAATTAGACTCGACTCAGAAAAAAAAAGGCCTTTGCTGGTTTCAATCACAATTTCTTTTCACCCTGCAACCTTGAAAGGTTAATGGGAGCTGTAATTTATCATCTTAAAGAGAGATAGACCATGGCGAAGACAGATCAAGTGAAAGTCCAGAACGAAGCTGAATTTGAGATCCCCGATGTGACGATTGCCCAATATCTGGAGCAGGGATTTAAAGAATTTCCGGACAGAGCCGCCTACCATTTTATGGGGCTTACCCATACCTATCAAGAGCTGGATGAGATGTCAGCCAGGTTTGCCAACTTCCTGCAGGGCATTGGCTGTAAACAAGGCGATGTTGTCGGGATACATCTCCCCAATGTGCCGCAAGCGCTGATCTCCATCTTTGGTGCCTTTCGGGCCGGGTGTAAAATTACTGGAATTTCGCCCCTTTTGAC
>Ga0233437_1006954_pt1 | contig 11233 bp, 11 predicted proteins | sample SI_122_August201_FD_182714 | JGI IMG/M metagenome (GOLD analysis project Ga0233437, IMG submission 182714) | Seawater microbial communities from Saanich Inlet, British Columbia, Canada - SI_122_August2016_200_MG | ecosystem: Environmental > Aquatic > Marine > Inlet | place: Canada: British... | reverse complement strand
AACTTTTTGCATATTAGGAATATGTGACTAGTTTTATGACACAGGAAACCGCTATGAGATGAAGTAAAACCTTTAAGTTATTTATTTATGCTTCCTTAGCTGAGAATTAATGGTTATCTGCTAATAATTGGTGCTTGTCACAAACAACCAAATTAACATTTAGCCCAATAAACAAAATAGTTTAAATATTAAAAAGGATATTAAAATGCAACATATAATTACGATACTGGTTGAAAATAAATTTGGAGTTTTAGCTAAAATATCAGGTCTCTTTTGCGGAAGAGGTTATAATATTGACTCTCTTACTGTAAGCCCTACAGACAATTCAGGAACATCTAAAATGACAATTGTAACGTCAGGAGATGAAGCAGTCATTGAGCAGACAGAAAAGCAATTAAATAAAATTATTGATGTAATAAAAGTTACTAATTTAACCGGAAGCAAGTTTATAGAAAGAGAGCTTGCTCTTATTAAAATTAGAACTACGACAAAAACAAGATCAGAAATAATACAGATAATTGACATTTTCAAAGGAACAATAGTCCATGTGCTTGAAGATGAAATTACGGTTGAAGTTTCTGGAAAAGGCGACAAAATAAATTCTTTTGTAAAATTAATGGAGTCATTTGGTATTGTAGAACTTGCAAGAACAGGCAAGGTTGCTGTATCTAAAATACCTGGTAATACTCAAAATTTTTAATCTAATAATATTGCAGAATCTATTTACTTTAGATATTTAATACTATAGAATTGATATTAACAGAAGTTTTGCTTAAAAAGTCAAAAATATAATTAAGGTGTCTAAAATGTCAGTTGAAAATACATTCAAAAGATTAGACTGGAAATGCGACAAACTGTTGATATGCCCAAGTTGTCTTGAGACATTATTCAGGAGTGACATCGAACATTTTGCAAAATGCCCTTACTGTGATCATGCAATTATATTTGATATAGAAATAGAGGATTATCTACTAAAACCTGTAATCGACAAGTGGATGACATTTCAGAATTTTATTTCACACGAATCAGCACAAATAGATATCTAACCTATATATTTCACATATTATTAATTCTCAAAGAAAAACTTTTAACTAAGTTTTTCTTTTTTTATATTCTGAAAACAACCTTTAGGGTATTATAATATAGTAAATAGCGTTACATAAAGATCTTAATTTTAGTCCTAAAATTAAGATCTAAATATATAAAACAGAGAAAAATCAGGTTGTAAATTTGAGATACGAAGAAAGATCACCACATAAAATCATGGCAATAGTGATACTGATTATTGCCTTTATTGTTTTATATTCTCCCTGGCATCTCGGTCTTCGTGAACTGCTTGGCGGAGAAGGCAAATTTGCAGCAATGGCTCTGGATATGAATATATTTACCCCATCTACAATTGCACATGGTGAAACTCTATCTAACTGTTTTCCACTATATCCATGGATAGTAGCTATTGCATACAAACTTGGTTTTGGTTTAGAAACCGGATTAAGAATCATTTCAGTAATATGCCTAGGTGTCTTGGGTGTTATAGTCTTTCAAACTTCAAGAAAAAATACAGGCTTTCATGAAGCAGTAGTAAGTACTGTGTTTATGATTGCCAATATTGTTGTTTTTGAAAAAGCTATTGATGGAAATCCATTTTTACTAGGTGTCATATTTTTACTTCTAGGATGGTTTACATGGTATGAATATGGAGCAATTCAAGGTAAATGGAATAAAGCATGGATAGTCAGTTTTATTTTTTGCGGTTTAGCTTTTTATACAATTGGCTGGATAGCATTCTTCTATTATTTCCTTCCGCTAATTTTTATGAGACGCCCTCTTACACTCTGGAAAAAACTGGATAATAACGGTTTTAAATTTGGTCTTTTTATTATTGCTTTTTTTATTCTATTATGGCTGATACCAAGACTTATTACTGCAATAGAATATCCTTTAAACTCTACACCTTTTGATTTCCAAATCACTAATGATTATATTATTCAGATAATATTTTTTCCAATAACTTTCGCAACAGAAATTATTCCGTGGACAATTATTGTATGGCCTGCATTTTGTGTTGCATACTATCCACTTGATAAAAATCCTATTTTTAGTCGATTCTTAAGAACAATAACAATATCTCTTTTTGCATTTCTGTGGATAAACCCTTTTACAGAAACACGTGATTTTATGATCTTGATACCTACATTATCAGTTCTAGCCGGTGTTCACTATAAAATACTAATAAGACGTTATGGTTTTACACTTCATAAAATACTTAATTTTTTAACTATAATACTCCTTGTCATGAGTGTTATGGCATTTATACTGTTTTTACTGCCTAGAGAATGGTGGAATGAATCTTCTATACTTAATTATATACATAATGTATTTTTCACTAACGGTATAAGTTTTTTATCTGCAATGGCAATATGGGGCATAGTCCAAACAGGTGTCAGTATCCTTATTGGAATAAGCACTATTGTTTTATATAAAATTAGATTGAGTGTTTGGCTTCACGGATTATGTGTTTGTTTAATGTTTATGCTTTGCTTCTGGTCTGTGACATATCCCTACCGTTCTTTATCAAATGATGCACGAACAACAGCTTCATCAATAATTACACAAATGAGTAAATCTTATCATGTAGATATGACACTATACAAAGGACCTGAGATAGCAGACATATATGTGCTAGGCTGTTATCTGCACAGCAAGCTAGAAAAAATATATAACTATAATGAACTTCCTAAAGAAACTAAAGTTGTTTATGTTTTATCTCTCAACCAACCTGTATATCCTGAGAGACAATGGAGCTTAATAGCATCACAATATTACAAAAATAAAATGTTATATTTATGGAAAGGTATTTCTGTAAACAAAAAACCTATTTTAGAAATTTAAAGTGAATAAAAAACAATATATCTACAGTATAACATTAGCAGATTTAAAAAATCTCTTACCAGGCATTCCAGCGTATAGATATAAACAGATAATTAACTGGATTTATAAAAATAATATTTATGATCCGGAAAAAATGTCCAACATTCCACTCAATATTAAAAATCAATTATCTGAATCTTTTGACTATAACCTGCCTGAAATTATTAAGAAAAGCAAAACGTCTGACAAAACTAATAAATATTTAGTGAAGCTAGGAGACGGTGAAACAATAGAATTTGTAATAATAGACTCACCTAAAAGAAAAACACTCTGCTTAAGCTCTCAGGTTGGCTGTCCTGTACAATGCAGATTTTGTGCAAGTGGAATGTTTGGACTAAATAGAAACTTAACAAATGGAGAAATAATTGCACAATTTCTTCTAGCTTCAAAAGAGATTGGTAAAACTCCTGATAATGTCGTTTTTATGGGAATCGGTGAACCATTATTAAACTATAATAACCTTATTTCGAGTTTGGATATTATCTGTTCTTTAGAATATTTCAATTACGCTTCAAGAAGAATCACAATTTCAACAAGCGGCATACCAAAACAAATAATCAAGTTAGCCGATCTATCACAGCAATGGAATCTTGCTCTGTCTTTACATGCCACAGACGATGTTATACGGGCTGAATTAATACCTGATAAATCACGTTATCCACTGAATGAAATTCTTGAATCATGTAAATATTATTTTTCAAAAACAGGACGAATGATAACACTTGAATATACACTAATTAAAGATATTAATGATTCTATAGAACAAGCAACTGAGTTAACTGATATTGCTAAAAGTATGAGAGCTAAAATAAACCTGATTCCCTTTAATAAAGTTTTGGGATGCGACTTTGAAAGACCGGAAAGAAACAAATGTCTTAAATTTGCCAATGTACTACAATCAAATGGAATTAACTTTACATTCAGACTAGAAAAAGGTAGCAATATTGATGCTGCCTGCGGTCAGCTACGTGCTTCTAATCTCAAAGAGAATATAAGTTGAATAATTTCAGATCGTAGATTTTAGAATTCAGATTTATAAGTTTTAGGGGTTAGAAGCCAAATAACTCTTCCTGATTTCCCATTACTATGAACGAAGTAAATAACTTAATGCGAGCAGCATGAACCAAGATCCAAGTTTCAAAATAAAATCTAATTTATTTGTATTCTTTATCTTTTTTTGTTAAATTAACTATTTGCTTATACATATCTTAAAAAGGAATATAACATAGATGGAAAAAATAATCAGAGATTTACTAATATCACTTGGAGAAGATCCCGAAAGAGAAGGATTAATTGACACTCCTAAAAGAGTAGCAAAAAGTATGAAGTTTCTAACTAAAGGCTACCAGGAAGATATAGATAAAGTAATAAACGGTGCAATTTATGATTCTGAAAACTGTGACATGGTCATAGTAAAAGATATTGAATTTTACAGTATGTGCGAACATCATATGCTTCCTTTTTACGGTAAATGCCATATTGGATATCTTCCAAAAGATAAAATTATCGGTGTAAGCAAATTAGCTAGAATTGTAGAAGTATTTGCAAGAAGACTACAGATACAGGAAAGATTATCCAGTCAAATAGCAAAGACCATTTTAGAAAAAATCGATGCAAGAGGCGTTGGTGTTGTAATGGATGCACAACATATGTGCATGACAATGCGTGGAGTAAAGAAACAGCATTCCAAAATGGTTACGTCATCAATGCTCGGTCTTTTTAGAAGACAGCCAACCAGAATGGAATTTCTCAGTTTAATAAAATCAAATACTGTTTAGTAAACACTGTTTATTCTGCTCGCTGTTAATTTGGACATTGAAAAAATTCATAGGCTATCAAATAAATAAGTAATTTTATATAAATTTAAACTTAGAATATATTAAGCTATTTTTATCCTTGTTGAAATAAGTATAATTATTCACATTAAATACTTTTATTTATACGGAGACGGCTAAATTACAATGAAAAAAAATATTGTTATAACCGGTAGAGGTTTAGTAACACCTTTAGGAACAGGATTAGCAAGAAACGAAGCCGCTCTTAGAAACGGCGAAAGCGGAATAGTATTTGTTCCTGAATGGAAAGAAGTAGGACTGGAAAGCCAGGTCGCCGGTTTAATCGATGAAACTCTTTTAGAATGTCCCCTTTTCAACAAAAGAAATAAAAGATATATGTCTCCAAATGTCATGCTTGGAACTGTTGCTGCATATGAAGCTTTACAGGAAGCAGGCTTAGATCTAGAAACACTAAAAAACAAACGAGTTGCCATCATACTTGGTCATGGAGGCAGTACCCATAAAATAGTACACGAAGGAACTTCAACTCTCCTTAGAACTGGAAAATCAAAAAGAGTTTCTCCGTTTATAGTGCCTAAAGTTATGCCTTCTTCAGCAGTTGCAAGCTTATCACTGATACTTGGAATAACAGGAGAAAGTTTTACTATAAGTTCAGCATGCGCAAGCGGAGCACATGCAGTTATGGTTGCATCCAGATTATTACAGGCAGATATGTATGATATCGTAATAACAGGTGGAACCGAAGAAGTCAGCTGGTGCCATGCACTTGGATTTGATGCTATGCGTGCTATATCAAGAGGCTATAATGATACTCCTGAAAAAGCAAGCAGACCTTTTGATCAGGCCAGAGACGGCTTTGTTATTTCTGCAGGAGCAGGAATCATGGTTCTTGAATCTGAAGAACATGCAAAATCACGTAATGCCAAACCTATAGTTAAGATATCTGCGGCAATGGCTAATAGTAACGCAACAGATATGGTTTTCCCTGATTCACCGTCAAGTGCAAAACTAATAGAAGATACTCTAAAAATGGCAAATCTGAAACCTGCTGATATTGACTATATCAATACACATGGAACATCAACCCCTGTAGGTGATCCGGTAGAAATGAATTCACTAAAAACTATCTTTGAAAAAGAAAATAAAGATGTAGCAATTAACAGTACAAAATCAATGACAGGTCACATGATCGGAGCAACAGGCGCCGTTGAAATTATTTTCTGCACTCAAATGATAGACAAAGGTTTCATATGCCCTACCATTAACCTTGAAAATCCTGATCCTGAATTCGAATGGGCAAATCTTGTAAGAAAAACCATTCCTAAAACTAAAATTAAACACGCATTAAGCAATAGTTTCGGTTTTGGCGGAACAAATTCATGCGTAATATTATCGGAAATATAATAATCTAATGAAACTTATACTCGGAATTGAATCAAGCTGCGATGAAACAGCAGTATCTATAGTTGGTGATGGGCATAAAGTCTTATCTAATATCGTTGCATCGCAAATAGCAAAACATGCTGTCTATGGCGGTGTAGTTCCTGAATTAGCCGCCAGAGAGCATTTAAATGCTATAAAACCTGTAACAGACCAGGCTCTTGCAGAAGCTAATGTGTCAATTAAAGATATAGATGCCATTGCTGTAACAAATGTACCCGGTTTAATGCCGGCACTGTTAGTAGGGCTAAATTTTGCCAGAGGTTTATCTCTGAGTAATAATATTCCACTGATCGGAATAAATCACTTTGTGGCTCACATATATTCAGCTTTTTTAAACGACAATATCAAAATACTGTCAGATATAAACAGTTTTCCTATACTCGCTCTAGTTGTTTCTGGAGGACATACGGCACTTGTACTAATAGACAAAGACAGCTGCTCTAAAATTATCGGAACAACAATTGATGATGCCGCAGGAGAAGCAATGGATAAAGGTGCAAAGCTTCTTGATCTAGGCTACCCTGGCGGCCCAGTAATAGACAAACTATCAAAAGACGGTGATCCTAATAAATTTAGATTTCCTAGATCCTTAACAGGCACTTCCGGAAAAGCTGTATCCAAAGAAAACACTTATAATTTTAGCTTTAGTGGGCTGAAAACATCACTTCTCTACCACATTGAAAAAAATAGTGGAAAAGAAAATTTTAAAGGTGATCTACTTTATGACACAATAGCATCATATCAAAATGCGATTGTTGATGTGCTTTGTATGAAAACAATAAAAGCAGCTAAAAAATTTAATGCCAGATCAATAGTACTTTGCGGCGGGGTAGCCCAAAACTCTCTACTGAGGCAGGAACTTGATAGAAGAACACATAAAAATACGAAATTTATTCTTACACCAAGAGAATACTGTGGAGATAATGCAGCAATGATTGCTGGACTCGGATTTCATTACTTAAACAGTGAAAAATTTGATTTAGCAATTGATGCCTCTTCCAGACTCCCAAAATTCAGCGAAGTCCCCTTCGTGCCAGTTCTATAAATATTCATACAGTTAATAATAAAAGCAGGGCTGGTTCTCCCTCCCCAAAAAATACTGAATTATGAATGTATTTCTTATTGTTATGTAGAACTTTAATCTATTTAACTATTATATATAATGCACCCCCTAAAATTCAGACCGTTTATAAGGGGTTTAATACTTATAACAAAGAAAATTGCAACTGTAAACTTTCAAATATAATTATACTATTAATTTACTAATTTAAGCAAAAATGCACATAAAAGTGCTGCATATGTACCTAAAACATATCCGGCAATTCCAAGCATAACTCCAACAGAAGCTAATGCAGGATGAAATGCTGATGCAACAATAGGTGCTGAAGCGGCTCCACCAATATTTGCCTGAGATCCAACAGCCATAAAGAAAAGAGGAGCTCTTATCAACCACATAATTAATATTAAAACAATTATATGAATACTTATCCATGTTAATCCTGTGGCAAATAAAAATGGATACTTAACAACTTCCATTAAATCGGCATTTGCACCTATTACGCCAATAAGCATATAGAGCATAACAGTACCTATTTTAGATGCCCCTGCCCCTTCAAAATTCTTAAGTTTAGTAAAAGAAAAAATCACTCCAATAGTAGTTATTATTATTATTTTCCAAGTACTTGCTGATATAATATCACCAATTGGAGGAAGTAAATTTCCAAGTTTAAACGCCAGCCATGAAAAAGCCAGTGCCATTGCTATCATGACCATATAATCTCTGGTTGAAGCAACACGGCTTATTTTTTCCTGAAACTTTATTACTCTGTTTTTTAACTCTTCAATTGCAGAGTTATCTGCCTTCATAAACCTATCAATAGGTTCTGATTTTCCAGCTAAATACAGTAAAACTCCGGTCCAGATATTTGCAACTAAAACATCTACAACTACCATCATTCCCATAAGTTGGTCACTAGCTCCAACTGAACTTCCCATTGCAATGAAGTTAGCACCTCCTCCAATCCATGATCCAGAAAGAGCAGCTAAACCTTTCCATGCATCCATTGGAAGCCCTGTTTTATAAAAATAGTATGCAATAGGGCCACCGATAACTACTCCTAAAGTGGCTGCTAAAAACATAATTACAGCCTTAAAACCTAACTTTAAAATTCCTTTTATATCAACAGCCAATGTCATAAGCAGCAAACTTGCAGGTAATATAAATGTTTTTATATCAGAGTAAATTGGTGCTTGTGATGGTATAACCTTAAATGTAGATAAAATTGTAGGAATAAAATATGCAAAAACCAAAGGTGGAACAATACTAAAAAATTTTGCCCATTTACTATTGGTTGCAAGCGAAAAAATAATCGCCGGTATTACAGTTAGAATTGCTAAAAGCCCAAACGAATCAGTAATAAGTACATTTTCCATAAATACATCCCCCCACCACTTTACTGTTACTTAATTTTTTATACATGAAATACTTTGAAACTAGATAACTGATATTGTAATTAATATTAGTTATTTATGTATAGTTATTATATTTAAATTCTATTTTATTTCCCCATAATTTTACATCCCTACGAACTGCCTGAATTTAAGAGCGTATTATACATGTTTAACCTCGTCATCAATTTTTTGCACCATAATTGGATTCAGCATCTAAAATATTAGTAATTAATCTATTCTTGCTTTATTTGCTGTATTAAGAAAGTTTTATCATCTGAACGCATTAAGAACTCTCCAATCAAGAGAGCGTTGCATCCATTTTCTAAAAGTTTGCGTGCAGATAAAATATTTTTTATACCGCTTTCACCTACAATAATTTTATCTTCAGGAATATATTTCTTTAACGATGATGCATTATCAGTATCAACTGTAAAATTGTTAAGATCTCTATTGTTTATTCCGATAATTAAAGCATTTGCAGATAAAGCTTTTTCAAGATCATCCATATCATGAATTTCGACAAGAGGTTCAATTTTCAAACTTCTTGCAATTAAAATATAATCACGTAATTGAGATTCACCTAATATCCTGGCTATAAGTAAAAATGAATCAGCATTTGCTATTTTAGATTCATAAATTTGAATTTCTGATATAATAAAATCTTTTCTTAGAACAGGAATATTTACAGCTTTTTTTATCTCAGTTAAATAGCTTATATCACCTTTAAAATAAACCTTATCTGTCAATACACTAATAGCATCAGCTTTAGCTTCTTCATATTCTAATGCTATTTGCACAGGTTTAAAATTTTCACAAATTATACCGGCAGACGGAGATGCTTTTTTAACCTCGGCAATTATCGCATTATTTAACAAAGCTTTTTTAAAGTTTTTACCTTCAGGAAGTTCAAAAGCTCTTTTTTTATAATCTTCAAAACTATTAGAAATTTCAATGATTTCTTCTTTTTTGGTCTCTACAATTTTATGTAGAATTTCAGGCAGTTTTTTCATAAGCTCAAATATTTAGGGGTTAGGTGTTAAAATGTATTTATTTACAGGTCTCGGTTTACGGACTACAGTTCTCATGTCTATCAACCAGCCCCTATCTCATATCCCCCAATCCCTAATCACCTTTTAGTCAGGCGATCTTTTAATATAGAAAAAGCAGTTACTAACATAAAAAAAATCATAAATATAACAAAAATTTTATTATCCTTTGTTATTGTATTTCCCAAGGAAATATTTGTAATCATAAAATTAACAAAATTTATTACAAAATACATAAAGAAATAATAAATAGCAATTAATGCTATTATACAAAAGCATATTCGAGAAAAAATATTGGAAAACCAACAATTAAATTTCATTGCCGGTGACTGTCTATTTATCGAACCTATTTTTTGTCTTTTAAAAGCCATAGATAATTACGAATTTAAAATTATGAATTACAAAATTCAATACCCTGTTAGTATATATTTAAACAAGGTATTGATAAATTAAAACATTATAAACTTATTTGATTCTGTTATCTTTTATGAAATCAATTATATCGTCAATTGTAGTAAATGCGAGACAAGTAACTGTATCAGCAGCACCGTAATAAATTGCTAAACGTCCTGTTTTAGAATCACAAAGTGACGCACATGGAAATACTACATTAGGAACATCTCCAACGCATTCATAATTTTTCTGCGGAGATAAAATATAAGGATCTGTTCTAGCAATTACTTTCCATGGTTCATCAATATCTAATAATGAAGCACCAAAGCTATATACAAATCCATTACATGAGTTTAAAACACCATGATAAATCATCAGCCAACCTTCTGAAGTCTCAATCGGAATTGGACCAGGTCCTATTTTAGTACTCTGCCATCCTCTGGTTGGAGCCATAACAAATCTATGTCTTCCCCAAAATTCCATATCAGGACTTTCGCTATAAAAAATATCACCAAAAGGAGTATGTCCACTATCACTAGGACGGCTTAACATAGCAAAATTACCATGAATTTTTCTTGGAAAAAGAACTCCATTTCTATTCCATGGCAAAAAAGCATTTTCCATTTGATAAAATTTTTCGAAATCGTATGTATAGCCTAATCCAATAGTATAACCATGATAACCATTACACCATGACACATAATATTTATCTTCAATTTTTACAACTCTGGGGTCATAACCGTATTCAAATTTTTCCACTCCATCTTTTATTCTGGTAAAATCAATTACATCAGGAGAAATATCCCAATTTACACCATCTTTACTTTTTCCTGTATGTAAAAGCATTTCTCTTCTATGATCATCACACCTAAAGACGCCTCTAAATTCACCTTCAAAAGGTACTACAGCACTATTAAATATGCTGTTGGATGTTGGCAAAAGATCTCTTTCTATAATAGGATTTCGTTCACTTCTCCAAATAATCTTTTTGCAGGCTTCAGGTTTTTCTTCCCATGGCATATTAGGAATTTCATCGGCATAAATTTTATATTGTCGAGTAGGCATAATATATTTCTCCTTTTTATAATTTAATTTTTCATTTATAATGTGAAGAACTTCAATGCCCCTCACAGAACCGTACTTGAAGATTTCCCTCATACGGCTCTTCAGTAT
>Ga0233437_1006953_pt1 | contig 11234 bp, 8 predicted proteins | sample SI_122_August201_FD_182714 | JGI IMG/M metagenome (GOLD analysis project Ga0233437, IMG submission 182714) | Seawater microbial communities from Saanich Inlet, British Columbia, Canada - SI_122_August2016_200_MG | ecosystem: Environmental > Aquatic > Marine > Inlet | place: Canada: British... | reverse complement strand
GCTATTGAGAACTGGTTACAGAGTCACCTCAGTAGTAAGATCCATTTTGTAACTAAACTTGTAGATGGCATACCTGACTGTTTTCGGACGTGGGTTCGACTCCCACCGGCCTAAAGAGAAGAACGAGGGTCTTCAAAGACACCCAGATATTTAAATTTATGAAGTTGTGCACCTGGTAAAACTTCTTTTTCATCCCGCTTAACACCACTAAAATTGCGTACCCCTAAATCATAAAGATCACTTTCTTGTTCTTCTGTTAGTTCAATTCCCAAGAAACAGGTTCCTAGTTTGTTGATTCTTTGAACAACCTCATCACGAGGACATTGTAATACATAAGCAAAAGCACGCAAAATATTTTCAGCAGATTGTTCTACAAACATGCTTTCCCTGATCATAACTAAAAGTCCTTCTTTTTGAAAGCTACGTAAAAGTTCATCACTACCAAGAGGCGAGGTTGCTTTTTCCATAGGGTCAACATCAGGACCAAAAAAGGGATGTTTACAATTGGCAGGAAGCTCAGTGGAAGTGTATCTTTTCAAGAGGGCAGCTCTCCTTTCTGGAGGAAGCTTTTCTTGTCTAGTTTGTCTTGGTTCCTTGGCTTGCCATGGTCCTGTTCCTGTTCCTGTTCCACCACAGTCGGCCTTCGGTTCAATAACCCGTTCAAATGAATCACTGAATTGATTAGCTCCAGCTATGCTAGCTAGACCACCTACTTCACATGCTGGAAACCCCATAAATCCTGTTGTATTAACAGCGGTTGTTAATGGCCCTATCATAAAAATATCCTTTCAGATCAAAAACATAAGTGTCTAGATCATAGAATTAATGAAGACTAAGGTCTCATTGTATTAATTAAAAACACGACGTGCTGAAATATGAACGGGATGGTTGTTGTCCATGAGAACGCTTAACATTAATTCTTCTCCAGTATTGAGGGTAATAGCGCCTCTTCGTAGTTCACCGCGGTTCACAGGAATACTCACTTTGGGAAGATGCAACAATGTTTCTGCTGACACATGACTTGCCATTTGCGCGGCAAACTTGATGGCGGCATGTAATTGATCGCGTGGTACGTCATCAGTTTGTTCTTTTCTGGCTATTGCGGCAAGTGCTGCGCCTTCAAGAAGTGCTTTTTCAGTGCCAGACATGAGATCTTGTCTGCCAAAGATATCTAGAAACCATTGCGTATCAGCAATAGTTTTTCCGGCAATTACAAATAAAGCGCCAACCACAAGTTGTGTATCAATAACTTTTGGTAACGCAATGGAACTATAATATTCATCTATTCTCGTCAGTTGTTGTTCAAAAACATCAGCCAATCGACTCGTGACGGTTGCTGTTTCTGTCGTGGCAGCAATTTGGTCGATTGTTTGCCATGTGTTCGTTTGTCCCATTTCACCTGTGGCAGCAGCGAGCAATGAATGTGCCCCCATACTGCCTCTTTCAGGTGATGTGAAGTGACTTCTATCATCGTTAGCGGCAATTCCTGTGTCCCAGCGATTTTGTTGCGTGCACTGTACTGGGAGTTGTCCTGTATGTCCTGAACCCACAACTAAACTTGATTCAACCATCCTATCCTGAGCGCCGCCTATCAATAGTGTTCCAGCAGGAAAAAATACAGGTAAAGCAGAACAGTTAAAACAATCCAGCTGTGCTACAGCATCAGTTTCTGTTACAGAAATTGAGTTTACTCTCAAGGCCTGTGTCCCCAAAAGGTACTGTGTTGGATTTTGAACGCCTTTTGTCCCTAGAGAAAGAGGCATGTATGCTAATCCCTGGTGTGCTTGTGGTGTTCCCACTTGAAGTGAGTGTATAAAACTTGTGGTATTAGCTATGGCTAATTGCATAAGGGTACCCCTCCTGATTACAGGTTATTGATTAAATGACTGACCCTATTTTACTATCATAGATTGCTTGAGAAACTATGCCCGCTTAAATCCTTAGTCTATGTGGGATATGCGTGTCAAATATGGACCTTCGTCTTCATTTTTTAATTTTTTATGAGCCTGCGATTAAGGCATTGAATGCGAATGAATAAGGTAACGTGTAATAGCAATTGACCCTCTTGCTCCTAAGCCTTACCTCTATTTGACAGCATCCTCAACCCAAAGGCCATGTTTTCAAATATACCAGAACGGTCTCCGATGGAACGGAATAAATTTTGGATTTCATATCTCAGATAATTGCGTTCGTTTGCATAAGGTAACCAGTTAGCACTGAAAATCCGATTGGCTTTCCATAAACACTCCCTAGCATCCTTATAATAACCACGTCCCATTTTAATAAATAACTTTGCTTGCTCCAAGTAGCTGTGAGCCATCAATAGTTTTACACGATGAGTGCGACTCTTATGAAAACCATGGGACTCACTGGTAAGAGCTTCAATAGCTTCACTGTAGGCTTGAATGACAGCTCTGGGATCAGATTGTTTCTCCATATGCATGAGCTTAGCTTTTTGGTATTTTAGAGAAGTTTCTCTATTGGCACTGGGGCTAAGGTCTTGCTCTGGTATGGGGGTGTAAAAGATGGCGCCAGCTAACATAAATTTATGTTCAGCTGTTCGTTGTTGAGGATTATTTTCAAAGGCAAACCCATGACGAACACCATCTACAACCACATCGACTTCATGCTCAAAAACATTGGTAGCATTCAAAAGACGACGATATTCAAGGCCTGTGGCTTTAGGTTCTTGTAAGCTTTTAGCAACCACATGTAATTCAAGTTCTCGATGTGGTGCTTTTGGCGGAAAGGGTCTTGTTAATGAATTGAGTTTTAATGTTGCTGGCCACAGGGTATAACTGGCACCATTATTATCGGAAATGCCGAGATAATCACTTGAAACAACAACACGAGCATCTCTTCCTTCGGGGTTGCCATCTACAGAAAAAGAGTTCTGAAGCAGCCAACCGCCACCAGGAAGTTCGTGGAGGAGTGCTGGTTGTAACCCTTGTTGAAGACCTTGAATCATATGCATAAGTTGCTCCCTCCCTGTATGGACAAGCAGCTGCATAGATAAGATATTTTTCTATGTCAAAAAATATGGGACCTTCATCTTCATCTTTTATAGTTTTCATCTTTAATCTTTATTTTTTACCCTCATTATAACGAACCATAAAGACTGAAACATAATGCACTGATAGTAACTATATGAAAACAAAGAAATAAAAGAGATGGTAAAGATCTGGTGGTTCGATAGGTTCGATAGAATATTGTTTTAGGGTTGAGCTTATCAGCAGTTCTGTTATACTAATAACGAACCATAGAGGTTTTGAATGTGTTGAATGTTGAATAAGTGATAATAAACAATAGCATAATAAAATGAATGGTTCGATAGGTTCGTTAGTTTTGGAGGAGTTATGGAAATATCTCAGATTAAGCAAGAGCTTAAGAAGTTACAAAAAAACTACGGTCGTCTGATTCATGTCTCAAACAAAGAGTGGTACTCATTATTTAAAGATGAAATTCGAAACTCAATTGCGATCGAAGGGGTTTTTACTAACAGGAATGATCTCATTGATGTTCTAGAAAAGAATAAACGAACAAACAAAGAAAAATCAGCAGCAATTCTAGGATATTTTGAGTCAGCTTCAGCCGTTTATGAATATGCTTTTAATCAATATAGTGAAAAGGAATTTACACTCAGAATGTCTGATATAAAGCAGATTCACACGATGCTCATGCGCTACGAAAAGGATATGGGAACTTATGAAGGAGCATTAGGAGAGTTTCGCAAGGAAACAGTAGCTGTTACATACTCAACCTTTACTCCAATCAATGAATTTTTGGTAAGAAATGCTATGGAGCTTTTGATTAAATGGGTTTCGTATCATCTCAAGAAAAACACTTATTCACCTAGTAGGTTAGCAGCAATGGCACATGTGTGGTTTGAGTCTATTCATCCCTTTAGAGATGGGAATGGTCGTGTTGGTAGAATACTTTTATCTTATTTATTAATTGGATCGGGCCTAATCAATATAGCTATAAAAGGTGTGTCAAAAGAAGATCGTCAGCACTACTATGAGACTTTAGAAAAAGCTGATGATGATTTTGAAAAAATACATCGGGAAATTGAAAAGGGAAAAACTTTTACAGTAAATGATGTTGATAATATGATAGTACAAGATCGTTTTGATGTTCTTGAAAATATTATTATGGTTAGGCTTAATGATTCTCTTAATCAGCTCAAAAATGTAAAACGAGAGCATATTGATAAGGAAGCACTTTTACCATTGAGTGATCTTGGTCGTATCTATGATTATTCACCAGATTATCTCAGAAACCTCATTAATCGTGGCAAATTAAGGGCAAGAAAAAAGGGGAAAACATGGTATGTACGCGTGCAAGATTTTGTTAATTATATAGAAGCATTTGACGCTCAATGCTAGCTGCGCTAAACAGTTTTCATGACCCAAAGCGTAGGAAAAAGTGTCCGAAGACTCGATGGTTATGATAAAGTTACTGGTAAGACCCAGTACCTGGACGATATTGACATTCCTGGCTGCTGGTACGCCACAGCCCTTAGATCTGACATACCTTACGGAAAAATAAAGAAAATTACATACGATACAAACTTTAATTGGGATCAAGTGGTCACGTGCGATTATAAAGATATTCCCGGCCTGAATCGCACCACATTCTTAACGCAAGACCAACTGATTTTAGCTGATGATACGGTTCGCCACCCAGGTGAAGCCATTATTCTCATTGCAGCCCCCACAAAAGAACTCGCTGAAGAGGCTAAAAAAAACATTCACATAGATTTTGAAGAATTAACCCCTGTGCTCACAATTGATGAATCAAAAACAAAAGACACAATCATCTGGGGTGATGATAATATTCAGTCTAAATACCACATCATTAAAGGTGATATTCAAAAAGGATTTGAAGAAGCTGATTTTATTGTTGAAGACAAATATGAAACAGGGTTTCACGAACATCTCTACATTGAGCCTCAGGCTATTGCCGCTGTACCGCGAGAAGATGGTGGCATAACTGTTATGGGTTGTGTGCAATGTCCTTTTTATGTGCTCAAGTCCTTAAAAATTATTTTTGATTGTGACGAAACCAAAATCAATGTTCGTCAAACACCCATGGGTGGGGCTTTTGGTGGTAAGGAAGATTATCCCTCACTCACAGCAGCCTATGTGGCGTTGCTCACAAAAAAGTCAGGTAAACCTGTCAAAATGGTTTATTCGCGTGAAGAAGATATTCAAGTAACTACAAAACGTCATCCTTCTGTTGTTACCCATAAAACAGGTGTGAAAAAAGATGGGACACTCACAGCTATGCTGATTAATGTGGATTTTGAAGGTGGGGCTTATTCCACAATGTCACCAGTTGTGCTTTCACGTGGTGTGATTCATGCTGCTGGCCCTTATAAATGTGAACATGTTGAATCAAAAGCACAATGCTATGCTACTAATAAAGTGCCCAGTGGTGCTTATCGAGGTTTTGGTGTGCCGCAAACCTGTTTCGCTATGGAAATGCACATGGATAAGGTTGCTGAAGCTATTGGTATGTCACCTGTGGAAATACGCGCTAAAAATTGTGTGCATATAGGCGATACGCTGTCGACCACACAAAAACTCAGAGAATCTGTTGCCGCAGAAACCTGTCTTAACAAAGCTTTAGAAGAAACAAACTTTGATCAAAAATGGCAGGAGTATCAAAACCAAGTACCCAAAAATAATATTAAAAAGGGTATTGGTATTTCTCTCTATATGCATGGTGGCGCTTTTACCGGTAGTGGTGAAGCCATGATGAAAACAGAAGCGGGTCTGAGACTAAATAAGAGTGGCACAGTTTCTGTCCTCACAGGCTGCACAGATATGGGGCAGGGTGCCCACACTGTTTTACCACAAATAGCGGCAGATGCTTTGGGTGTGAGTATGACTGTGATGCATTGTGAAACACCGGACACAGCTATTGTGCCAGATAGTGGTCCCACAGTGGCGTCAAGAACCACCATGATCATTGGCATGGTCATGCAAAAATGTGCTCCGGGTTTTTTAGATAAGATTTTTGGTTTTGTGGCCCAAAAACATGGTGTGGCAAAAGACGCACTCAAAATTGTGGATGATGTGATTTATTGTGATGATGAAAAAATTGCTGATTTTACTTTTGTGGGTCAAAAATATTTTGAAGCCCATGGTGAAATGAAAGCTATTGAACGCTATGAATTACCCAAATGGGTTAAATGGGATGCTGAAAAACACCTCGGAGATGCTTATCCTGCGTATTCTTGGGCGTGCGATGTGGCTGAAGTTACAGTAGATGTGGATACCTATGAAGTGACTGTCGATAAAATGACGTTGGCTTTTGATATTGGCAAAGCCATTCACCCACTTTTATTAGAAGGCAATATTGAAGGGGGCACGTTGCAAGCCTTAGGCTGGTGTTTGATGGAAACAAGTGATTTTAAAAATGGCAAACCTACACATGATCGGTTGCAGACTTATATTATCCCTACGGTTAAGGATACCCCTGTGTGGAATACAATAATTATAGAAGATGCATATTCAGAAGGCCCTCGTGGTGCTAAAGGTGTTGGTGAACTTCCCTTAAATGGTGGTGCTCCAGCGATTGCCAATGCAATTTATAATGCTATTGGTGTGCGGGTGACGAGTTTGCCGATTACGGCGGAGAAACTTTTTGTTGCGATGCAAAATAAAGATTGAAAAGTGGAAATTACATAATTGAAGATTATTATTGTCATCCCTGCGAAGGCAGGGATCCAGTCCGTAAAGAAAACAAGAAGACTGGATTCCCGCCTGCGCGGGAATGACAATCCAGTTTTAGATGATGAAAAGAAAACTAATAATAAACCACAAAGATATTACTATTGAAGCTAATCCTACTAGTAGACTCATTGATGTTTTGCGTGAAGATCTGCGACTCACGGGCACCAAAGAAGGGTGTGGGGAAGGTGAGTGCGGGGCATGTTCTGTGATGATTAATGGTGACGTTGTGAACGCCTGCATTATTTTATGGGGGCAGATGCAAGATGGTGATGAGCTTGTGACTGTGGAAGGTTTGGCAAAAGAGGGTGAACTTAGCTCTATCCAAGATAATTTTTTAGAGCATGGTGCTGTACAGTGTGGTGCGTGTATTCCAGGAATGTTAGTCGCAGCCACAGCCATGATAAATAAAAACCCAAACCCAACAATCGATGAGATTAAAGATGGCATAGCCGGAAATCTTTGTCGGTGTACGGGATATGGGAAGATATTGAATGCAATAAAAGGGGCCGTGGGACCGTAGTTCCGTGGGACCGTGGAAACAATTGTCATCCCTCCTCCAAAGGCGGACACGTGCGAAGGCAGGGATCCAAACATGATTGACAATATGCTAATGACAATTAGCTATTGGCAATCTCAATTGCAAATTGCTTATTGCAAATTGTCAATTGCCAATCATGTTACAAAGACTGGATTCCCGTCTATGCGGGAATGACAGTAATAAAAAATGAAATTTCTAGTAGCGCAAAATTTAAAAGAAGCCCTAAATGCTCGCAAAGATCACCCAACCTACAAAATCCTAGCCGGTGGCACAGATCTTTGTGTGCTCATGAATGCTGGTGTCATTAAACCTGAAGGGTTGATCAGTATTTGGGGATTAGATGGGTTAAAAGAAATTACAGAAGAGGGTGATAGCATTTCAATAGGCGCTTTGGCGACACACACGCAGGTTGCTGAAAATGAAAATGTCATAAAGTATTTTTCATCACTTTCACAAGCCTGCAAGTCCGTCGGGGCGCGCCAAATTCAAAATCGTGGCACCATTGGTGGTAATGTCATGAATGCGTCGCCTGCAGGTGATACGCTGCCTGTTCTTTTGGCCTATGATGCAGAAATCGAAGTTTCGAACACAGAAGGTTCTCGTTTAATTCCGTTCACAGCTTTTTACACAGGCTATCGTCAGACAGCACTTAAAGATGATGAGATGGTAACACATATTAAAATTAAAAAACCAGAGGCTAACGAAAAAGCCGCTTTTATCAAAATCGGCACACGCAAAGCTCAAGCAATTTCAAAAGTCATGGCTTGTTTTAGAATGGGTTTAGACGGTGATGTGATAAAATCTTTTGCAGCAGCTTATGGTTCTGTGGCCGCAGTGCCTGTGCGTGTGACAGCATTAGAAGAGTTTTTAATCGGAAAACAATTAAACGAAACCATCATTCAAGAAGCCATTCAAATCACAAAAGACAATCTCCATCCCATTGATGACATTCGTTCCACAGCTGAGTATCGTAAACATGTTTGCGGGGTGATGGTGAAGCGGTTTTTGGCAAGTTAAATCAAGTATATAGCAGCCTAGACGCTAAAAAGGTCACAAAATCAATTTCTTTTAAAAGGACACAACTTTCTACTATATTTGTCGAAAAGGGTTATATGAGCATACTGGGTGAAAATATAAGAATTTACTTATGTTTTTACCACAGACATACATACAATCTTTTCCAATCACTCTAGGTCTGCCAAGCGCACAAATACACGATATTTATTTGCAGCCATCACATCTCACACAAGTAGGTATGTCTCTTATTGTACAAGCGGATCAAAATGAGCAATCCTTTTCCTTTCAAGATTGTGATCATGTTTTGAGCTCTTTTGATCACTACGTGCCTTCTGAGTATTGTAGCACATTTCAATTGAGTGGTTTGCCAAATATTCATAACACAATTCTCACAACAGATTCTCTTGGCCTAACAAAAGTAACGAGCATTTCTCTGGATATTTCATTGCAAATAGAAATGCTTAATCTTCAACGAGATATAGCCTGCAAGTTCGAGCGGCTGCTTGAAGAACAAATGCGTCAACGAATAGCTAGTCAACGAGGAGGTCGAAGGAGACGAAATGCCGCGAATGGTCGCATGCGATCGAGAATGCTAATTGAACAGCGGAACTTTAACAGTGCTTTAGAATGTTTTAACAAACAAAGAAGAAATTTGAAATATATCACAGATGAAGATGTTTGTGATGCTTTTGAAGTTATTTTTAAATGTTCTTCTCCTGCGGCAATAATACGTGCTCTTGAGGAACAAACTCTTGAGTTAGCAAAGCTCTCCTATGTACGTTACCCTGAAGGTTATTGGCGCGCTTTAAGGCAACAAAAAGAAGATGCTTTGCTAGAGCATATTTGTAGACTTCCTGATATTGGTAATGGTGTGCGTCGTGAGTTTCATCGACCAGCAAATAAAGAATTAGGATTACATAGGTTAACGCTTGAAGAAATAGTGGATTATTTTTGGCGACCTAATTTAAGAGAAATGTATTTCCTTTTTCCTGGAGGGGATGCTGAAGCTGTAGAATATCTTGAAACATTATTGGTATACAGCACGTATAAGGATTTATTTCGTTATTGGAAAAAAACAGATGCTGTGTTGGAGAAGACAAGACGTCAGTGGGCTAATACAGATTTTTCAGGATACTCAAAACACCTTCAGGAGATAAAGTATCTATATCAGAGAATTCTTGAACGGGCTGTTAAACGCTATGAGAGCCAAAAAATACAAGCTGGTGTGATATTTTCCGATGCTAGTCCTGGCATGGCAAGACGTACCCAAAGTATTGCGACACAACAATCTGAAAGAACCCGTCGTGATCCAGAATGCCAAAGAATTATCAATGAAGAAATTCAAGCGTTATATAGTACGTTAATTACTGAAGATGATGATGAGTTAGATGAAGGACTGTTGTATGTTGTTAAAGAGATTTTATCCCCTGCTGATCGCAGAAAGCTTATGAGTGTTCTTGCAGCGGATGTTATTAGTATATCAGAAAAGAACTTTATTCTCGGACTTTTTGATTATTTTCCTACAGCAGATTATTCTTATGTTGTTCAGTTTTCGAGACGCTTTCTCAGGGAAAAGAATGATTTATTTTTGCAAACTCAGGCAACAATGGGTAGTGAGTGTGTTGATGCTGATAGTGAACTGTCTACAGATGAAATCAAACCTGTAGAAGAAAATCCCATATTAACGAGGTTGGGTTTTGATCAAGATCAGTATGAGGCTTCTGTCATGCGGTTTCATACGCTTCTAGAGGTAATATGTCAGGCATATCAGGATAAATTAACGGTACCAGAACTAAAAGTATTAAAATATTTGATTAACTGTTTACCTGGGTTGGGGCGTAGAAATATAGCGGCTCTTGATTATTTATATCGTACTTATGGAGAGAAAACGCTGATAGCTTTTTTTATTAATCCCTCTTTACTCATGATTGGCTATAAAGAAATCGACCGTGAAAATAATGGAGAAACAACGGTAACATACACGTATGAACTTAAGCGGCTTGAGCGTTTATTCAAAGCTGTATTGACGAGTATTCCTGCGTTTGTTTCGCGGGCAGGGAAGCGATCTCTTGATGAAATATTTTCTCTAAAGCAAGTTTCTCCTTATCGCGTGTCTTTTGTGGCACAAAACAGGTGTCCACACAGAGGTCATCAACGGCCTTTACATGGCTGGATAAAAGAAATGCAAATGGTTGCTAAGCTCAGAGAGAAGTATGGTGAACGTATTGTTTGGGAACCTGATCTCGATGAGGTTCTTTCAATGATTTATCATTTTAACGGAGTGGCGCCTGATGCACTTGATGTAGAGACTGGCACAATAATCGAAATTGTGTCACTTTCTAAGAGGCGAAAACTTTTGTTACACGATGATAATTTTATGAGAAAGAAAAAACAATTACTCAGATATCGTGAGCTTTATGAAACAACAGAACCTGTCAAAGCTGTTAAGCTTATCGTTGTGGGTAAAATTCACTCAGCAGCTAAAGCTGCTTTTGAAGACCTCATGAAGGGCATACCATTCTCAATAGAATGCTACGACTATCGTACGTTGAAAAGATTAATTTAAAATAAAAAAAGCCCAGGCAAGGGGAAGTAGCCTGGGCTCTTTTTTGGTCTGTAATGTGACCGAAACGGGATTAAATTCCTGAGTAGCTGATTGAAAGGCCGCCACATGCTTGATACCATTCAGCTGCTGTTGCGGTTTCCAGATCAAAGTCTTCGAATGTACAGTCTGTAGAGATACCATCATAAGTGACTGAGATCTTACCATCAATAAGGTCTGTGTCTAAATCATAGTCGATGAAACCATCTACATAATAAGCGATTGTTTCGCCAGCGCAGGTTACTTCGCCATCAAAGTCTTCGAAATCAATTGTAGAGATATTATCAGCAAGTTCAGAAGTGAATGTACCGAGTTGTGTGATTTGACCATAGTCGCC
>Ga0233437_1006951_pt1 | contig 11238 bp, 11 predicted proteins | sample SI_122_August201_FD_182714 | JGI IMG/M metagenome (GOLD analysis project Ga0233437, IMG submission 182714) | Seawater microbial communities from Saanich Inlet, British Columbia, Canada - SI_122_August2016_200_MG | ecosystem: Environmental > Aquatic > Marine > Inlet | place: Canada: British... | reverse complement strand
TCACGTTCTTTTTTGCGTTTTTCAGGATCTGCGTGAAGAGCTGTTTTCTTAACTTTGGGCAAACCTGTTACGCGCACATCCCCCATGGGTGTGTAGTTCTTGTCATCAAGGGTTTCTCCCTTTTTCCATTCAAAGTCTTCTTTTTTTGTTTTAGCAGCCATAAAAAAAGCCCATTTTATGATTTACGATGTCGTACATAAAATGGGCTTATTGTATAGGTCGAATAAAATTATTTGGCAACAACGTCCTTTAAAGACTTGCCAGGTTTAAACTTAGGAACTCTGGTAGCTTTAATTTTAATTTCAGCACCAGTTTGTGGGTTTCTACCTGTGCGAGCTTTTCTCTTAGTAACTGAGAAAGTTCCAAAACCAGTTAAAGTGATTTTGTCATTTTTCTTTAAACATCTTGTAACTTGATCAGTTACACTGTTAAGAACTTTTTCTGCCAATGCTTTAGAAATATCAGTTTCTTTAGCAACTTTTTCGATCAATTCAGCTTTAGTCATAATCTCTCCTATTGAGTGTTAATGAAAATAACGGCAAACACACAATAAGTATATGTTTGCGCCCTTCCAAATGATGAAGTGAACAATACTACTCGCAAAAACAATGTCAAGGCGAATCAGCAGCTATTTGTCATTTTTTTTAGGGCGGCTATGTGGGGATCTAGGCCCCAGGTCTTCTTTTGCGCTTGGGGATTAAATACCAGCGGCGAGCATTTTTATGGTTTTTGTCATTTCTTTTTTATACACGGGATGTTTCAAAGAAAGGGCGACGCTGGCTTGAAGAAGTCCTAGGGGATTGCCTGTATCAAATCGCTCTCCCTGGAATACATATGAATTCATTCCTTGTGTGGGGATGATATTACGGATGGCATCTGTGAGCTGGATTTCACCGCCTGCTCCGGGTTTGGTTTTTTCAATAAAACTAAAGATATCACGGTGTAAAATATAACGTCCCATAACAGCTAAATTAGATGGAGCTTGTTTGCGCGAGGGTTTTTCAACGATTGTTTTGACATCACCAATGCGTTCAGAGAGAGGTGTGGCCTCAACAATTCCATAGCGGCAAACATCTTCCCAGGCAATTTCCATAACAGTCATCATGGGGCGTGGTGATTTAGAGAAAAGTTCTACCATTTGCTGACAGACAGAAGGTTCTGCGTCAAAAATATCATCAGGGAGTAGGACAAAAAAGAAATCATCTGTTATTTTGGGGGCGGCACATTGGACAGCATGGCCAAGCCCTAAGGGTTCATCTTGATAGACAAAGGTTAATTTAGCTTTATTGGCAATGGTTTTCAGATTGTCTAATAGGGTTTCATGATTTCGTTTTTTCAGCCAATCATTTATATAGTTGTTTTCTGAAAAATAGTTTTCAACCAGAGTTTTTTTTGAAGACGTGACAATGACAAACTCTTCCACTCCGGCATTACAAGCCTCTTCAATCACATGCTCAAGACATGTTTTGTCAATAACAGGCAAAAGCTCTTTGGGAATAGTTTTGCTGATGGGCAAAAAATTAATACCGAGTCCAGCAGCAGGAACAATAGCTTGTTTAATTGTCATGAAGATTCTCCTTTGTCTGGCCGGTTCATATAATACCTTTTATACTTGTGTCTACTAACTATTTTTCCTCTGGCGTATAAAAAAATCGAGGCAGCAATTCTATTTTGCTTGTTTTTTTTTCCAAAAGTTCCATTTTCAGAGAGAATTCTTGAATCTTTGTTTTTTCTTTTAGGGTTAATCCTTTTTTTTGCGTTAGGATCATATTTTTGGTCAGTCTATATATATCGTCTATTATAGGTTGAAATTCTTTTTGCCATTTATTTTCGTACTCTGTTTGCTGGGAAAGACTCATCTTATTGAATTGCTTATTAATAGCTGTAATGAGTTTTGTTAGTTCTTGCTGTTTTTTTGTAAAGTGATTGAGCTGGTAGGCCATGTAGGCCGCATAATCTTCTTGATAGGATGTCAAAAGTGATTTTTCTGTTTTAAAATAATTGAGTAGATCTATTTCTGGGCTAGCTGTGGGCTGGCAGGCAGCAGATAAATTGATCAAAACAAGGAATAGTGTTAAAGTTTGAAGGCTTCTCATGAAATTATACTTTCCTGTTCATGTGAATGAGCGCACTACCAGCTACCTGAAAATGAATTGTCAGAATACCGATGATAGGAATTGTTGAGAGCATGCCAAATCCAATCAATAGGCCTTTGTTGTTTAAGGCCCAAGATATCATTTCTTTGAAAGAATTTTTCTTTATCAGCATCGGATAGGTGCAGAGGCCAAAAGCAAAAACCCATGCGGCAAAAAAGAAGCCTAATAATGTAAAAAAAGGCCCGATTAAGGGAATAAGTGAGCCTATGAAGAGGACAATAGCAATGCTGGCAAATACAAGGAGTTTATAGCTCTCAATAGCAAATGTGTGTTTGAGCTCAATTAGAAAAGTCTTCAGTTGAAAGGGTTTGTCTTCTAAATCATTATGAAGAACAAGAATTTTCTCTGTTAAGAGCTCATAGAAAGGGGCATTGATAATACTTGATACAATAAAGATAACAACAAAAATAAGAATAAATGAAAAAAGAAAGAAAAGAGCTTTCATAAGAAAGCGCAAGACCCAAAGCAAGCCATCAAGAATGTGCCAAAAAATATTTTCAGGAGTGGTAATGTCTAATGTTCCTAAAGGGGTTGTGATGAATGAAAAAATATCACTAAAATAATGGAAGTAGAGCGTGAGGAGAAGGATAAGTGATAAAATGTTAATGAGCAAAGGTATTAAGGCAAATTTCCAAAGAGTACGATTCTTGGAAAAAAGACTGAAACCCTTAAAGCTGTAGGAAATTCCTGTAAAAAAATCTTTTATCATGTTGGTGTTTTTCTAATTAAGCTTTTTCGATAAAGGATGCAAACCATGATAAGGCTTATAATAAGGCATGCCCACTTTATTAAAGAGGCTAATGACGTCATCAAAAAGACCCATGAAGGCATGTTAATGCCATCTGTAACTTGAACAACTTGGTAAGCATTTTCAACCATGTCAAAAAAGGCCGCTATAAAAGGGAGTGTAATAAGATAAGAAAGGGTGAGGCCTTTGAATCTTTTTTTAAGATGATCTGTTTTTTGTGCGAGAAGGCTTGATAAGAATGTCGCGTAAAATAATGGGAATATGTAGTCGATCCAAATTGTCTTAACAAATAACGTCTGACCTGTTTGTCCCCAAATAGAGAGAATGCTTAAAGCTCTTTCTTTTGTAAAGCTTAGTTGATGCATGATGATGTATTCATTAGCTTGGTTTGTGATGAGAGCATTAATGACAATGAGAACAATCAAAAGGATAAGGGCTATGACGCCAGAGATAGTGGATGTGTGTTTGTGTTTGAGTAGAGAAAATATCATAAACTGGTATGACTACTAAAGTTGTCTGGGAATATCATCAACAAAAAAGAAAAGAGGCGTTCTTATTTTAGTAGTTTTTTTCTCGCTTTGGGGCTCATGAGCACTTTGGGTTTTATTTTACGGCGTCGTGAGGGTGATTGTGGGAGTGTGACGTTCTTTTTGCCTTTTTCTCGAGCAAGGCTTCTCTTAATGGCAATAACAAGTGAACGTGCTCTGTTTGAAAAAAGGTCTTGTCCTTCTTGATCAATAATAATGGCAGAGCGAAAATCTTCAGCAGCTTTTTTATAGTTTTTGTGTTTGAGAAAAATTTCACCACGATTAACTAAGGCATTCGTGTTTTCCGGATCGTATTTAAGACACTCTGTGTATTGAAAGGCGGCATCGAGGTATTTTCTTAATTTGTGATAAGCACCACCAAGGGCTAAGTGGTGAAAGTAGTTTTTGTGATCAACAAAGCATAGTATTTCAAAAACTTTGCGTGCTTCATCATAACGGCCATGTTTGAGCTTTATATAGCCTTGTTCCGCGAGGGTGCGCATTTTCTTGCGATCGAGCTGCATCACACTAGCAAATGTGATTTTGTTTTCACTCAAGGCGCCTAAAATATCTGTGATGTACTTAATGCGCTTTGGATTAGGCGATAAAAGTTTTGATCTAATTTTTTCAGGATCAATTCTATTCTTTGAGGAAATTGTAGGTATGATTTTACCATCAACCATGTTTTATCTGTCCCCCTCTCATTTTTACTAAACACCCGTCTTCGTCCTTCGATATGGCTCAGGACTGCGCCGCGGCAAGCTAGTAAGATCTCATGTTATTAATAATTGAATTTTGCATTTCAGTTGCTTTGTCCATCATTTCTGAAATCATTTCAAAAAACTGTGCCTTTTGTGCTGAAACTTGCTGTAACATGGTCATGAGTGTTTCGCGACCAAACATAATGTTTTCCATTTCTGCTTGGAATGATTCAGCAGAGATTTCATCATTTTCAAGAGCGGCTTTAATTTCTAAGATGGCCTGATCATAGTAAGACAGTTGATCAAGTATAGACATTTCAACAGATGTGAACATGTCTTCTTGGTCGGCTAACCAATTAACGAAATCTTCATGGCTAGTGCCTTCAGCAGAATCTCGAGCCTGGTCAGTATAAAATGTGGCGCTCATATCATCAGAATCGTCGCTTGAGGCGATCATTGTTGCTAGCTCAGCATATAAGGCTTGGATTTCTGAGTCGCTGCTACCAGCTTGCATGGAAAACAGGGCCATGAGTTCTGGATCATCTTGAATAATTGATGTGATAAAATCATTGAATTCCTCATCACAGCTTTCATAAAGTGTGGCAAAATCAACCGTGCCCACCTCAGCTTCTATACTGTTGATGATTTCAGGATAGAGCATTTCTACAAGTTGCATGTAAGCTAGTTGAAAATAAGCGGCGAGCGTTGGATTGTCGAAAACATTAATAGTGAGGTTGCCATCTAAATTGGCAAGGTAGTCTTCCGCATCAATGCCATTGGCTTCGCAATAAGCTTCAACTTCAGCCTGAATGTTATCCATGGCTGCATTATAGTCATAACTGGTGGATGTAACGCCTGTTGTCATTTTATGCTGTCTCCTTTAGCCACAAGAACCCTTTGTTTTAAAACCCGAGCTCTAAGATTCCAGGGATTTTTATCAGGAAGGTTTAGCTGCGCTACGTTATCAAAATCAGTCAGCGCTCCTTTAAAATCCTTGAGCATCATCAAACATTCTCCACGATTAACGAGGCTCGTCACTTCGTCTTCTCTTAAAAATAAGGCTGTGCTGTATTCATCAACAGCATTTTCATAAAGTTTCTTTTTATGATAAATGGCACCAAGTGCGGCGCGGTAATACCAGTTTGTGTGGTCAACAATGGCAAGCGCTTTAAAAACTTTTTCTGCTTGATCGTACTTTTGCATTTTAAAATGCAAGTAAGCGATGCGGGCAATTTCTTTTTGAAAGCGTTTGGAAATCTTGCAGATTTCACCCCATGTTACTTCACCATTGAGAAACTTAAAGAACTCTCGTAACCGTTCAATTTTTTGTTCTTCTGGAACCGTTTTCAAGTAGTCAATCATTCGGGTTTTTGCTTCTGGGTACTTGTCAAAGAACTTAGGCAAGTCAACATTAGGGCTGCTTACCTTTTTGGTTGTTTTTTTTACTTGAGAGTTCTTGTTTTTCTTGACCGTCATATAAGCTTACTTTTGCTAAAATATTGATACTATTTAGTTTCATCATACCAACTATCGTTTTTTCCGGCAAGGAAACTTGTTTGCTCTCATATATTGTCGTTAAACACCTAACCACCAATATTACTCCTAATTGTGCTGATGGTTCTCTGAATAGTTTGGAACTCCTGACTCGATGTTTCGACAATGTTTTCCAATATATCGATTGCCAGTTTGCTAATCTCCATGTACGCGCTATTGACTTCTTTGAGCATCGATAATTCTTGCGTAATGGCCTGAACTTCTGCTTGGTCACTAGGGTCTTCAGGATCGTGGTCTTCAATATCGTTGATAAACTCATAGATTTGATCAGTTGTATCGTCGACTTTATCAGCAATTTCTTCTTGAAGCTCTTGGATTTCAGGTCCCAGTTGCCAGGCTATTTGTAATAAGGCAAAAGCAGGATTGAAACGCCCCACAACTTCTAGGAGATTCATGAGCTCATCTGTTGTTTGAGCTGTTGTTTCGCTGCCCGGCTCACCATATTTTTCTGTATAATCTTGAATGGCATTATCAATATCCCCAATGGCTGAAAAGCCAGCAGCATCGCAAAAATCGGAAATATCGGCAAGGAGAAGCTCATATTCTGAAGTGCCATAATTTGCTGTTCTTAAATCTTGGAGTGCGTTGATAACATCTGGATCTTCCCATAAATAATCGAGTGAATCTGGGTCCAAAAATTGTGCATTCTCAGTGAGCGATAAAACATATAAAACAAGGTCATCAGCATTAATGCCTTCAGGTATTTGGCCATTTTCAAGATCCTGAATAATCGAATCCGTACTTTCATAATAGGACTCAATTTGAGTGATGTCATTGGCACTTAGGCTTGAAGGTATGTTTAAACTCATAGAGGGCTCCTTAAAGTGTTATATTTATTATAACACTATTAATAATATAAGCAAAATTGGTGCCAACCCACAGTAATATACAATATTATAAGCCTAATAAAAACAAGTGCATAAACACCGTCGTCGTATAAATAATAAATAACATTGGGTTACGGTTTCCCACTTTGATAAATAACGGGGTGTTTTCACCGCGCTAGATTTTGTGGGTAAAAGGCCTCAACAGAATGGGTGTTTTTGCATTTTTTTTCAGAAAAACTCCCCCTTTTAATGGAAACTGTGGTAGGAAGCTATAATTATAGCCAAAAAAAATGATAATTAACGCAACAACTCGTGTCAGATGGCGATAATAGATTGAAGGTAACAAAAAAAGACATGCTGTGATTAATTTTATTAATCATGGATAGATCACAACCAATAAGAGGGGCTTCTTTATGGCGTCGAGACTAGCTAAAAAATATGAAGTTGGCGATTTAACTTTAGGAAAAACTGATGCTGCGATTCGATTGATCTACTGGATAACCATTCCCAAAAATAATAAAGATCAAATTGTCGTCCGTTTTCTTCAAAAGCGAGGTGACGGTAAACTTTTAAAGCTTGTTAATGACCGTAATGAAATGTCTGATGATGCCTTTCGCTCTCAAACTGATCGCTATCTTGCAGAGTGGCTCTATGATGAATGTGCTGTTGAAGCTCTCGATCATTGTGTTGTTGTCCCTCGTCATAAGATCCCAACGTTTTTATCTCTATTATCTAAAGGACGTAGTTTTTATTATGGCAAAGAAAGAGAAAAATTACGCATTTTACCAACGCCTGCCAAGCCTATTTTAAAAGTAACAAAAGAACCAAGTGGTTCTGTAAGGCTTATTGTAAAATACAAGGTTTTTGACAATCTAACAGATCTAAATAAAAACGATCTTATTGTTGAGAATCCTCTTTGGGTTAGAAATGGTGACATGATTTTCGAAATTGAAAGTCATGAAATTTTTAGAAAATGGCCCATGCTGAAAAAAGGTGCTTTTAGTCTATCGGCTAATCAGGCGCATGATTTTCTTTTCAATCAGGTTCCGCGTTTAAAGGAAGAAATTAAGGTTGAAGTTGATTCAAATATTAAAGTTAAAGAATCTCAAAAAAATATTAAGCCTCATATTGTTGTTGATATTGAACTAGAAGCAAAACGTATCATACTCACACCAAAAGTGAGTTACAACAATCAAGAGGTTCCTCTTCTCAAAGAAATTAAAGATGCCTTTTTGTTTTTCTCAAAAGAATCCAAAAGCTCAACAGGTGAATATATAAAGCGCGATGTTGATCTAGAGGCAAAATCAAAATCACTGATTCTTTCCGCATCTCCTGTACTAAAGGAAAAAAGACCCTATTCTCTTCAGATGGTTTTTAATAAGAGCCCTGAATTTTGTTTTAATGTTCTTATTGAAATCATGGATAATATGCCAACACAGTGGCAGTGGAAAGGTCTTGAGAAGCTAACAGAAAAGAGCATTATCACGAAAGATTGGAGTCTCTTTTTTGAAATCAAGCTTGATGAAGACGAGCGGATTGTTGTTTTTCCTAGTTTTAAAGCAAATGGTCACTTGTTGAGCATGTATGATATTTTTAAAACAAAAAACAGACTCAGAAAGATTGTTGATATAGACGAAGGCAGAAGTATGGCCGTCTTATCTGCTGAGATATGTGATTTTTTTGAATATTATATTGAGCGCAGCGCTATTGATCGTTCTCGTGATTTTATGGTTTTACATGCTGGCGATGCTGCTGACTTAGAACGTAGAATAGCAGCCCTTTCTGATCTTCATTTTACGCGTAGCCAATGGGATGAAGGCGCGACTAATCTTTGTAAAGCATTGCAAAACTTCATGGGAATTGAGCAAGTGGAATTGCAATCAGACTTTCAGGGTGAGTTAAGAAATTATCAGCACGATGGTGTCAATTGGCTCAATTTTCTCAAACGATTTGGCTTTGGTGGTATTTTAGCAGATGATATGGGTTTGGGAAAAACAATTCAAACTATTGCTTTTCTCAATCAAGAGCGAAAAACGACTAAACTTCCTTCTTTGGTTGTTTGCCCAACATCAGTTGTTGAAAACTGGATGCGAGAATGTAATCGTTTTGCCCCAGATCTTAAAGTAATTGCTCTTGTTGGAAAAAATCGTGCGGCTAATTTTAAAGAGGTTGATAATAATGATTTTATCATTACAAGCTATCCTCTTATTCAGCGTGATTTAGAAGAATATGCTAAGAGACAATGGTTTTATCTGATCATGGATGAAGCTCAAAAAGTAAAAAATCACCGAACAAAAACGCATGAAGCTTTTTGCCAGATTAAAGCAAAATATAAACTAGCTCTTTCAGGAACACCAATTGAAAATCGTTTGATGGAGCTTTGGTCTATTTTTCAAATAGTGATGCCAGGATTTCTCATGTCCCAAACAGGGTTTAAGCGTTATTGGGCGCAACCTATTGAAAAGGGAAATAATCATGATCGTAGGAATGAACTCAAAACAAAACTAATGCCTTTTATTTTACGCAGAACAAAGGATCAGGTTCTTCAAGAGTTGCCGCCTAAGACAGAAACACTTCACTATTGTGAACTCACAGAGAAGCAAAAGAATCTTTATAGAGAGATTGCAGAATATTCTAAATCTGAAATATTTAAAACTATTGATTCTAAAGGCATGGAGAAGAGTTATTTTTCAATTCTGACTGCCTTGCTGAGATTGCGACAAATTTGCTGTCACCCAAGCTTGGTTAATAAAGACATGAATGCTCCTTTTGATGAGTCTGGAAAGATTCAAGAGTTATTTCCTTTTCTTGAAGAGGTTATTGAAGAGGGTCACCGCATTCTTCTTTTCAGTCAGTTTGTGGAAATGCTTCAAATTATTCAGACAGGAATCAATCAGTTTGGTTGGGATAGTGTTTATCTTGATGGGTCAACAAAAAACCGCCAGGCTGTTATTGATGAATTCCAAGAGAATGATGACATTAAGATCTTTTTATTAAGCTTAAAAGCTGGTGGTGTTGGTATTAACCTCACTGGTGCAGACTATGTTATTCACTTTGATCCTTGGTGGAACCCTGCTGTTGAAAATCAAGCAACAGACCGTGCCCATCGCATTGGTCAAGATAAGCCTGTTTTTGTTTATCGCATGATCACACGTGATACGATCGAAGAAAAAATTCATAATATGCAGCAACGCAAAAAAGAGCTTGCCGATTCATTGATTACAGATGAAACGAGTTGGTTAAAAAGATTATCATTGTCAGATATTGAAAACCTTTTTGATTCTCCGGTATAAGCGGTTCGCGTCTCACGTCGCAAGTCTCACGTCTCTCGTTGTTTGCTTGCCATGAACGTCGTAACGGAAAAGGGCTGGTCTAGCGTGTTATTGTAGAGCATGTTTCAAATTTCTTTTTTGTTTTCTCAAAATTAATCTTAACGACATCAGGAAGGGTGGGATTGTTTTTAATGAACCCATCAAGCGTTGTCTTTGTTTGTTGTGAGCAAGGGGCTTGGGCTGTTTTTTGTAAGTGATCAAAAAAGCTTTTCTTAGCCAAGATAGTTGTGGTATTTGTGGGTGTTGGCTCAATAGTATCTGTGCTGGCTATGGGTTGTTCTGGCGCTAAAACATCAGTGGTTGTGTAGCTAATGTAATCATTCATCAAGGTTTTGACTGGATCTGTTGCTGTTGTCTGATGTTCCTGCAACCAGAGGCGAGCGAGTTTATTTAAGATTATTTTGTTGTTTGTCGATGGTCCTGCTGCCAGTGATAAGTGGAAGGTGTCTTGTTTCTCGAATTGGGTAATAACATTTAGCCGGCGACCATTGTTGGGCAAACTAACGGTATCCAGAGATCTTGCTGTGACAAGGCTCCACTTCTCAGGTGTTTCTACAGCCACATTGATGGTTGTGTTGTTGGGTGTTTCAGAAAAATAAGGGGTGATAGAGGCGAGGTCCATGTTCTGGGTTGTATAGAAGTAAGTGTTTTTATCATCATTGTCGACATAGCTTTTGAGGCCAGGAGCTTTTTTAGTTGAGGGAGCGGAAAATAAAACAGTGATTGTATTGAGACCTTTTTGAAGATTTTTTTTAGCAATAATGAGCTTTTTGCCGTCATAATGAGGAATGTCTATGGTATTATTGTTAACCTTTAAGCTTCGAATATTAGCCTCTTTGAAATCAAAGGCCAGATCGTTAGAGACTGTATTGAGTTGAAATAATACTTTTGACTCAACAGTGTATTGTGGCACAGCTGTTTCGTCAGTAAAATTAAAATAAAGATTGTAGATGATGTTGCTGAGTTCTTGTTCTTGTGTTTCAGTGGTTGCAAAAGTTTTTTGTTCTATTTGATTTGATGTGCATGAAACAACAAAAAGTAGACAAAAGGCAAAAATCAAAGAGCTTAAAATATATTGTTTACAGTGATGCATAATTTCCCCTCATAAGGATGTTATCAGTCTATTTGAGACTGTTTTATGGTTCAATTAAGTGATTAAAGTCAACATCTTAAGAAATTACCCTTTGACGGACGCTACTATAGTATTTAATAATAAGATCAATAAGTTAGTCCTATAATTATGAGGTGTTTATGAATAACAAACGATTCTATGTTTTTCTCATTATGTGTGCATTGGTTATTTCTGTTTCAAATATTAGTTATGCTACGGGTAATTTGACCATGGCTAACGATTATATGAGTATGGAAAAATGGGGAAAAGAGGTTGCTGCTC
>Ga0233437_1006950_pt1 | contig 11240 bp, 8 predicted proteins | sample SI_122_August201_FD_182714 | JGI IMG/M metagenome (GOLD analysis project Ga0233437, IMG submission 182714) | Seawater microbial communities from Saanich Inlet, British Columbia, Canada - SI_122_August2016_200_MG | ecosystem: Environmental > Aquatic > Marine > Inlet | place: Canada: British... | reverse complement strand
AAAAAGATACATAAAGCCGGCATTATAGCAGGAATAGGCGTGGTACAAGGCAAGGAAGTTGTAATTAATATAAACGATTCAACAGTCAAAGGCGGCGCTCTTTATCCAATGGGTGTAAAAAAGGCACTGCGCTATCAGACGATTGTTATGGAAAACCGTCTCCCGTGCATTAGCCTTATGGATTCGGCAGGTGCATTCCTGCCTTTGCAATCAGAGATTTTTCCTGACATTGATGATGGGGGAAGAGTATTTCGTAATCAGGCTGTTATTTCTAAAAAGGGGATCCCTCAAATTGTCGCTGTAATGGGGCTTTGCACAGCCGGCGGAGCTTATGGTGTTGCCATGTGTGATGAGATTGTGCATGTAAAAGGTCACGGCGCTGTTTTTCTTGGGGGGCCTCCTCTTGTTAAAGCTGCAACAGGCGAAGATGTAAATGCCGAAGAACTCGGGGGAGCAGAGCTTCATTGCTGCGATTCCGGTGTTTCAGATTATATTGCCCAAGATGATGCGGAAGCAATTTCAATCATAAGAAGCATAGTAAAAAATCTGCCATATAATGAGAAAGAGCGCATTTCCGTGCAGGCTCCAAAACCGCCATTATACGATCCTGAAGAGATATACGGAATTGTAAACCGGAATCTTGCAACATCTTATGATTGCAGGGAGATAATCGCCAGGATCGCAGATGGGAGCGAATTTCTTGAGTTTAAGGAGTTATACGGTCGGACCCTGATCTGCGGCTGGGCGCATATACATGGTTATCCTGTTGGGATTCTTGGGAATAACGGGATTTTATTTTCAGAGAGCGCTGAAAAAGGAACACAGTTTATTCAAATTTGCGATAAACGGAAAATACCGCTGGTTTTTCTGCAAAATATTAATGGATTTATTATTGGCAAAGCTTATGAAAAAGGAGGGATTACAAAAAATGGTCATAAGATGGTTAATGCTGTTGCCAATGCATCTGTTCCGAAATTTACTGTTATTGTGGGAGCTTCGTTTGGCGCCGGCAATTATGCCATGTGTGGCCGCGCATATTCTCCCCGTTTTTTATGGATGTGGCCGAATGCTCAGATCAGCGTAATGGGTGGTCACCAGGCAGCAAATGTTATGGTTTCAATTACTAATGATCAAAATAAGAGACTGGGTAAACCGGAGCTGACACCCGATCAGATAAAAGCTATTAAAGAGCCTATAATTGCTGCTGCATTAAAAGAGAGTAACGCGTATTACAGCACTGCAAATTTGTGGGACGATGGAATTATTGATCCCGTTAAAACGAGAGACACTCTGGGGCTTGCAATATCAGCGGCCCTGAATGCTCCGATTCGTGACAATGAATATGGATATGGTATTTTCAGAATGTGAACCTATCAACATAATTTAAGGAGAAAAATCAGGTGATTGAAAAAATAGTAAAACCTGAAAGGCCTGGCGGTTTTTTAGATTTATTGGCTTCTGACTATCTTGCACGAGAGAAGATGCTCAAAACCATTGAAAATGTGTTTAGAACTTTCGGCTACGATCCTGTTGAAACCCCCAGGATCGAATTTTTAAAAACCCTTTCCCGCGAAACCAGCGATACCGGAAAGAATATATTTCATATAAAAAGCTCTGATGATGACGAGATGCTAGCGCTTCCTTTTGATCATACAGTTCCTTTTGCCCGTATTTTAGCTGCAAATCCATATGATTCCCAAAAAAGAACCGGCATTCGCCTTCCGTGGCGCAGAATGGCGGTCGGCCCTGTGTTCCGGTCCGACACTCCACAAAGCGGTCGTTATCGGCAATTTTATCAGTTTGATGCAGACATTGCAGGAACCGCATCAATGCTTGCAGATGCCGAAATAATCGCAATGATATTTCGAACAATGAAAGCTCTCGGGGTTGAACGATTTAAAATAAGATTAAATAACCGGAAAATTCTCAATGGATTAAAAACTCTGGCAAATATTCAGGATCGGGGACAGGTAAGCGCGGACGACATTACACAGGAGATGATGCGGATACTTGATAAACTTGATAAATCAGGCTTTGAGCAGGTAGAAGCTCAACTAAAGGCGGAACCTGAAAATCCTTTTGATGCAACTCCAAACCTCTCCGACAAGGCAGTTCAAAACATTAAGGCATTTATTAATCTAAAAGGGAATAACCGGGAAAAACTCGAACTTTGCCGCAGAATTTTCAACAGGATTGAGATTGCGATGCAGGGAATTCATGAACTTGAAAAGATTCTGGTATATCTCAAAACAATGGAAATACCTGAGCAATATGCTCAAATAGATTTTTCAATGGCAAGGGGGCTTGATTATTATACGGGTCCTGTGATGGAAACAGTCCTTTTGGATGCGCCTGAATTCGGGAGTGTGTTTTCCGGAGGCAGGTATAATAATCTGGTCAGTCGTTTTACGGGAAAAGACCTGCCAGCCACAGGAGCTTCGATCGGAGTTGACAGGCTATTTGCAGCGCTGGATCATCTGAAAGCAATAAATCGCACAGAGCAAACCGTGGCTAAGGTCATTGTTTTAAGGATAGATAAGGATCAGGATATTGATTACCTGAACATTGCGACCCGGCTCCGAAAAACAGGGATAAACACAGAACTATGTCTTCTTGATGATACAACATTCAAAAGCCAGTTTAATTTTGCAATTTCCAGAGGAGTCAGGTTTGTTATTATTCGTGGTGAAAATGAAAGAAACCGGCAGACGGTCCAGGTAAAAAATCTTATGACACGCAAGCAGGAGGAGATTCCGGAACAGAAGCTTACCGAATATTTTCAGACAATAGAAGATTAAAAAAAGATAAGTGATCAGGTTAAAAGTTTAACAAAACTTTCTATAATATGCTTTTTCCACGATTCACCCATGCTTTTTTCGCTGGCTATCAAGCAACCTTCTGATTCGTTTGCTCCAAGTACATCCAGAGTATCAATTATTTTCAGATTGTTTTTTCGCAATGTATTGCCGGTTTCGGTATTTTCTATGATCATATCACAATCTTCGGGAATCAGGGATTCTGTCGCCCCGTATGTCATAATAATTCTATACGGATAAAGGTTATTTATCTGTGCATAATTATCAGCGATATAAACATATTCCGAAGCTATTATAAGTGGCTTGTCTTTGCATGCGGCTCTGAATGATTCCATAAAATCCGTCAGGCTTGCGCCCATACTGTTATGCACTGCAGCCACGATATTTACCTTTCCGAATCCAAGGCCGGCCATATTTGTAACCGGGCTGCCTGGAAAATGCAATTTATGCTCAAAGAGCCAGTCTGTTCCGGAAATAGCCAGATCAAAGTTTCCGTTGGCTACATGAGCGGGCATATCCTGGGGCCTGATAACCTTGGCTACAACAAGGTCCGGTTGTTTCATTAATTCCCTGGCTCCCTCTGTTTCAGTTCTCATCAACGGCCTGCGATTTAGATCCGATTTTTCGTACCCCTCAAAATGCAGACCTGCCGCTTCTATAAAAAGAAGCACATGATGCATGAGATGTCCGTCAGGCAGTGCAATATTTAATTTTTTAGAAATGTTTTGCATTAATTTATTCTCCGCTTTCTGTTGATTTAAGATTTTGTCAAAAATATGATCCTGAAAACATGCTCTAAAAAGGATGCCAATTTTTACAGCAATTCTAAATTTGGATTTTAGGAATGAATGTATTGTAAAGGTTTCTGTCCCGCATCAATCTTGATTACATCACCTCTTTTGACTTCAATCATTATTATAAACCATCCTTGAGAGTAAAATCCCATTCTTTATTATATTTTTTTACAGAGTCATAATTTGCCGTATAACCTTCCTGCATATCCGCTTCAAAATTAATTTGTTCAGTTAGTTTTTCCGATAAAAGCCTGATTATCAGTTGATTTATAGTACAAGCTTTAGCAGAAGATAAAACATCCAGTTTTTCAATTAATTTGACAGGAAATTCAAAGGAGATTGTTTTTTGGGCGTGAAGCATTGTTGTCCCCCTATGGTTTAAAATTTGGTTTTCTGCTTATTGTAGGCATTTCTTAACTCCAGAATAGTTCGAACTGCGTTATCATTTGACCTGAGACGTTCCTCAGGTGACATTTTGAGGAACATCACGACCAATCCCTCATCCACTCCTGAATGTTTGTTAGCTTTTACTTCTATTTCCATTTTCTACTTTCTTTAGCCGAACGATAAGCTCAACCGCGCGACGATAGGAGCGTCTTGATATGATGGACCTGGCGCCGTTTGGGCGGACTTTAATATCCATTTGATATCACAATCAAAAAAATGGGATATTCCTATAATATTAAATTTATTACTTATTGAGACCTGACCCTCTATATTTCTCTCAATAAAATTAAGGTTATCACGCAATCATCAAGCCTTGGAACCGGTTATTCCATTCGATGTATAGCGTTCATTTTTTAAATTTCAACAGCCGATATCATCTCCCACCCGTGATAAACCAAAATTAGTTTTATTATTTTGCAATTCTTATATTTTTCAATAATCTTCCTGTCCCCGGCATATTTCTGAACCTGTGTTTTTGCTTCTCTTATCGACTTTTCTAAAATCGAATCTGTTAATTCATCTCTTGTAATATATTTTAGTTCTATAATATATCCGAACGGTATTTCAGGGTATTTGGTTAAAAACGGTTCTAAAAAAAAGTCGCAATATCCTTTGTTCATTTCAGCTTCAGTATGCGGAATTAAAAAATCGCTTATGCCCATATATGCAAGCAGAAATCCCTGAACAATCTTTTCTTTCCCAAGATAATCGTGAATCGAAGTCTGCTCTTTTACCTCTTTTGCAAGAAAATCAAAAAACTCTTTCCATTTGCCCAGCCAGGCCATTTCCCGTACAAACCCGGCCAGATCAAAAATATCTATTCCGAATACATCTACATCTCTATAAGCTTCTCTTATATATTCATACATTAAACCCCATACTGCCCGGTTGGGAACTGCCAGAACACTATCGCCCATTTCCACACCCCGAAATGTCAAAAGACCGAAATAGTATAAAAGTGAAACAAAGTTTTCAGGTTTTGACAATTCTTCCAATGGAAAACTTTTGGTTATTCTCCCCACAGTTCTTCTGTCTTCAATAATTTTTTTCAAATGATTGAAATTACCGTTTAACTGCCTGTTCAGAACTGTAAGACGATGCAGTTTCTTATAATCAGTGCGTATATTATGATCAATAAAACTATCCGGAACAGACTGATCTCTGAGAGTCTCTTTAAAGAAAAACAAAACCATGTCGGTGTTAAAAAGAGTTGTTGAAGCCTTTTCAGAAAAAATATAGCCATTATACCATTGATGCATGATATCCATACATCTGCCAATATCTTCTTTAAACAGGCCCATGGTTTTATAATATTCAAAGAACTTTTTAACTTCGTCCTCGGTAAACCCGAGTATTTCATTAAACGCCACAGAAAGAGATATATTATCTCCTATGTTAAACCCGCTGGTAACATCATCAAGGGTTATGGGAGATACGCCTGTTATAAAAAGACGCCCCAGACCTGACCCGCTTTCAGATGTTCCTCCTTTTAAAACAGCAAAAAAGTGCCTGAAAAATCCGTGTCCCTGACTAACATCATGATAAGCCCGCTTTCCTGAATCTGCTATAATATTATTGGCAAAATTATCGTATTCATCTATCAGAATATATATTTTTAATTTCCTTAATCCCGCATAGCTGATAATACAGTCAAGCTTATCACTTGCAGAACTGCATTCTTCCAATTCAGTAAAAAAATCTTCTTCAAAAAAATTTTTATACGATTTTAAAAAATTTCTGAAGACCCGTGCGCAGTACTCTTCAAAACTCTCCTCCACAATCTGAGGATTCGACTTTACTTTTGAAAAATCAAACCGCATTATTAAATACGAATTCCGCTCATCTGTCGGGTTTTTTCCTATGTCTGTTCCTTTAAAGAAAAAATCAAAACGGTCTTTGTGAGCTATATCATAATACGATTGTAATATTGAAAGCCATAATGATTTACCGAATCTGCGCGGTCGGATTAAAAAAATATATTCATATTTTTCCAAAATATGAATAAATCGTGTTTTATCTATGAAATATTTATCTTTCAGCCTGATTTTTTCAAAATCAGCCTCTCCGTAAGGTATTTCTCTTATTTTTTCAGTCATAACCGGTCCTTAAAAAAAATCACAGGTTCTCTGTTTTGCTACAAGTCGTATAACACCTTATATTTTTTAGCAAAATATGTCGTTCAATATCTGGTATCTCTTTTGGATTTGTTTTTCAACATGATGAAAGCCATAAAAAAACTGATAAACGTAATTAATCTGTTTGTTTCAGACTGATAACACTTGCAAATCTTTCAGAGCCATGTTCTTTGCGATATGAAAAAAATCGATCACTACAGCAGGATGTACATATATTACTGAAAGCAATATGATGATCCAAAACTCCGGAACTAAGAAGCTGGGCCCTTGTAATTGACCAGAAATCAAAACAGTCCTTGTCATTTTTGTATTTCCGGAATGTTTCAGGAAGCTCGGTTTTATAATTAACAAACTCGGCACAGCACTGTCCCAATGACGGCCCGATTCCGGTGAGTATATTCCATGGTTTGCAATCAAACTTCTCCGCCATTTTCTTTATTGTTATTGCAACAATATTTCCAACACTCCCGCGCCAGCCCGAATGAACATTAGCAATTACCTTTTCAGCAGGATCATACATTATGATGGCCTGACAATCCCCTGTCTGAATTGCAAGAGGTTTTCCTGCAATATTAGTAATTATTGCATCTCCGATCAAAGGTTCGTCATAATCTGTAAGCTCTGTTTCTTTAATGCCTTTTTCAAGAGTTACAACCTTTGTGCCATGAACCTGGTTTACAAAAACAAGCCTGTTTCTCCCAAAGCAACCCGCAATAACCCGTTGATTTTCTTCCGCAGGACCGCGCTTGTTCTTTGGATCCAGGCTTACATTTAAACTCCTGCCCCCTGTGTATTTTCGCGGAAAAATTCCGTGTTCAATACTATTGCGCTCCGCAAGCATCGGAAACTGGTAAAATTCTATATTATTTTTTTTAACTGTTTTCAGGCTTTTCATATCTACTGATAATTCTGTCAATTATTATTGTTGTGGAAATGTCAGGCACAACCGGAATCCTCATTACCCTGCCCTGATTAGCTTTTACAATATCAGCGCCGACAACTTGTTCCTCTGCCCAGTCAGCTCCTTTTACAAGAACATCAGGATTTAGTGATTCTATCAACCGGACAGGATCAGGTTCGTCAAAAACGACAATAAAATCAACACATTCAAGGCATGCAAGAACCTCTGCCCGTTGCCCCTGTCCGAATATTGGCCGTTTCTCTCCTTTTATTGATTTAACTGACCTGTCTGAATTTAACCCGACTATAAGTAGATCTCCCTGTAACCTGGCAGCATTAAGATACCTCACATGTCCTGTATGAATAATATCAAAGCATCCATTCGTAAAAACAATCTTTACGCCTGACTTCCGGACAAGACTCAAAACCTGCAAAAGTTTATCACGCGTTACAATCTTTTCCAAATAATCTTTCCCCATTTATCTGTCCTTTTGCTTTTTTTATACCAGCGCCCTGTGACATTTGATTCCGTAGTTTACTACAAAAAATTATAGGTAGCGCTTAGCATGTAGTGATTTGCTATTTTAAAAATTAAAAAAATGTTGAACCTGTTTTTTTAAGGTTTAAACACAACCATAACTATCTGTAGCAATTTAGCATTTTGAGTTACCTGAGTTGTTGAGAAGTTACGTTTCTTTTTAGCAGCCTGGCGGATACTGTCCTCCCACTGGCGAAACGAATCCACGTTCTTCAGTGTGTGATCAGCATTTTTTGGGTTGCCCTTTTCGGCAATTTCTCTGATTCCGGCAAGGGTTAAAGGGGGGTTAAGGGGTCAAGTCTGCTCTTGAGAGCATTTGCACTAAAATACTGATCATCGAAAGGTTTTCTGAAATATTGCTTTTACTGGAACTATTTATTGGTTCTGATTAAAAGTTAAATGAGTTAGGAGCAGACTTGACCCTTTCTTTATTATTGGACAATCCAGTTGCCTACAACCGAAGGCCCTGTGATCAACCTGAGAAAAAGCCGGTATTCCGGAAGGAATTCATGCTAACCCGCACTAAGCCGCCACCCGTTAGATACTCCCTTTTCCCTCTTTCGATTCCTTTTTCGACAACTTCCTATCCTATATTCCCGCCTTGCATCAGAAATCCTGGGCCCGAACCGTTTTAAAATATAATTCCTATCCTGCCAATCATTATGTCCACGGAATACTTTGTTGTATGTATATTTTTCAAAAAAGTGTTGCGTGTTGCGCAATATACATTATAATTTAGTTTATGATTAAGTCGTTCAAACATAAAGGGCTGCAAAAATTTTTCTGACAGGGAGTGTTGCCGGAATAAAGGTGAGCCACAAGCAAAGAATAAGGATGCGTTTACTGGCTTTGAATACTGCAAAATGCGTTGAAGATATAAATTTGCCCGGATTTCGCCTTCATCCATTGAAGGGAGGCAGACCGGGACTATGGGCAGTTGATGTAAATAAAAACTGGCGTATTACCTTTGAATTTACAGACGGTGATGCGTATATTATTGATTATGAGGATTATCACTGATGAATATGCACAATCCCCCACATCCAGGTGAATTTATCAAACAGGTATATCTTGATCCTCTGGGTGTCAGTTATCGTACCCTGGCCGCAAAACTGAAGGTATCACCATCTACTTTGAACCGTCTTGTAAAAGGACAAAGCAATATCAGCACTGAAATGGCATTACGTCTCTCCAAAACCCTTGGCCGTTCACCGGAAAGCTGGCTGTCGATGCAAAACAGTTACAATCTTTGGCATGGAAAACAACATATCAACCTTAATGAGGTGGAAGAGTTGATACCATCCTATGCCTGTTAGATTTTCTTACCCTGTTATTTTCTTTCATTTTATCTGCTGTAATATTAAGGCTATCTGGCCAGAAAGTGGACTTTTTATGAATCCACTTGGATTTCAATATGTTATCTTAAAAGACAACACTTGTAGACTTATTCGGAAACAATTAAGCAGTATTTTTTCTCCATTTCTTGAATTGTTTTTATTGACACTGACAGCCCTCTCCACACAATCTCAATAATTTTTTTGGCAATTCAGTCGTTTCCCAGGCCTCTTTTGTTCCTAAATGACTTAGTCGACGTCTTTGTGAATTAATAATTTCCTGAATAGTTAATGACATGCCGTTCCAACTATGGTTTTTAAGCTGGTTAAAAATCGTAAGCAGAAAAACATCAACATTGGAGCCTTTAATATTATGATTTTCTAATAGCTGGAATACGTCATAAAGTTCGTTTTTAGGTGATAATCTGTTATGCTGGTCAACTTGCTCAAGTTTTGTTATTGCCTTAGCCATCATAGTACCAAGTTCTTTTGCCTCAACAGTTGTCCAGTTTTCCTGAGAAAGGCGTACTATAATCGCTGCTTTTTGGAACTGAGGTTCCTTATATTCTTTAGGTGAAGGATAGGAAAAGGAAACAGAGGGCTTATAGCCTACGACACAGACTGCAGCCAACAAGCGTAGAACACCTCTATAGTTAGGATAGGCTTGATACAGTAGATCTATCTGAGGGGCAAATTCATATGCACCTTCGGTAATTTTAAAACCTTGGCTACTAAAATAGCTGCGATTTATTAAAGACTCTGTCTTGCCAATAGAGTCTAATACACATGCAAATTCATGCTGTTGCCAGTTTGTTTTTGGCAGAGTATTTAAAATGCTTAATTCGAGAATTGGAATTAGGCTGACATCTACAATGTCAAGCAATTCCTTAATTCCAAAATCTAATAATACTTTTCCCTCCCTTCCGCATATACCAAGCAAGAACAACAGCCAATTAGCAACACTTTCTTTAATTAGTTCGCTTTTAAGGTTACGGTAAATGAAATGGATTTCTTTTGTTACTCGGAGAATATCAGATCTGTGATAACTCATAGAGCTGATAGAAAAAGGATAGCCAATTTCTGCTATATTCTGATTATATGGCCAATGCTCATCCGACATGTATTCAAGATCATCTCTTGTTATACCGTATTGTTGCCAGCGTTTCTCTGCCGCTTGCCATTCCGCTATATCACCTAGATTTCCTACAGCCGCATGATTTGCTAATTTTTTAAATTCTAAACCATCAAACTTACACACAGATAAACATGCCTCCAAAGGCCAAAGCGATCTAAAAAATGGATGGGATATTTTGTCCAATTTGCTAATTTCGATAAGTGCCTTCGATAAATTATTTGCAGTGGGAGAATGGTTGAATTTTTCCACTGCAAGAAGAGATGACCATTCTGTCGATAAATTCGGAACTTCTTCAAAAACAACTGATTTGTCACACGCGATAGAAGGTAGTATAAAGTTAAACCCTTGGTCTTTGGATTCAGTGAATGTTTGTTTAATATCAATAGCATTATGCCTACTATTTCGAGGAAAGTTCGTTATAGAGTCGACAACATATTTGAACCAAACAGGTGTTGGCTCCATTAATGATGTTAATAAAAAAACACATGGGCTAGAATGTCGCAATACAGCCAAATCCGATAATGGAATATCTGGTATGACATCTATCCATTTGTTTAACAACCATTCGCCACCATTTAATTCTGAGGTAGCCTTTAAAAGCTGAAATTTTGAATTTGTTTCATTAGGCCAATACTCCAGGCCTAACTCTTCAGCCCATTTAATTTTCTTACCGATTAGTTGTATGACTACTTCCCATGCGCCTAATGCAAATTCTAGTGTTGTGCTATTAAGTCTTTTTGTTAATTCTTCACAATAAATTTCAGACAAATCGGAACTATATTGTTCTGCCAATCGGTTATTATCAAGCGGCAGTTCGGTAAGACGCAAAGCAAGACGTGTAAGTAGTTTGCTATATTTGGGCTGTCGTCGTGCAGAACCATCTTCAAGTATATCTAAAGCGAGTCTGGCTCCAGAAAGAATAGTTTGGTCTATTGTAGTATCTAGTTCTGCCTTTGTGGAAGATTCATTTAGGTTGGCGCAAGTTGTATGAATGATGTCACGTAGGTGTTGTCGTACAGCAAAGCATTTACCGGCCGCAAAAAGGAACGTATTACGCCAGTGGGAGGCAGATGCAATGAACCTTAGTCGCTTTGCCACTAAATTATCAGTACCATCCATAAGGCACTCGGCAGCCATAAAT
>Ga0233437_1006948_pt1 | contig 11241 bp, 9 predicted proteins | sample SI_122_August201_FD_182714 | JGI IMG/M metagenome (GOLD analysis project Ga0233437, IMG submission 182714) | Seawater microbial communities from Saanich Inlet, British Columbia, Canada - SI_122_August2016_200_MG | ecosystem: Environmental > Aquatic > Marine > Inlet | place: Canada: British... | reverse complement strand
AAAAAGATGTAATATTGTCATGCTATCTGTTCTTTGAACCATTTTCTGCGAGGGGGTCAATATCACCGAAACAGGGGTCAGCTTCACCGAAATATCCAAGCAGCACCAGTCGTCATCGTAGAATCTCTTTTGATTTTATCAGAAACTCTTTTAAAAGTTTGATTCAGATGTTTTAAAAATGGGAATTCTGAACATCGACCGTTATGTCCTTCTGGTAAATGGCATTTTCTTCTTTGTAATTCATCATATTTTGATGAACTGGGAATCGTTTTATCGCAATACTTCATAAAGCTTTGTTTATAGTTTCAATTTCCATAAAAAAATCACTGAGGGAAATTTCTAAAACTTTACAGATTAAGCTTATGTTTTTCAATGAGATATTACGTTCTCCTCTTTCAACACTTCCAATATATGTCCTGTGTAAGTTAGCGGAAAATGCTAATTCTTCTTGCGATAATCCTTTTGAATTACGAACTGATTTTAATACTGCTCCGAATTTTTCCTCTATTGTCATTAATAAAAAATTTGAAGCTAAAGTATACAAATGAACACTATGAGTCTACAGATTATAAGTAGCATTCAGGTTACGCCTAACTCATTTTTAAAGTAAGCTCTAACCTTCCTTTTCTCACCGAAAATACTGATTACAAATGATAAAACATAATGTTTTTTCAAGGTAACAATCTGAATTTTCTGCAAGAAAGTTCAAGAGTTTATTATATGTCAAAATAAAAATACTAAGAAATATTTGGAAGTTAGTGAATACTAACTAACTTTGTCGAATGTTTTTTAGTTTGAAATAAATTCAAGAGTAAATGCAAAATTTGATATCAGTTGAAGAATCGTTTAATGCTGAAATTACAAAAAGCGAACGTTTGCGTGCTATTATCCTAGTTGGGCTTTTAGGACTGGAATCAATATTTCTATTGGTTATTTATTTTTTTTACAGCGAGGAATATCTTTATATGTTCAAAACCCACATCGCTATTTTTGCCATCTTAATTTTTACATTCATCATTATTATTTTTGAGTTTTTAGTCCAATATTTTATTGGTAAGAGAAGTAAAATGTTTTGCCTACATTCTCGGTTTTTCACACAATTCAACGCTTTTTCAGAGCTTACTTTGCTCAGTTTGCTTTTAATATTTATTGTAGAGTATTCAGGTCAAACTGTTATTTTGCAATCGCCCGCCACATTAACATATTTTATTTTTATAGTTCTTTCTACTCTTCGCTTAAATTTTAAATTGTCGGTTTTTACCGGTTTGCTCGCCGCCCTTGAATTCATTCTTATATCAATATATTATTCAACTCATTTTGCAGATACACCGGTTGATAGTGCCCACCCCGATCTTACCGGAATGCAATATTTGGGTCAGGGATTAATAATGTTAATTACCGGAATAGCAGCCGGTTTTGTTGCCGATCTTATTAAAAAGAAGATGATTATTTCGTGGAGTAATATTAAAGAAAAGAATGAGGTAATTAATTTGTTTGGGCAGCAAATATCGCCCCAAATTGCAGATAATATTTTAACAAACGACAATGAACTTTCAGGAACAAGAAAAAAAGTTTGTGTTATGTTTCTCGATATTCGGAAGTTTACCCCTTTTGTTGAGCGGCACCAACCCGAAGAAGTGGTTGCTTACCTAAATACTTTATTTGGTTTTATGATTGACATTGTCCAAGCGCATCACGGAGTTATAAATCAATTTCTTGGAGATGGATTTATGGCAACTTTTGGCGCACCTGTTTCCATCGGAAATAGCAGTCAACATGCCACCGATGCTGCCCGGGAAATTATTAAAAAATTAGACATTGAATTAGACAAAGGAAATATACCTAAAACCAGTATTGGTATTGGGCTTCATTACGATGAAGCGGTGACAGGAAATATAGGTTCTTCTACACGCAAACAATATTCAATTACCGGCAGAGTGGTAATAATGGCTTCCCGAATCGAACAGTTAAATAAAAAATATAATACTAATCTTCTTATTTCAAAAGAGGTTTTTAATCAACTAAAACTTGATACTCAAAATACATTCGAGTGGATAGGATCCTCTAAAATAAAAGGGAGTGAAAAATTGGTGTCGCTTCATAAATTTGTTGATGAAAAAACAGAAAAATCGTTTAATAAAAAACATTATGAGAATTAATTCAGAACTATTAAAAGAGGTTGAAAAATACGTTAGTGATCTCATCGTAGAAAAATCATCTGAAAATTTAACGTATCATACTATCGCTCATACCCGGTTGGTTGTAAAAAATGCAGAGATTATTGGGGAAAATGAAAATTTGAACGAGGAAGAAATGAATATCCTGCGTGTCAGTGCCTGGTTTCATGACACTGGTTATGTAAAAAAATATCAGGGGCACGAAGCAGAAAGTATGGCAATTGCCGTTAATTTTCTGGAGAGTAAGGATGTTGATAAAGATATAAGGGATATTGTTTCCGGTTGTATTATGGCAACTATTTTTCCTTATCGGCCTACCACCAAAATAGCGGAGATTTTGTGCGATGCCGACATGATGCATCTGGGAAATTCGAGTTATTTTGAACTTGCTGAAAAACTTCGACAGGAATTGGCAAATTCAGGAATAAGAAAACTAAAGAAAGTTGAATTTGAAAAAGAGTCGGTAAAATTATTTAAGAATCATTCTTATTTTTCAAATTATTGCCTTGGAGAAACTGCAAAAAGAAAAGCAGAAAATCTAAAGCTTTTGAATGAAAGTATCGTTAATCGAGAACGAAAAAAACAGATTTCGATAGAAAAGGAAAAAAGATATTCGCGAGGTGTAGATTCAATGTTTAAACTTACCGCCCGAAACCAAATAAACCTGAGTTCGATTGCCGACAATAAATCGAATATATTGATTTCGCTCAACGGTATAATAATTTCGCTCGGGTTGGCCGGTTTAGCGACTAAATTTCAGGAAGAGCCGGCATTAATTTTACCTACGGTAATTTTTATCGTATTTAGTTTGTCAACTATAATTCTTGCCATTTTATCTACCCGTCCAAATATTTCACCAAGTAAGTTTTCACGAGACGATATCAAACCAAAAAAAATTAATCTTTTATTTTTTGGAAATTTTTACAATATGGAACTGGAGGAGTATGAATGGGCAATTAAAGAAATGATAAACGATGACCAGTATTTGTATTCAACCATGACAAAAGACCAATATTCTTTGGGGAAAGTGCTTGCAAGGAAATACAAATTATTGCGATGGGCATACAATGTTTTTATGGTAGGAATTGTGGTTTCAGTTATTGCCTTCCTGCTGGTTTTTTTGCAGTTGTAGGCCAGATTCATTTTTCACTATAAAAAATAAAATATTACAGGTTATGAAACGAGCATGTAAAAGTTTTTTCACACAGGATGATGATTATAAGCGAGTTCCATATGATACCTTTAAAAATAAACAATTATAATCATATGAAAAATAACGTAAAACTTTTGACGATAAATAATCAGATCGAAGAAATTATTAATGAGGCAAAAACTCTTGAAAGTAATTATTACGATTTGATTATGAATGTTCATCTTGCTTATCGTGAAAGCGCTTTAAACCTTGTGCATTATCTTGCATTCAGGAGTTTTGATATCGACGATTTACAGGAAAAACTAAAATATATGGGTTTGCCCGACTTGTCAAATATTGAAGGACATGTTATGAAAAGCCTTCTTGCAATCAAAACAATCCTCAATCATTTACGTGGAATTGAGGTAATCGAAAAACAAAAGAATGTTATTTCGATTAAAAAGAGCGAAAAACTTCTTCGTAAAAATACAAGGCAAATATTCGGGAATAAATCAAAAAACAGACGGACGCGCATAATGGTAACTTTACCTGCTGATGCTGCAAGCGATTATAATTTTGTTAACCGCCTGATAAAACTGGGAATGAACAGTGCAAGAATAAACTGCGCCCACGACGAACCAGAAGTATGGGCAATAATGATTGCTAATATTAAACGGGCAAACATTGCATTGCAAAAGAACTGTAAAGTGATGATGGATTTGGGTGGCCCAAAATTAAGGACCGGCTCGATGAAACCCGGACCGCGGGTTATTCACATCAAACCACAACGCGACCAGGTTGGGAAAGTTACAAATCCTGCGAAAGTATGGATTGCACCCCCAGATGTTTTGCCACCCGATGATTCAGCAGATGCAATAATTCCTGTTAGTGAATTGCTACTCGAAAAAATCAAACGTGGAAATACAATTAATTTTACTGATTCGCGAGATAAAAAGTGTAGAATTTATATCGTTAAAAAACAAGGCAAGGGAAAATGGGGGCTGTGCAGCGATTCAGTTTATTTAACTACAGGAACAGAGTTAACGGTTAACAAAGAGAAAAAATCTGGAAAAGAAAAAAGTTATGTAGGTGAGTTATTGCCAACCGAACAATTTATCATCCTGCATGTCGGCGATAAACTTATTTTGAACAGCAGTCCCAATCCTGGAGAACCGGCTAAGTACGATGAAACAGGAAAACTATTGCAACCGGCACATATTTCATGTACACTTCCCAAAATATTTGGTGAAGTAAAAAAGGGCGAGCCTATTTTTTTTGATGATGGGAAAATCGAAGGAATTATAAAAGAAGTAGATAAAAACAACTTATTAATAGAAATTATATACGCCCGAAATACAGGAAGTAAACTTAAAGCGGACAAAGGAATTAATTTGCCGGATAGTAATTTAATTGTGAGTGGTTTAACAGAAAAAGATAAAAAGGATTTGGAATTTGTTGCATTAAATGCCGATACCGTAAATTACTCGTTTGTTAATGACGACAATGACGTGCAACAATTGTTAGATGAGTTAAGTAAATATAATACGTCGTTGGGTATTATTTTAAAAATTGAAACTAAAAAAGGATTTAAAAATTTACCTCAAATAATTTTAAAAGCAATGCAAACTTTTCCAATTGGAGTTATGGTTGCTCGTGGTGATTTGGCCATAGAAACGGGATGGAAAAATTTTGCCAGTATCCAGGAAGAGATTCTTCGTATTTGTGAAGCTGCACATATTCCTGATGTTTGGGCAACTCAGGTTTTAGAAAACCTGGCCAAAAAAGGTGTCCCCACCAGATCGGAAATAACTGATGCCGCATATGCTCAACGAGCTGAGTGTGTGATGTTAAATAAAGGGATTTATATTGATAAAGCAGTAAAAATGCTGGACAAGATATTAAGGCGAATGCAGCGTTTTCAGAAAAAAAAGGAAACAATACTTCCAAAACTTGCTGATGCAAACAAATTGAAACTATCTCATGATGCTTTCGATATTTAATCAAATTTCTTAACTGCTTTTTATGAAAACAAAATTAAAATACATAAAACAGCTTTATCCGATTTTGCTATTTGTCCTTTTTGTAAATTTTGCAAATGCACAAAATTCAGATTCTTTCAGCATTTTGTTAACCGGCAACACATCCGAAAATTATCCGGATGAGGAATTATTTGAAAAATGGAAACAGTTATCTCATGAGTCGGAAAACATGGCTTTTCTGATGCTCGGAAACATTTATAATCCGGGAGAAAACAAATATTCAGAGAAACTCTTTTTGGGAAATAAAATTCCATTGCTGCTGGCGCCAGGGGAAAAAGAGTGGGCAAATGGAGGTTCTTCAGGAAAAAAAATAATTAAAGAGATTGGAGACAGATTAAACGAACATTACGATGGGTCTGTTTATCTACCCGATGCGGCTTGTCCCGGCCCTGTAGAAATTGTTTTGAATGATAATCTGGTAGTAATTTTAATAGATACACATTGGTGGGTACATAAGTACGACCGGCGTTTTAATAAATGCGGGCTTGAAACAAGCGGAGACGTTTTGGTTCATATTGAAGATGCTATTCGAAGACATTATCAAACAAAACATGTGGTAGTTGCGGGGCATCATTCTATAAAAAGTTATGGAAATAGCGGCGGATATTTCTCATTTGCACAAAGGATTTTTGAAGCTCCTTATACATTTTACAGGAAAATACCCGGAACAAGAAAAGATAATCAACACCCCGATTTTAAAGGGTTCCGCGATGCAATGCTTTCTGTTTTAAAAAAATACCCCGATATAATTTATGCCTCATCTGGCGGTGCAAATTTGCAATATTTCCAATTTGACAATGCGCATCACGTAATTTCAGGTTCAATGGTACAATCAGAATTTGTTCGTTCTAAACAGACCGAATTTGGAAGCACAAAAAACGGATTCGCCCGGTTAAATTTTTCTTCAAAAGGAGATTGTGAATTAAATTTTATTGGTGTGAATGGTGAACTTTTTCGGAAAACAATTTATAAAAAAACGTTTGTTAGCAGTGCCGAGCAAGAACATATTATAGAACAATTGCCTGATAGCATGACAATTAAAGCCAGTAACAAGTATAATATCCCAGAGTCGGGTTATTTTTGGTTGGGTGAAAATTATCGCGCAATCTGGGATACACCGGTGAAAGTACCGGTATTCGATATCGGAGCCAAAAAAGAGGGATTAAAGATTATTAAACGTGGTGGTGGGCAACAAACCCTTTCACTCAGACTGGAAGATAAAGATGGACGGCAATTTGTACTACGTTCGGTCGATAAAAATGTAAAAGGTGTGCTACCCGATGAGTTAAAAAATATGTTCGCGGTTGATGTTGTGCAGGATCAAATATCGGCATCAAATCCGTTTGCTGCACTGGTAGTTGCAGAGTTGGCAGAGTTGGCAGGTGTTTTTCATACGAATCCTGAAATCGTTTATGTACCCGACGATCCGCGGTTTGGTATTTACCGGCAGGACGTGGCAGGGCAACTATTTATTTTTGAAGAACGACCCGATGGAGACAGAAGTGATGTGGCAAGTTTTGGATATTCTAAAGACGTTATTTCCACAGACGAGACGATTGAAAAGATTTTCGACGACGAAGATCATTTTATTAATTCGGAGGCAACTTTAAGAGCCCGTTTGTTCGACATTCTAATAAACGATTGGGATCGACACGATGACCAATGGCGCTGGGCAGGTTTCGAAAATGGAGACAAAACCAACTACAAACCTATTCCGCGAGATCGCGATCAGGCATTTTTTGTGAACGAGGGAGTTATTCCAGGAATTGCCAAACAAAAGGCGCTGGTACCTAAAATACAGGGATTCGATGAATATACCGAAAACATTATCGGACATTCTTTTAACGCCCGATATTTCGATCGAACTTTTTTAACGCAGAGTAATTGGGAAGATTGGCGACAGCAAATCGATTTTCTTAAAACTGTGCTGACTTCGGAACAAATTGATAAAGCTGTTTTGAGTTTTCCAAAGGAAGTTCAGCATTTGTGTGCCAGAGAAACAGCGGAAATATTAAAGGCCAGACTTGATAATTTGGAACCGATGGCACGCAAATTATATTTGTCGCTTGCCAAAGAAGTTGATATAACCGGCACAAATAAATGCGATTGGTTTGAAATTACTGTTCCCAACGATACAACAATCCAAATAACAGGTTTTCATATTAAAAAGAACGATGAAAAAGGAAGTGAAATTTATAGTCGTATATTTTATGCTTCAGAAACAAATAAAATTAGAATTTACGGATTCGACAAAAAAGATCGTTTCGTTATTACAGGCCATTATAAAAGCAAAATAGACCTTAAAATAATTGGGGGAGACAAAGATGACGAGGTAATTTATGAAGAATCAAAAGCTCCCCGTTATATTTCTATTTATGATAAAAAAAGTACCGATTTGTCACCGTCGTTAAAAAAGCAAATAAAAAATATTTATAATCTCGACGAAATAAAATACGATAGGGAAGCTTTTAAAAATGATGTATTTCTTCCGGCTTTGTTTTTAGGATACAATCAGGATGATGGTGTTTTTACCGGGGCAGGTGTGAATATCAATAAATTCTCTCGCTATAATTCTCAGAATTTTAAATTTTTGGCTAATTATGCCAATTTAACAAAAGCTTTCAATTTTCATTTTTCTGGCAAAAACAGTTATCCTTTAAAACGTCTGGAATTGGGTTTCGATGCTTATTATAAATCGCCGGGTTATGTAAATAATTTTTTTGGTTTTGGAAATGAAACCAACTGGCAGGAAGAACATCCTGAAAAAGAGTATTATAGGATTAGAATGAATGAATATTTTGTCAAAACTGATTTTGTAAAATTACTCGATAAAGAAAATATTCACAAAGCCGGGCTTGGAGTATTTTTCAAAAACACTGAAGTAGAGACTACTCCAGATCGATTTATCTCCGATTTAGAAACGAACGGGCTTGATCCGGAAGAGTTACAGCCTCATTCTTTTGCAGGGGTAAGTTTTAAATACGAGCTGAATACAATGTTGAACGGAGAAGGAAAAAAAGAGGTTGAATTCTTCGGGAGTAATATGTTTCCTTCACGCGGTACTAAAGTGAATACAGAGATTTCGCATTTTGTTGGTTTAAATAACGATTCACCTCATTTTACAAAAATGACAGGCGAAGCAAGTACATATTTAAGTTTTTCAAAACGACCTCGAGTTGTTTATGCAGTGCGGCTTGGAGGAGAAAAACTTTTTGGCGATTATGTATTTACTGAAGCAGCAAAACTTGGGCAAAAAGAAAATCTGAGAGCTTATCGGCAGACGAGATTTTACGGCGATGCATCGCTTTATTTAAATACCGAAATGCGAATAAGAATGAAACAGTTTAATACTTATGTTTTAAATGGTACAATCGGGCTTATGCTTTTTAATGACATTGGCCGTGTTTGGTACGAAAGTGAAAAATCCTCGCGTTGGCACGATGGTTATGGAATGGGTTTTTGGTTCTCACCTTTTGATTTAGCTGTATTTACAATTTCGTATGCCGGGAGTAAAGAAGATGATCTTATAAATGTTACAGTAAATTATCAGTTTTAAGCGATGCTAAAATTTAGAAATAGCATAATAATTTTTTTGATTTTACTTTCGGAAGCTGTATTTGCAAGTTCCAAAATATATTTAATCAGACATGCCGAGGTTCAGATTAAAAACCCGGGATGGTGCAATACAAAAGAAACACAAAGTTATAAAGAGGAATACAACATTGCTCATGTCCGGAATTTTAATCCTGAAATTGTGCTTGAAAAGATCGACAATCCCGAATTAATTGGCACGGTTTTTTGCAGTCCACAATCACGCGCAATAGAAACTGCAGGTTTGCTTTTTGATAAGCAGGTAGCTTTAAAAATTAATGAGAATTTAATGGAACTCGATTATTCGGTTGTACGGATTCCAGTGATAAAATTGCCGGTAAAAGCCTGGCAAACTATTTCCCGTATTTCTTGGATGGCTGGTGTAAACCGAAAAGATAAACCAACTCTAAAACAGAGAAAACAAAGTCTTGAAGAATATACAAGTGAACTAATTACTTTTGCAGAAAAGCACGGAGAAAGTGTCGTAATTGCACACGGTGCGGTTAACAGGGAGCTGATAAAAATACTTAAAAAAAAGGGATGGAAACTGGAAGAAAAGGATGGATTTGGAAATCTGTCGGTAAATTGTTTGATAAAATAAATTGTTTATCCGTTTATACCACAGCCTTCAAATTGAAGTGTTCATTCCCGTGAAAACGGGAATCTAATCCAACTTCGAAGTATTTTGCTAGAGATTCCGCATAAAATTTTGCAATTTTTACGGAATGAGTTTTTTAAAATATGTAAATAAAAATAATCATAAGATAATGAATACAAAAAATGGAAATATACTAATTCGAACTCTATTTCTAAGCTTACTGTTTATGGGAGTTATATCTTGTGATTTTACGGGAAAGGAAAAGAAACAACTTACAATCGAATCGTTAAACGAAGATAATTTTGCGTACAATCTCAAGGCTCCAAATGATATCTATTTTTTACCCAATAATCTAAAAGAAATTTCGGGAATATCATTCTACAAAAAAAATCAGATTGTTTGTATAAACGACGAAAAAGCAAACATTTACATTTTTGATACGGAGAAAAGAGAAATTATCTCAAAATACGATTTTGGTAAAAAAGGCGACTACGAAGATATCGCCGTTGTGAAAGATGATGTATTTATTCTCAGAAGTGACGGTACTTTATTTAAGGTTGAAAACTTTGAAACAAATCAAAGGAAAACAACAAAGATTAAAACTCTTCTCACGAAAAAGAATAATACGGAAGGATTGTTTTTTGATGAAAATACCAACTCACTTTTAATTGCTTGTAAAAATTCTCCTTCGATTAATAAAAATGAACCTTTTGAAGGTTTTAAGGCAATCTACCGCTTTGACCTGAATACTAATACACTAATTGAAAAACCTGAATATTTAGTTAATTTTTCTAAAATAGATAGTTTAAAAGTTACCGGTGCAGTTCAAAAATTATTTATAAAAACAGCAAAACAACTAAAATTTGTTGGCGACGGTAACCGTTTTCATCCTTCAGGTTTAGGTATTCACCCGATTGAAAAAGATAAAATATATGTCATTTCAAGTCTCGGTAAATGGCTGATTGTTATGAGCATAAGTGGCGAAATTATTAATTTCTTTGAGTTGGATAAACAAATATTTAGTCAACCCGAAGGTATTTGTTTTTCTGAAAATGGCGATTTGTATATTTCGAATGAAGGTAAAAATGGGAAGGCAAATATTCTGCAATTCAAAATTAATATGAATTAAAAAGCATGAAAGATTTGGAAGTTAGTGAATATTAACTAACTTTGTTGTGTTGTTAAATATGAAACCATTAAAATAAATGCAGACAGAAAGACAAATAGAAATAATTGAAGCGAACAGTCTGGTGGAAAGTCAAAATGATATTGTACACTGTATTTCAAATAATTCAATTAATGCTGCACGAATTCTGGTGGTGAAAGTGGCCAGGCCAATAACTCAGGTAAAATTATTATAAAGAGTATCAAATTATAAAAGCTCACGGATTAATTGTGAGTTTTTTTGGCGAACAAAAGTTAGTTAATGTTAACTAACCACGGTGTAAGTAAATTGAAACCATTTATGTTTTTTAATCAGTGATAAAACCGATTTTATACCGATAAAATAATTTTCATTAAACGTGAATAATTAATATGAACACAAGGGAAAAGAAAATCATTTTGAATAATAACTATTTACCCTCATTTGGTTATTTCAGAGCATTTATTTTCACTTATCATAATAATGAAAATAGGCAAATTAAATACATTTTGCTTCTTCTACTCGGCATTATTTCTTTTATATCTGTTTCTGCCAAACCC
>Ga0233437_1006947_pt1 | contig 11241 bp, 11 predicted proteins | sample SI_122_August201_FD_182714 | JGI IMG/M metagenome (GOLD analysis project Ga0233437, IMG submission 182714) | Seawater microbial communities from Saanich Inlet, British Columbia, Canada - SI_122_August2016_200_MG | ecosystem: Environmental > Aquatic > Marine > Inlet | place: Canada: British... | reverse complement strand
TAAATTGATCTTATATTTCTCTTGTTTTCATAATACAAACAGAATAAATACATATACTAATCTGTTGAAAGTCTTGCTTTGCGTGAGGCCACAAAAAACGACCTTTTTACCAGTTTTCTGGCTCATTGCCCTGTGCGCAATGACACTGTGAATTTTGGCAGGCAATATCTCATAGACAGACGTGGTGAAGGGGTTCCGGTAATTTTTGATGAAAGTGAAAGACTTTCAGGAAAAATCTCTGTACACAGAGCTGGCGCATAAACTACCACCCATCAAAAATCAACCACAAGATGTTGTGTTTTTACAATTCAACACATCCTAAATATAGCGATAAAAATTATTTCCAGATCAGTTTATGCGTAGGCTCTACAGACTGATTGACGATGCGGAACTATTGCTTACCATATTCTCCGCAAAGTTACTAAATCAGGAAGAATGATAGGAGATTATCTGCATGGAAAAAGGCTTTGCCTTTAAATTTATCAGGATTGTTATTGTTCTTGGGGTATCATTATCTGTTGCCTGGTGGTTGATAAAAATGCAGCCAAAACCGAGTCGCTATGAACAGACTGATACAGGTCGCCTGGTTGAGGTATTTCGGGCAAAGGCTAAGGACCTGAATATGATGATTGAAACTTATGGAACAGTAAAACCGCGTGAAGCCCTTAAGCTGGTGGCCGAAGTTACTGGTCAGATAGTTGACATCAACAGATTAAACAGAGAGGGATGCTTTGTTGAACAGGGTGATGTTCTGATAAAGATAGATCCAAGAGCGTATCAACTTGAAGTTAGACGAAAACATGTTCAAATTAGTCAAACGCTCGCGGAACTGAAACGTATAGAACAGGAAATACAAAACCTGAAGGCCAGCATTAAAATCGCAAAGTCAAATTCAGACCTTACGCTCATGGAGCGGCGGCGGTTGAAACTCCTTTCCTGGAAAAAGGCGGTTGCCCGGACTTCTCTTGATAATGCCGAACAAAAATATCTTGCCAGTCTCGAACGTTTACAGAGTCTTGAAAACCAGTTAGCCTTGACAGGGCCTCGGAAAGAAGAGCTTAATGCTCAAAAAAACATGGCATACGTAATGCTGAAAAAGGCCATGCTTGATGTAGAGCGAACAGAAATAGTCGCTCCTTTTGGCGGCTGGATTATTGACAGGGCCGTGGAAAAAGGACAGCATGTAAATGCAGGGCAGTATCTGGGAGAAATATACAGGGATCGTTCTTTTGACATTGAAGTGCGCATTCCTTTCAAAGACCTGAAATGGCTCCCCATAAAAAACAAGAGTTATGATGAGACAACGGAAGCGGAAATTATTTTTAACAGCAGTTATACTCCTGAAAAAAAGATGGCGTGGAAAGGACGGGTCGCAAGAATTAAGGCCGGCATGGATGAAAAAACACGGACATTACCGGTTGTTGTAGAAGTTGACTCATACAACCCGGATGGTGTGAAACAGGAAATGTTAGATTTACGCCCGGGGATGTTTGTAACCGTTCTTATTAAAGGTATTAAGAAAAAGGGTATTTTTGTAATTCCCCGACACCTTGTTCATTCAGGTAATCTTGTGTATATTGCCGAACAAGACCGCTTACGGATCAGGCAGGTCAGCGTTATGCGCAATTTTAAGGATTATGTTTATATAAACCAGGGAATAAGCGAACATGATCTGATTATCAAAACTCTGCTTTCCGGAGTATCTGACCAGATGAAAATCAGGATAAAAAGATCAGGCTCCGGGTTTCTTCAAAATTCTCAAATACCTCCGAAAAAATATGACCTGAAACCAAAAAAAATCGTTTACTGAATCAGGCAAAAAAGCCCAAAAGTGTTAAGAAAACCTTACAACTTCCAATACGCAAAAAAAGTGTAAACTACTTTGGGCGCTTTATGAAGGATGCCCATATTTCTCTAAAAATTAAGAAACAAACAACGATATATCTTTTGATCTCTGTGACAATGTGGACCAAAATTAGTGTCTGAACAAAAACTCAAATTTCTGTATTTTTAATCTTTTCGAACTACTGAACGAGCAAAACATGGCGACAACAGATCAATTTCGCGACCTTTTACCCCGCACTGTTCGTAGTGTCCGCGCCAGTTTTGGATAATTTTAAGACGTTGTTGAACAATAGAGTTTGCACTTGCAATTGAAAAGCCGAACCGCCCGGAGCGGCTGAATGCGTTATCAATGGTAGCTTCCCGTCCATGTTCGCCGACTGACATTGCCAGGCGAAAATCAGTGCTGACACCGTATCCCGAGGGCATGGGAACAATGTCGTATGCTGGTGAGAGCAGCATTTTTTCGCCATCAAGAATAAAGCCATGGTTCCTGGGATGATCATCGGTATTGCGTACCAGAATGTTAAAAACCATACGCAGAAAAAGTTCCTGAACATCGGCTCTGGTCATGTAACGGCGCATTGTATCAGCTATAGCAGAGTAATCCCAGCGCAGACGATCTCTTTCGTCCCATTGAACGAGTGAAAGCGCGCTCAAAAAACCTTTCCTTAACCATCCTGATATCCCTTTTTCCCGGTCAAATCTGCGGATCAGAAAAACATCTTTCTCCTTAACTGATATAATACGAACTTCCGGAATTCTGATTCCAAACTCGCTTGCCAACTTCATTGTTGCATACTCAATACGCGGGATATTTAATGTATCTCCTTTTGCAGGAAACTTCGCGATCCACAACGAATCCTCCCATTCGACTGTACATTTTGGCCGTGCCCCGCCAATGCTGCTTCCCTGCCGGAGAAGTTGCAAAAGATGATTTTCAATCTCCTGGCCGGTTTCTATTTTCTCAGCAGCCTCAAGAATTTCCGCTATGCGGTTAAAATGCGGAGGACTCAGTATCGGTTCCGGGTCTTTAGGAGACAGACGGAAATCAAGATTTCCCACCCGTGCGGCATTGGGCGCAATCAGAAAATCAACCTCTGAAATTGCCTCTGGAGGAACCCTGGACTGGGCGGCAATAACAAGTCTTCCCCAGTAGTCAGGGGCAGCATCACGAAAAGCCCCATATAACCCGCTGTTATCCACAACCTCACTGGCAGGTACACCCAGAGGCAATGCAACTGGATCCACAGGAAGAGCATTTTTTCGATTTACATATCTGCGACCATAGGCAAATGTTCCGATTCCGGATTCATTGTTATGGGTAAATATTCCCGCAGGGACCGCAACCGTCTCTTCCGGAAGGTAGATCAAAACCGTTATTTTTCTTTCATCCATAATTAAAAATCCAGATCATCAGAAGTCCCGGAAGCCCGGATGCGTTTTGGCATACGTTGACGCTCTCTGAAAATTCCCACGCTGTCCTGCTCAGGCCGGGCAATTTTCATAAGATCTTTATCCAGTCCCAGGACCCAGAGAGCAGATGCAAAAACAGCAAGAGATACACCCGTATCTCCTTTTTCAAGCCTTGAAAGTGTTTTCCGGCTGACGAACATGCGGGAAGCCATCTCTTGCATGCTTATAGAACGCCTTTTCCGGGCTATCCTGATATATTCCCCTAATTGCGAAATATTATTTGCCACTTTTGAAGGGAGACTTTTTTGAATAGGCCTTTTTTGTGTCATATTTTACCCCTTAACAAAGATATTGGGTCAAATATGGCACAAAAATCTGCTTTGTCAAGTTTAAAGCTTGCGTTTGGGAAGTGCAGGCAGATTTTGCATATTGCTTCTAATAGTTTCAGTAGCTTAATCTCTTCTGAGGTCAAAACATGCAGGCAACCGATGTTGTAAGATTTTCTTAACACTGAACACTTTTGTGCTTAAAACAGGTTTTTGAAAACAGTTGCAAAAGCGAATAAGTGTAAACCGAAAAATGAAAGATGCCTAATTATAATAAATGATTCGGGAAAAAGGTGTCCGGATTTCAGATTGGAATTTATCAGAACAGAGATAAGCGTGATTTGCTGATTTATATGCTGTGGGAAACCGGCGTCTGGCCGGAATTGTGAAACAGGGAATTTCCGGGAATAGTGAAATTGCGAAGATAGTTGAGTAAGTCAGTCACAAATCAGGATGTGCTCCCGATTGCTGACAGAAGGTCATACACTATTTAACTGGTGTCTCCATTTTTCGAGTTGATTTATGGTAACACCAACGCCACCACAAACAATCACAAGAATATTTTGCTTATGTTTTAAAAAATCGCACTGATTATAAACAGCAGACAGAGTGGCTCCGCAAGCAGGCTCAACAAGTATCCTGTGGTCGTGAAGGAAATCATAACATGCATTTACAGCGTCAGTGTCGCTGACTACATGACTGATGATTTCATGTTCATTAAGTAATTGAAAAGCCCGTTCAGATACTTTTTTAGCGCCGAGTGATGTAGCAATGCTGCTTATTTTGTCAATACCCGTATGTTGATTTGCCAGGGATGCTGCATTTAAAGAGTGCGCTCCCCTGGTTTCAACAGCCAGTATTGGAATATGTTTCCAGTCATTGCGGGCCAGGCCCTGCGCAACTCCGCAAAGGAGCCCTCCTCCACCAACAGATAAGACGACTGCATCCGGCGTTACTCCGATATCAGATACTTCATCAATCATGGAGGCATGGCCTTGCCATAGGTTGGGATCGTCAAAAGGATGGATATAAGCGACTTGTTTTCTTGATAATTCCATTGCGCGCGTGTGAGCCTCATCCCAGTTATTACCTGTTACTATTACTTCAGCCTGCTCCAACTTTATTAAGTCAATAGCTCTTTGTCCGGTGGTTTTAGGGACCAGCACAGTAACAGGGATTCCAAGAGAACGACCGGAATAGGCAACAGCTAAACCCGCATTTCCTCCTGAGGAAGATAAAAGAGCTTTTGCTCCATGTGCCACATATTTTTTACATGCATAAGCGCCCCCTCTAAGCTTGAAGGAACCGGAAGGTTGAAGAGCTTCCATTTTAAGCCATACATTTGCACCTGATTTTGTGCTCATGGCCATAGATCTAATCAATGGAGTATTAATATGTAAATTCATTATCATATCCTTGAGCGCCGCAACATGGTCTGTTTTAAAATTTGAAACTCACTCCCTGGCCCCCCTTTTTTAAACTGAAATTAGGAGAGGGGAAAAGGGAGTTTTCAATCAATTATTAATCGGCAGGTGAACACGATTGTCTCTGCCTGAACTTCCTGGTTCCCGAGGCCCTTTTTTACTTACAGGTCATAATTATCATATTTTATGCGCCCCCACACCGATAAAAGCGCGATGAATAACTGTGTCATTCTCAATATGACTTGAGGCGAGTAGATTGTCTGAAGTGCATTTTTCCAACAAGTTAGTTGCAGCAGTAGCAGGGTTTATTTCTGAGTTAATGCATTTTTGAGCTAATTCATCAAAAGGTACAGGAATATTACCAATTGCTACACCATGACTATGGACCATTTCTGTAACGCTGCCCTTAATACCGGGTGTGATATAAAAGTAGGAAGAATGTTCCGGTAATTCATCTATGTCAAGAGCTTCCGGGTGTTTCATGTCAAGCCCAAGTCCGAATATAATGAGATATAAAGACTGAACCCGCGGCCTTTCCTTTTCAATAAGATTCCATGTAAAATAAGTGTCAATGTTACTTGGATCTGTTATGGGCTTGTTGTTTGCAGGAATATTTTCTGTTGTAGGTGCAATGGCAAGCACTTTATCAACAACCTTGCTGGCCTCAGCAATGATTATTGTCGATAATATCGGAGAATGAAAGTCCTGCCCCAGATTTTTCATTTGATCAAACAATACCCTATAGATACCAGGTACATTTGTGCCATTTTTACTTTTAAAGTCAAAAGATGCCTGTATGCCGCCATCCCATTTTATAAAAAAGGGTGTAGATATGTTTTCGCCCTTTTTTTCAATATGAAGCGTTGGTTCGCCGAGTCCGCAAGGTGTCCAGAAAAGTCGTCCTCCAAAGGTAGTAGCTTCTCCGAAATGATCCAAACACCATTTAGTATCAGGATTTGATGCTCCCCCTCCAAGTCCGAAAGGTATGTCTGATGTGGTTTTCATGGATGCGAGATCACAATTACAATTCAATACGGTTTTGAGATTGCCGATTAATTCTAATTTTGAGTCTGCATTTGGATCATGTTTTAAAAGTTGTACTGATGGATCATTTTGAATATTACAATTACAGTTACAATGTGTCATTTAATACCTCCTTTGAGAAAATATTTCAGTTCCGGGCGCCTTCATTTTCGATTTTTACACTTTTTTGTAAAACTCACCCTTGATCCCCTCAAAAAAGTGTAAACTATTGTTGGAGTGTTATTAAATATGCCTATTCTTTTATATCAACCACCCCTTTATCAATAAGGATTTCAAGCGTCCATTTCGCTGCATTTCCGACTATCCTCGGTGCGTTGTCAGGATTGGTATGGCCTCCCGCATCTTCAAATTTCTGACATTCTTCAGGATCTTCAAAATAAAATACACGTCCATATAATTGTTGTTGAATATTCGCACAAGTAAATGTCCCGTAATTTTGAACATATTTGTCGACTAACATTCTGGCCGCCTGCTGTGGTACTTTTAAATCATTAACATTTGGTACCATCATAATTTCTGAATCAGACATGTGCTCAAAAGGTCTTCCTAAATAGTAATCAAGGACCATAATTCCGCCGACAAGTCCTCCACATGTTCCGAGCAACTGCAATGCAGTACCACCGGAGTTTGAACATGCGGCTTTTACTATAATATCAGGGAAACCGAGGATACGATGCAGAGATGCTGCTACACATTGAGAACAGTTGAAAGAATTTTTTTCATAAGCTGCTCCCAGCTCATATGCTTTATCCAATAGTTGTTCTTTTGATAATCCCTGATATGGTTCTGTAACTTTTTTTGGCATGGTTGTTTCCTCCTTAATTTTAAGTATATTGCAAACAGGGACAAATTGCACATCGGAAAAATTGCAGGGGCAGCAAAGAGGGGCTGCCCTCACATTAGAAAACGCAATTTTTGGCCAGGCAAATATTATTTAAATTATTGAACCGGGCCGCGTGTGATTGCTGTGACACCATCTAATACATCAAACTGCTTCATACTGATATCACTAATATCAGGATTTTCGGCCACCGGAGCAACAAGCGGCCCATCAAGATATGTATTGAGAGATGCCTGATCTTCAAAGAGATAGATACCTCCTGCTTCCTTTTCAGCTTCGTTCATCAGCCATATCTTCCAGCGAAGGCCGGGAACTTTGGCAAGTTCATCAGCCAGTGGAGCCAGGGCGGTTTCAAACTCGGTTCTTGCCATTTTAAATTTCAGATTAATTTGCAAAATTCTTCCGGACATAGTTTGCCTCCTTCAATCAAGTAAAATCGTTATCAGTTTAAAATTATACATATATAAAATATCCCCTGATTTGATATAAATAAGGGCTATGATAATTCATTTTTCTTCATTTCATGAAAGACTGCCGCAAATACATCTGATAATTTCAAGATTCCGACAATCTGTTCGTTTCTGGTTACCAGCAGCGATAAATATGGGCCTCTCAATAGCTGATTAATTGCAATATCCAAAGGAGTGTCCTCTTCAATGTATTCAAATTCAGAAGGGGTTTTCATAAAATCTTCCACTTTGACCTTTGCGGTTTTTGAGCAAAGCTCTTTCAGGGGTATCCCATCTGTCCGATATTGTTGGCGGCAAGTCTGGATAAATTTTTGGCTGAAGCCGAACTGACTGATATCTTCGACTTTTTTCATCTGTTTATTTCCAAATTCAATGGCCCGAAGCACATTTAACTGACTGAGTTTTCCAATTACCCGGTTATCATTGTCCATGATCAATACTGCCCGGTGCCTGTGTTTAGTGTGATCATATTCTTCCTGAGCCTTTTCCAGGGCAAGTACTGCTTCAAATAATGTTGAACCTTTGGGAACTGTTGCATATTCCGATATGGGTACGAATAAATCTTTAACAATATAACTCATAAAAAACTCCGTTTTATCTTACAAAAGTTAGTCTGACACGGGGGCGCCTTTTTCCCGACTGTTAGAAATATGGACATCCCCATCAAAAAAAGAGTTGACGGTTAGCGGAAAACCGTAAAATTTTAACAGTAAACGTTTCCGGATATTGATCCCTTGCCCGATCCTTTTTTATGATTTCATGGAAAGAGATATCCTGTTTCTTTCAAGATCGAGGTCTATAACAGTTACAGCTACTTTCTGATGTACATGGACAAGGTCCGAAGGGTCTTTGATGTATGAGTCAGAAAGCTGACTGATGTGAACAAGACCGTCATGATGGACTCCTATGTCAACAAAAGCGCCGAATCCTGTAACATTGGTGATAATGCCCGGAAGTTTCATGCCTGTTTTCAGGTCACTGATTTGCCTGATGTTATCTGCAAAGGAGAAAGTTTCAAATTTTTCCCGAGGGTCCCTTCCCGGCTTTGCAAGTTCCTTAAGGATGTCTTTCAGCGTGGGTATGCCCACTGAGTCTGTAACATAGTCTGACAGGTTTATTTTGTTTTCCAAATCCGGGTTTTGAATCAGGTGTTTTACTGTAGTGCTAAGGTTTCTGGCAATACTATCAACAATATGATAGGTTTCCGGATGTACAGCGCTGGCATCCAAAGGATTATTACCGTTGTTTATTCTTAAAAATCCCGCACATTGCTGAAATGTTTTTGGCCCCAGACCCGGAACATTTTTAATCTCCTGTCTGGAAAGAAATGCGCCGTTTTGATTCCTGTATGATATTATTTTTCCGGCCAGTCTGTGGCTGAGTCCTGATACATATGTAAGAAGCTCGGGGCTGGCAGTGTTAATGTCAACGCCTACGAGGTTTACGCAACTCGTAACAACGTCGTCTAAAGATTGTCTGAGTTTTGCCTGATCCACGTCATGCTGATATTGTCCTACTCCGATTGATTTTGGGTCTATTTTTACAAGTTCGGCTAATGGATCCATTAGTCTTCTGGCAATTGAAACAGCGCCGCGAATAGTTAAATCAAGGTCAGGAAATTCTTTTCTGGCTGTTTCTGATGCAGAGTAAACAGACGCCCCGCTTTCATTGACCATTACTACATGAATTTTTTCTGAAAGTTTCAGGTCTTTTATAAATGCCTGAGTTTCTCTTCCCCCTGTTCCGTTTCCTATTGCAATTGCCTGTATTTTAAATTGATCAGAGAATTTTTTTATTTTTTGTGCTGCCTGGCTTGTTTTTTTGTCTGAAGTTTTCAGATAGATAGTGTCGTGTTCAAGAAGTTTACCCTGGCTATCAAGACAGGCTATTTTACAACCGGTTCTTAATCCGGGATCAATACCCATAACACGTTTATGCTCCAAAGGTGGAGCCATAAGGAGTTTACTGAGATTTAGAGCAAATACCCGTATTGCTTCATCATCTGCTCTCTGTTTTATTGCAAGCCTGGCCTCAGTCTCCAGAGATCGGGAAAGGAGTCTTTTATAACTGTCTGAAAGAGCGACGCTGACCTGTATGGAATCATTGGCTTTACCCTTTAAAAAAAGGCCATTAAGTATTTCCATAGCTTCCTGTTTGGGAGGAGCTATGGAAAGATTAAGAATGAACTCTTGTTCTCCCCTTCGCATGGCAAGTATTCTGTGTGACGGAGCCGTTGATGCAGGTTCTTCCCAATTAAAATAGTCTTTGTATTTAGCGCCTTTTGTTTCGGAAACATTGGTCCCCAGAATGGTAGAGATTGTTCCTTTTTCTGTAAATAGTTTGCGGAGCGCTGTCCGTGCTTTTGAATCTTCATTTACGATTTCTGCAATGATGTCTCTTGCGCCTGAGAGAGCATCTTCTGATGATTCAATTCCTTTTTCTTCGTCAAGAAAAGGTTGAGCAGCTTTAACAGGATCTGTCCCTCTTTGTTCAAAAATTGTCAGAGCCAGGGGTTCAAGCCCTTTTTCCTTTGCCATTGCAGCTTTGGTGCGTCGTTTTGGTCGATACGGGAGATATGTATCCTCAATATCCGCAATCGTGGGTGCATTAATTATTTTTTCTTGCAATTCATCAGTTAAATGGCCATGCCGCTCAAGTGAATTTAATATGGCTATCTTGCGTAAGTCCAGCTTTTCGAGCATGTCGAGCCGGTTACGTATTTTTGTTATTACTATTTCATCAAGGCTTTTGGTTGCTTCCTTTCGGTAGCGTGCAATAAAAGGTATGGTTGCTTTTTCCTGAAGAAAGAGAGCAACAGCGTGTACCTGTGATTTTTCTAAATTAAGTTCATTGGCTATTTGTTTTATGTGTTCCTGTTTCATATTTTTTAAGCATTATTCTCCCAATTCCGATCCTAATCCCAATACCCGTGAATGAATCGACACTCATTTGATAAAATCAATGTTGCAACGATAAGTAAAGATAACAATTGTTTTGAATTGCCGCCAATCATAAACCAACGCGTCATTCCCGCATGTTTTTAGCTTAGAATCGAAGGAAATAACAATAATTGCTGTTTTTATTTTTCAAAAACACGAAACAAAAAGGTGATGTTGAGCTATTGCAAGGTCGTTTGCATTTTCATATTTCATACTTTTCGGTAATTCTCCTGTAAACATCTTCCCATGAAGAACCTGCTTCCGGGTTTCTGCGATGTGCTTCCAACCTTTCATCAATCAGTTTTTTTTCCGCGTCCTTCATCTCTAACGCATCTGTTTCGGCAACAATTGAATTCCAGATTTCTTCCACCAACAGGATACGTTCGGATATTGATAAGTTAAGAGTATCGGAAACTGTGATACTTTTCATTTGTTTCATTCCTACCTTTTCCATTTTTTTGTTGCGTTTTTACCAAATTTTTTCTTAATGCCTTTCCCGCTCTCGCGGTAGGAACGCCGGTTACCCGGCGCCCCCCGCACAGACCCGGACGTGCGGTTTTCCCGCATCCGGTTCCTCGGTTGTACTCGCTTTCGCGTAAAGCATTCGCATTAAGAAAATGCCTTAATTGCTATTCCCCGTAGTGAGGTTGGCTCGTATTTAACCAGCCCTGCTTTGTCCGGTACGAGTTTCCTTTGCGGGCTACATACTTCCGTGAGGTCCTTTCCCATGTAGAGGGCTTTCCCCTCCTCTAAGTAATATGCCTGATAAGACACCCCATCGGCATGTAGAGGCATGTCGGGCGTCCAACATGTCTCCGACCAGTGCTTTTGTCCTTTTATTTTCGATGAATCTTGTTTCATTGAATCCTTAAACATTCTTCATTCAAGAACAAATTTTCTGGAACCTTTGGGGCTTCCCGAGTTCTACGACGTATCTCT
>Ga0233437_1006944_pt1 | contig 11245 bp, 9 predicted proteins | sample SI_122_August201_FD_182714 | JGI IMG/M metagenome (GOLD analysis project Ga0233437, IMG submission 182714) | Seawater microbial communities from Saanich Inlet, British Columbia, Canada - SI_122_August2016_200_MG | ecosystem: Environmental > Aquatic > Marine > Inlet | place: Canada: British... | reverse complement strand
TGTGGTTCTATAGAAATTACCAAAGATCCTGAAGGTCAATTTTGTAAAAAATGTGGATTAGAACTTGGTGAAATTGTAATTGACAATAAAGGAAGAAAAAAATGCCAAGTAGTTCAAATTCCAAAAATAGAAGTTATTATTGATCCAAGAAAAGAATTGGATGCATTAGTTCTGGGTCTTAGAAACAATAAATTAGTTGACAAATGGGAAAATGTATTAGGATTTAAATTAAATTCAGGCAAACTATCAAGCGAACTTAAACAAAAAGCATTAATCTTAATTAAACAAGCATACAAAAAAAATGAATCCTTGTTAGAAGAATCAAAATCGAAGATTGAATCTAGATGGGCAGATGTTAACAATAAATTTTTCTTTGGTACAGAAGACACAATGGATTTCAAATGGTTAATTCTTAACCATAGATGTTACTTAACATTAAGCACAAAATATGGATTCCATAATTCTATCAAAAACCATATTATTATCCAACAATCACTTGGAAAAATAAGTAACTATGTAATCGCACATGAATTGTTTCACATAATATACAGAAATTATGTTACAAGATTTTTTAAAGAAAAATTTACTGAAGAAGACAAACAATTATCAAAAATAATTGTTACTTTTATGTTACTTGGAAATGATCTAATAAAAAGCTGTTTTCCCGATATGAAATTCTCATTTGATATTTATCATAAACAAGAACATAAAGATTTGGCAAAAAAACTTTGGCCATTATGGGAAAAGAGAACTTCTTTTAAAGAATTCATGATTAATTCCTATAAGGCAATTGGTGTTGAAAAGTTGTGGGTTAGTTATTAAAATAATTCACTGGACACTGGACATTCTGTCTTAATCTTTAAAAATACTAATGTTTATTCAATTTAGTATTTATATATGTAAAAATGAATAAACTTGATAATTTCAAAATTAATAACAACGTTGCTTATTTTTTGGGTGTTCTACACTCTGATGGATGTATTTATACATTTAACAACAAAGTAACCAATAGAAAACAAATTAGAATAAATTTGGGTGTTGGCAAAAGATCTATTCCAATGTCCAAGAAATTTGCTCAAATCTTTCTAAGTTCTTTTGGAAGAACTGTAAACATAAGAAAAGTACCTAACAAAGAGTCATATGTAATTCAAACGTCAATCAATAGACTTTGGTACTTATTTAAAAATTGGAATAATGAAAAAATTCCTATTGAAATACAAAAAAACAAAATATTATTTTGTACCTATTTAGCTGGATTAATAGATGGAGATGGACATATTAAAATCAAAAATAATATAGATAGAATTTTACCTCAATGCAGAGTAAGAATTTCTAGTTCACATCCACTAATTCCTGTAGGTAACTTAATTAAAAAATATCTAAATTGTGCAGTTCATTATTATTATGTTAAAACTGAAAATTCAGTTGACACTTGTTTTTATGTATCTAAAAAAAATATCTATGATGTAAAAAAATACGTAATTGCGAATATGGTTTTACCACACAAAATAGATAGATTTAATGAATATTTAAAAAAATATGAGTCTGGAAGGATTTGAACCCTCGACCTTCTGGTCCGAAGCCAGACGCGCTATTTGTCCTACTTATTGTATCCAGACTGCGCTACAGACCCATATAAAATTATTAAATCCAATTTAAATATATAAAGTTATAGAAAAAAGATATTCAAAGAAATTAAATTATTTCTTAGGTTTTGTTTTCCCAAGAATTACTTCAATAGTACTAACTCTGACTTGTTTTCCTTCTTTATTTTCAAACTCTTCAGAATCAATCTTGACATCCGTAACTATCGCCTGTCCATTTAGAAATCTTTTTGTAGCAACTTCAGATACATCAACTGCTCGGCTAATAAATTTTCCTCTAGCCTTAACAATTACTTCTTCTGCATTTTTTGTTGTAAACTGCATAACTACTCCAGTTACATAGTTCATAAAAGGTTTACCACCTATAAAGATATTATTGTCCTTGTCTTCTGCCATAAATTAACACCTCCGAATGTCGATGAAGAGTACAAAAAATCAAATGATTTTTAACTTACTCTTATAGCGTTTCTCTAGACCTTACTCGTCTTGTAACATAACCTACGATAATATTTCTTAATTTTTTTGACTCAACACTAACATGTTTTTCAACAATAGGTTTATTCTCGTCAAAGTCTTCAGAAAATTCGTCAAAATGATTATCTATTAATTCTTCAGTTATACGTTTTACGTTCTTGGTTTTGATTCTTCCCATGTGGTCAAAGAAATTGTGTATTGTTTATAAATCTTATCTAATCAAGGAGTAAAATTAATAAAGAATCTTATTTTTCTTGCTGATTACGCGTCTGTCGTCTAATGGCTATGATTCTGGCCTTCCAAGCCGGCGGTCTGGGTTCGAATCCCAGCAGACGCATTTTTAAATAATTCTGGTCGAGAAAAATCCAAAAATTCTTTTCGTACTTCCAGATTAAAACTAAAAAGTGCAGTGCGTACCATTTTTTTACTAGACATTCTTATGTTAGATATAAATAAAATTAAGATATGTATTTGAGTATGATAAAAGTTTCATATTTTTGGTATCTTGAAGAACTTAAAAAGAAACAAAAATTATTGTAATCATCTTACTTTTTGTTCCACTGTTATGCAATTTGTCGATATTTATTAAGAAAAATTTATATATAACAAAACTGCATTTTCTCAAAAAAATGATAAATCTAGCAACGTTTCCAAATTCGATGCATGCAGTTGTAATAGCACCACAAATAGATGATCGACATATAAAAAACATTTACCAAGCAGCTCTTTCATTCAATATATTTAATTTTAAAACAGTTCAAATAATTATGCCTGATATAGCAAATGTTTCGGGTGGAAGATCTATTTATGACCATAATGAAAACAAAGTAAGTATAGCTTATAGTTGTAACACAGGTAATGTTCATGATGCACTAACTGTTGTAGAACAAAATAGCACTCAAGATGATGGACTTCTCATTTATGTCACTGGACACGGAAAGATAACTAATATTGGGACCGCCTATTTAGAAGATGGAACTGCACAACAGGTCAATTCTGGGTTTGTTCAAATGGATGATGATCCTCTAGTTGCTCATAATCTAGCAGCAAAAGTCAATACAACATTTGAAAAATTTTCCAGATTTACCTTCGCTGACCTATGTTATGGTTTTGATTTTATGAAGCATTTTGTTGTTGGAAAAAATACAGTTGGTATTAGTGCTTCAGAAGAAGGTTCAAGCTCATCCAGTGAAACATTTCCCCAAGCTTTTTGGCCCAATCTAAGATCACATGGGTCTATTGATTCTTCTTTTGGGTATGCATTTATGCTTGATAATCAAAGAGAGCGAATTGAACAACTACCACAACTAGCAAAATTTGATAAAAATACCTTAGTTGTAAAACCCACTGAACTCGATGGAGGACATTACTGGGATCCACAATTGAATGGTACTTCAGCTATGGATGGTTCATATGGCTTTGACAATCTTTCTAGATTTAAGCAATACAAACTAATTGAAGAAGTTTTAAATGATTGACAGCAAATAATTATAAAAGATTAGAACTTTATTTCTTCTTCCCAGCAGACGCATTATTAAAATTTTTTAGTCGAGAAAAAATTGAAATATTCCTTCGTTCATTCAGATTAGAACTTAGAAGAGTAGTGCGTACATTTTTTTACTAGATATTTTTTTGTGAGATATTTAAGTTCTAAAAATTTTATAAATTATATGAAATATCTTTCCTGATATTGGTACTTTAGAAAGCTTAAGAAATGCAAGAAAAAGAGGAGCAGGGCTAATAAATATATATCTAAAAAGAAATAATTTTATTTTTTTAATTCTATTTTTCTATTATATGAAAAAAATCCTGAGAAATGGTCTACTCCCAGCACTAAAGTGTTGGGTATCTACAACCATTTCATTAATCAGGATTTTTAGCATGCCAAAAAAGTAATCCCGGCCTTAAAAGACTGGGTTATCTTTTTTTAGCATATATAACAAATTCTAACGAGTGAGCATATTTTGTTTATAAGTTATGAATGAATTAAACTAAATATTCATTACATTTTATGAACCTTTAGTCTTAAATTATTAATTTCTAGGGTAAACTTTATAAACTTCTGGCAAATCCAAGAGACTATTACTTTGAGGTGTTAAGATTATGGAAGCAGCAAGACCTTTAGATGCATTAAATAAAGCAAGAAATCAAAGAGTTATCCTTGATTTGAAAAACGGAAAGCAATTAATTGGAAAATTAAATGCGTTTGATATACATATAAATGTTGTATTAAATGAATGTGAAGAACGAGTAGATGGAAAAGTTTCAAGAAAATTAGGAACTGTATTTATCAGAGGCGACACAATCATTACAATTTCAGCAGAATAAATAAAAAAATTAAAAGATAAACAAAAATGACAAAAGGAACACCCTCAATGGGTAAGAAGTCCGGTAAAAAGAGCCACATCAGATGTAGACGATGTGGTAAAGCAACTTACCATATGAGAAAAAGTAGATGTAGTTCATGCGGATACGGTAAAACTGCTAAGATGCGTTCTTACGGTTGGCAAAAAAAGCAGAAACTAACTCACTCATAGTTCTCTAGAGAAAACTTTTTAAAATCTAACAAAGTTCTTTGAACTTAGTTTTTAATATGCGGAGTTGCCAGAGCGGTCAAATGGGATGGGCTTAGGACCCATTGGCTTAGTGCCTACGCAGGTTCGAATCCTGCATTCCGCAGTTTTATTTTTCTATTAATTAACATTCGAACGTTCTTTCACTCATTTCATTCGTTCTTGAACCTGAAAAACTAAATGTTTTTTTAAGGAATCCTGCATTCCACAGTTTTTAGTATTTACTAGAAATATTCTGCCAATATCCTAGGACATACTGTACAAATATCTTCCCCTTTTAACACAGTTCTAACATCTTGTTGCATCTTAAATACTCCTAATGAATATTCATAATAATTCGAAAGAATCTCTTTTAACGTGTTATCCTTAAGATTGCCTAAAACTGGTAATTTTGAAAAATCATTATTACAACAAGGTACAATTCCTTGATCATATCTTATAACAAATTCACTATTATTTGATTGTGATACTGAACAATTGGACGCAGGAAGCAATGGTGTTTCATCTAAATAATTTCCTCTTCCATCTTTGATTATATCATAAAAACTAACATCAATTGTTTTTCCATATCCATCACGAAAAGTAATCTGAGGTGCAGACTTAAAGTTTCTATAAAATTCTATTAGTAAATTAGATTCAAACCTTCTTACCGTTTCTTCATTTGTATCTTCGTGAAATATTGTACTTTGCTCAGTCAAATTAGTAATAGGTGAAAACCTAATTTGATCCATAAGCTCAAGAACTGAAACATAAGTGTCATATGCAGACTCTAGTGACATAACTGTTCTTATGTTATAATCAATATTACTATCAATTAATTCTCTTATTACATTTATTGCCATTTCTTTTGACAAATCAATATTCCCGTCATATGCATATGTATCAAAACTTAGAGTAATTGTTGGTTTATACCCAGAATTTGAATGTCTCTTTTGAATTTCATTAAAATTTCTATAAGCCAACGCATTAGTTTCTTTCTCCTTATTTGTAAATCCTCTTGTGGCATAAGTTACTTCAAGATCATGACTATGAATAAGATCAATTACATCACCTAAATTAAAACCATGACTTTCATAAAATAAAATATCCCCTCCTGTTAAGGCTACATAATCTTCAAATTTTTCAGGACGTTCATGAACAAGCTGAGCAATTTGTGCAACAGAAGATTCTAGATCTGAAAATTCTACTGACTTCCCCTCAGAATTAGCATCAACAAAACAATGACTGCACATTCTCAAACACTCTTCAGTTATTTGAAGTGTAAAATACTTTTTCTGAGCTCTGCTAAGTGACATATTTGTTTGGAAAAAATAACTTAAATAAAAAACATATCTAATCTGAATTATTGCACGCAAATTCAATCAATAAATTTATATTCTAGAATTATCAATTATTTTATTTGTGAAAAAATATAGAACTCAGCATTATTGGAAATCTCCAATATTATTATTTTTTAGTGTACTCATTTTTTTGAGCATGATTTTATTAACTTCTCTTCCCCATACATGGCCAATCTTGGTACTATCATTTGGTATAATAATATATTTTATTGCAATAAGAAATAAGTTCATAGATTATTATAATAATATAATTACAATAAATAATTCACTCATATCAATAAAAGGAAATAGCAATAAACATTTTTATATCCATAATGTTAAAGAATTTGGAATTATAAATCATTCAATCTTATCCATTGGAGTTTATTTTAAAATTGATAAGAAGGAATTTATTTCAATGACTCCTGATGCAAAAAATATCATTAATAGTTTATTTGATTTAGCAGTTGAACAAGATTATATTCCTAAATTAATTGATTATCATAAATATAGTAATCCTGAAGAACCTCCTAGTTTATTAAAAAAGATAAAAGGGTTTAAATTAAGAAATAAGATAAAAAAATTAGACAAATAAGGATATAAACTAACTGCTTCAACAACATCAAAATGCCAATCATATGGATAATCTCCATAAGCATACTGTAACATCTCTGCTTCAGCCTGTGAATAACTTTGGCCTTCTAAATTATAAAATTAAATCTTTTGATTCTTAAAAAAAGTATGATTTAAATATAATCTCATAATAATTTTGCAGAATGGCAAATAATTCGAAGGATATCTTAAGATTTTTGCACGAAACTAGTGAAGTACCTGATTCTTTTGATAAATCTGTTCAGTTTGACAATAAAATTGCATCAAAACATGGAATTATTGAATCTTCAACAGGTCAAATTCCTTATGAACATCTTATGGATTTTATGTTAGGACATTTTGTTTATTTTCGATTAGGTGATTTATTTGTTGTAAATGAAATTATAAAAGATGAACTTGAAACAGAATTTGGAGGTGTTTCAAATATTGTTTATATGGCTAAACAAGGTAGTTTAGTTGAAAATGCAGTCATTCATCCATATTCTATGTCTACAATGTATGCTATTAGTTTGCTTGATGTTATAGGACAATCTGTACTTGAACTAGGTTCAGCTGATGGTATGCTTTCAGCAATTTCAAGAAAAATGGGTGCCATTTCAGCCACTGCAGTTGATTTGGATGCAAAATGGAAACAGAATTTTGAATCCCATCTTACAGCAAATGAGCTACCCATACAACCTCAAAGTTTTATTGTTGCGGATATTGAAAAACAATCACCATCAGATTATTTATTTGATACTCAAGCACAGATTGTTTACTCAACCCTTGGACCTGCTTACCGAAAAGCAGATTTGGCTTCCATTCATGCTATTGATTCACTACTTTACGCACACACATTTGTTCTAAGTGGATATAGAAATGAATTAGGTCAAACTGGGGCATCAAGTAGAATTGCATTGCTTGAAAATTTTGGGTTTAAAGTAGTGGAAAAAATTAAGTTTAAAGAACATATAGAAACTCTTTCATATATACTACAACGAAATTAAATATCTAAGAACTAGCTGCTTTTACAACTTCAAAATGCCAATCATACGGATAATTACCCTCTGCATATTTCAACATTTCTGTTTCTGCTTGTGAATAACTCCATCCTTCATATCTTACTCTAAATAAACCAATAGACACTCCAGTTCTATGAGATCCATATTGACAATGTATATATATAGGATGATTAGCTTGGTTTGCCATCAAATCAGCAACACCATTTGCAGGTCCACTAAGGGCATCAGCAGTTTCATAAATTCCAAGAGGTGCATATTCATATTTCATACCTAATCCTTCTACATATGACTGTTCCCAGTTCACTTCAGAGCCACTAGTATCAATTATTGTTTTATATCCTTGTGCTGCTAATGCATCAAATCCAGCTTTAGTTGGTTGAGCTCCTGCTGCAATTCCATTTGATACTTCTCTAAAATTTTCAAGAGTTGCATCTCCATCTCCTCCTCCCTCAGGATCAGGTTCATCTCCTCCTCCTTGACCTAATTCACCAGATGTTCCTTCTTGTGCGTAAATTCCTAAATGATTGGCAACAGCTCTCTCAGCTCCGTCTGAAGGTGTATTTAAAATCGCAGGTTCACCATTATTATCAATCACTAATGTTGATGAACCTCCCCCATCCATATTAACTGCATCATCTGCACCGTATTCAATTTGTAATTGTGCTAATTCTGTCAAATCAACACCTGTACTCTCTCCACGACCATCCACAACAATTATTATTAATTCTTTATCTTCTTCGTTGTAACCTATTGATGTTCTAGGATCTTTTATATCATATCCTTCTTTATGATCTGGATGACTTTTATCAATAAATCTCTTTATTACTTCTCCATTTTTAGCAATTTGCTGAAACCCTGAAACAATATTATATCCGTCAGACGGTGGTTGCTTATAATGCATTATTTCAACTTCATTCTCTTGTGTTATTTTAATTGAATCTCCTTCTTTTCCTTTTCCATAATCTTTACCATTAGATACTGCAATTCCATGAGTATAAGTATTATCAGATCCAAAATCAAACCCATCACCATTTATTGCTACTCTAACTGGGCCTAATTCAGAATCAGCATGTGCAGAATTACTCAAAAAATTTGAAGTTACACTTAATTGTTGAGGTCCTGGAGTTACAAAAAATCCAACTCCTTCTTGTTCAAGGTCAATTTTTACAACATGATAAACAATTGGTCTTGGTATTGTTGGATCTGCTTGACCACCTTGTAATGTATTAACTTTTTTTATCCAAACTCCCTTAAACATTTCTTTGAATTCACCTACACCAATATCTAAACTACCTGCATCGCTACCAGATGGAACAACCCCTCCACCGCCTAACCCTAATAACTCTTCGCTTGTTGTAGCTTGATCAGACAAACCATCATAACTAAATTCTTGTCTACAATCTCCAAGTGTTTCAACCCCCTCTGGAAAGTCTTCTATTGAATTATATAACTCACCATTACAACAATATGCTTTTTCCACATCTATTGATTCAATTAATTCCACATCAATTTCTTGGCTTAAATCACATAAACAAGCCAGATAATCTATGGTTACAATATCTGGACAAATTCCAATTCCATTATTACATATACCACCATTTGGATTATATAGATCACCATCAAACCCATAAATTGCACAATCATCAACTAATTCTAATTTACATAAAGACACACTTTTATCTTCTACATCATTTAAACAATTATATTCATCTGTATCAATATCCTCACATGATCCATCACATCCACATAAAAATTCAAGTCTATCTTCAACTGATACTCCACACTGATCCCATTTGACTAATCCTTTTCCTTTAATACCTAAATGAGCATTTGCCCAACTTTCAATATCAACATTCTCCTCTACTTTTACACTAATTACATTTATTCCTGCTCTTAGTTTATTTTCAACTGCATCAACCGGCCATTCTACTTTAATTTCGGTATTATCTGTCAAAAAATCTTCTGGATTATTGACAGACCAAACACATGTATCTTTATCACTGCAAGTTGTTAATTCATCATTATTAGTTGTATCCAAATCACTACCTTCATCAGATCCCCAGGTAAAACCAATTTCAAATTCTCTAGATTCAAGTCCTTGAGTATCAATACAACTACCACCATCATCTGCTAGTTCAAATGTATAGTATCCAATCCCAGATACTTGATCTTCAATTTCTTCTTGATCTCCCATAGATCCATATCCATAAGTTCTAGGTGTTGCAAAATATCCTTTCCTAAACTTTGAATCATCAGTTATTTCATATACTTCCATTGTTCTATAAGGTGCACCATCCCCAACTGATTCTTTAACTTCTTCATGTAAATTGTCTATTTCAGATTCAGTTCCTGTTAAACAAATCATATCAGATAAATCATCGCTATCAGATTCACAGTTAATTTCTTCTTGATCTCTAATACCATCACCACTAAAGTATTTATCTTCATCATCTATCCAAGAAAATTGTTCCATTAATGTTTGTTTTGCATACATACTACAAAGATCTATACAAAATGTATATTCATCTCCACTATCAATTTCATCTCCATTCAACTTGACTGTTGGTTCATAATTGTTATCATCATCATTATCCCAGTCTCTTAACAATCCTTTTTCATAACTACATAAATCTTCATGAACTAAATCTTCACCCATTAAATTGTAATATACATTTTTATTTGCAACACAAGATTCTTTATCTTTATAATTCATATATTCAGGATACAAATGCATACCTTTACCATTCCACATATCCCATTCTTCCCTAGTAAAATCATGTGGTATATCTTCACCATCATAATTATTTGTCCAAAACATAGATTCATTATCTGGTTCAATCAACCCTTTGTATACATAACCCATTGGCACCTTGTAGGTTCCAACTTCTTCAACTCCACAAGCAACAACTGCAATAGGTGTAAAATGATCTACTAATGCTGAATAATAATAATAAGATTCGTCTTTTTTGAATGGAAGAGATTTATACGTCCTCCAAATTTTGGTAAATTCATCAAACCATCCAATTTTTAATTGAGCTGCTGGAAAGTTTATCGGAACATCTGATTTTTTAATTCTAATACCTACCTCAACTGGTGGATCAAATTTAATATCTTGTGGAGTCCCGTCATAAATAACATGACCAATGACAACATCATTTGATAACCCATTAAATTTTTTATCTTCAATCTCAATTTGAATTTCCTGAACCGGTTTATTATCTGAATTAATTACATTAGTATCAGCAAGAGCTCTAAATATAAAATCTTCATCATCAAAGTACAATGTTGTACCTTTTTTTATTACTCCATCCTCGGTTTCTAAAGTTACAGATTTTTTTAGATTATACTGAAAATCTTCAATTGTAATTTGTTCCTTACCCATTGAAATAGTTACTGGAAAATGCAAATCAACAAACACAATATTCTCGTTAATTACAACAGATGAATCAGGATTTTTATATACAACATTATATCCTTGATCTTTTAAAACTTTAAAATCATTTAAACAATTAATAATTGAACTATCAATAAAATTTGAAATATCTTCCTCAGAATCAATCAGTCCAAAATTGTCAACACCACGAATAGTAACTTGATCTAGACAAATATCTACATAAAGTTTAGCACTTGTTCTTATACTTGAAAAATCAATATTGTTTCTG